>ERZ825137.2860-NODE-2860-length-19297-cov-3.709957_pt1 | contig 19297 bp, 16 predicted proteins | sample MGYA00519873_ERZ825137 | MGnify/ENA primary metagenome ERZ825137 (study PRJEB31778, sample SAMEA3449190) | human gut metagenome | biome: human gut; feature: human-associated habitat; material: faeces | place: United Kingdom | collected 2010/2012 ...
AACATATGGAGGGAACAAGGCTCTTCATTCAGATTAATGAATTATCTTTTTGAATCGGAATTCTCTGGAGAAATTACACAGGTCCGGGTAGCAGAAGCTATAATTACAATCTTTGGTAAAGTGAACAATAATCACCGAAACTACTCCATTTGCGAAGTGCCTATTTTCTCAAACTTAGATAATAAAAATTATTACGAAGTCTTTCGACTACCTTCCAATACCCAAGATTTTGAGATATCAATCTCTCGATATACAGATAGGTTTAACATACTGTACGATCGTCTATATTCTCGATGGGTGATAAGCACTACTTCCCAGGATGGAGAAAATTTGCTTGCTTCATATGCGCATTACGCTGATCATGTTGATTGTTTCCACGATTTGCCACGCCCTATCCCCAAAGGGAAAAAAGGTATCGGAGCATTTCGTCTCAATGATTATGAAACCGATCTTGATCTGTTAGGTATATCCTATATTACAATCAATTGTCGGATTAATAATTTTTTACATCTATCCCCCAAGAAATATTCTATACCATTTGAATATTGCGGGCAAACTTATTATGCAGATAAAAACCAAATTGAAAAATATGACCAAACTGTTATCGCTGCATATAAGCGCAACATTATTGTATCTGCTATTATCCTGGTTTATCCGGCTCACATGAGCAAAGATGAAGAAGCTGGACACTTATTAGAACATCCGGATTACAATCCAGCGGGAAATTATTCTATGCCTAACATGACTAATATAAAGTCAATGAGTTTATATGCGGCTGCAATAGACTTCCTTGCAGCTCGCTATAATCGGGCGGATGAAAAATATGGAAGAATACACAATTGGATCGCACATAATGAAATAGATGCAGGTTGGATATGGACCAATGCAGGTAAAAAAGATGCTGTCCAATTAATGGAGAATTATATTCGTTCAATGAGATTAATTTATTATACAGCAAAAAAATATGATAAACAAACCGAGGTTTTTATTTCTTTAACAAACCATTGGCAAGCACATTACAAAGAGCAATACTGTTTCCCCGCTTCAAATATGATGGAGATCCTGATGCGATTCACGTGTATTGAAGGAGATTTTAAATGGGGCATTGCACACCATACATATTCACAAGAACTGATGAATCCAAAGGCGTGGGAGGATACAAATGCAACCGAAACACTCAAAACAAAATACATTACAATTAAAAATGTAAAAGTTCTCAATCAATTGATTAACAGGAAGGACACATTCTATTTAGGAAAGCACAAGCGGACCCTATTACTTGCAGAACAAAATCCCAATTCGCCCGATTATTCTTATGCATCACAAAAATTACAAGCTGCCAGTCTCGCTTATGCCTTAAAGAAAATAGGTTCTTTCTCTGGTATAGACGCATATATCGCACATAGCTGGATTGATGTCGAATATGAAGCTGGGCTCCGAACTGGACTCCGAAAATACAAGAATGACGTTGATGATCCATACGGGGAAAAAATGGCGTGGTTCGTTTACAAAGCATTTGAAACAAGTCAAGAAAACGAGGCATTTGATTTTGCAAAAGCAATCATCGGTATTCGATCTTGGAACGAAATACTATAACACCATCATCATCATGCAATGGCAACCCATATCTCGCGAAAACTTATTCGGCAATAAAATTCACGAAATTGCAGACGTAATCATTAATAGAGAATTCAGCATAAATCATCCCTGTTTGTATTATGGGAATATGGGGATAGCTTTATTTCTCTTCCAATATGCATGGCAGTTTGATAATGCTAAAGCGTATGAAATGGCTACTAACAGAATTAAAAAAACAATGGCTTATATTCAACTACAATCAAATACAGCTTCCTATGCTTTAGTAAATAATGCTTCATTCACAGACGGATTAGGAGGAATAGCCTGGGGTATACATTGCATTGTTGCATCGAATATAGTCGAAGGAATCTCCCCTCATTACCTGCAAACAATTAACGGCCCCATTTATAAAAAGATGATCGAAAACATTCGCACTAAAGGCTGGAATAGTTTGAACGAAGGGATCCTTTCCAGTTTATATTGTTTAACCCGAAATGATCGTTTTTCTAAAGAATACAATCTCAAATTTATCTATGAATTGTCTTCCAAATTTAACGCTGAATCTCCACAAGGCATTAGCCCTAATAATCTTTGCGGATTATATCGATTATTAAAAAAAATGGCCTCAAAGTACCATGATTTTATTGATATAACAGGGTTACTCAATTCCATAGAAATAAAATTGTATGACGCTAAAAAACACATCTTTGAGGATCACACAAATCTCCCAATTAAAGGAACAGATTTAAGAGATATAATGACATTATCTGATTCTACATTATACAGAAACGAAATACTATATTGGTTACAAGAGAATCAAGACCGTCTTTTAAACATCTCTGAAAGAATTGGCACAGAATCTGGCCTTGCTAATGGGTTGGCTTTTACAGGTCATGTAGCCAATAGACTATATCAAGAACTACACCTTGATTCACTCAAAAAATTATCAATCAACTGCTTTTACAAACTAATATCTGAAGCAACTTATCGCGATAAAGTAACCAATCAAGAAATGTGGCTTACAGAATCTCAAGGAATGTATGGGTTACATCTTGGTCTATATCATGGTATATCGGGCATTGGACTATCGCTACTTTCTACCATTACAAATGTAGAACCTCAATGGGATGAAATTCTCTATTTAAGTTAATGAATCATGAAAATCATATCGTTAATCCTCTTATTTACTTTTTGTGTTCTGACAGGTTTCTCTCAAGAATGGACCCTTGAACAATGCATCAATTATGCTATTGAACACAATTTGGATGCCCAAACCATGAAAAATCGAATCAAGGAAAGCAAGATTAAACTCTGTAACTCTCGTAACAACCGTCTCCCGAACTTAAATGCAGGCTTAGAACCAAGCATTTATTTCGGTCGTGGCCCAGGACGGACAGGATCATATCAAGACAACACCCAGCTTAATACATCATTCAACGTCGTTGCTATTCTACCCATTTTCTCTGGATTTTCAATCAAACATGATATTCAGGGCCGTGAGTTCGAACTACAGGCCTCATTGCAGGATTTGGAAGAAGTCAGAGAAAATATATCAATGAATGTGTTGGCTTTATATATGCAAGTTATTATGTGCAAAGAACTTCTTCAAGTTGCAAAAGACCAAGTTCAGTTAAGCCAAACGTTAGTCAACCAGAAAAAATGGCTCGTAGATGCTGGACGAATACTTGAATCAGAATTATTTGACAGTCAGGCGGTTTTATCTAACGATAAGTTCAACCAAATTCAAGCGGAAAATGAACTTAACCAATCTTTACTCAATTTGAGCCAAGCACTAAATTTAGAAAAAATATCCGAGTTTGATATCACACATCCAATACTACTTGATACAGGTTTGCCAATGCCAAATAAAAATGTAGAAAACGCAGACAGCATTTATAAGTTAGCCATAAATAGAAGACCTGCCATAATTGCTGAAAAAAATCGACTCAAAAGCATGGAAGAGAACCTTGCAATAGCTAAGGCTAAACGATATCCCAATATAAATTTGAGCGGAGGGTACGCAAATAGTTATTTCTATTCATTCATAAAAGGGTATAACAATTCTTTATTTGGGGAACAACTAAAAAATAACGGAAACGAATTTCTTTCGGTCAACATATCAATCCCTATATTTAACCGATTGGTTACACGCAATCAAATTCGATCTGCGAACATAAGTATAGAAAATCAAAAGATTGTTATAGAACAAACCCAACAAGATCTCCGCAAACAAATTGACCAGGCATGTAATAGTTCCTATTCTTCATGGCGAAAATACGAAGCTGCACAACAATCCCTTCATGCAGCAAATGAAGCATTCAAAAACCAGCAAGACAGAATGACACTTTCCAAAACTACTATATATGATTATATAGACGCTAAAAATAGATTAAGAACTGCCAAATCCAATCTACTTCAAGCAAAATTCGAATATATTTTTAGTGTTAGAATTTTAGAATTTTATAAATGGGGATATTTAGCATGCGACTGAGCATTCTACTATTTTTCCAAAGAATTATTTTAATCCAAAATATTCAAACCACTCGAACGGATTCCACGTCGTTTCATTCTTCCATATCTCGAAATGCAAATGGTCGCCCGTAGTCAATCCGCTATGGCCGACCGTCGCTATCTGTTCACCGATCCGAACCGGGTCGCCTTGACGCACTTGCACATTATCCAGATGAGCGTACCGGGTCGCAAATCCTCCTGCATGACGAACTTCGAGAAACCTTCCATAGCCTCTATCATATCCGGATCGTATAACACGACCGTTCCCTGCACAATATACCGGTGTACCGCAAGGTGAGGCAATGTCGATGCCTTTATGGAGTTTCATTTTCCCTGAAACCGGATGTAATCGTCATCCATAACCGGAACTGATCCGAGAGCACGGTGTACGCAGCAAATTGACTGGAAAAAGAATCGGTAAATCCACCAGCTCGTTCAATCTTCAATCGAAACGATTCAGTATCGCATGAAAATCTTCAAGCAAGGTAATTTCATGCAATAACGAATCGACTGCCGGATGCGACAGGCAATTCGTCTGTTTGAACTGTGACAATCCCAGACAAACGATGACAATTAATGACAATCCATTCATATTCAAGACTATAATAATGCAAATATATGAAGGATCGTTTATTTTAGCTCCCGATTACTCTTTCCTTCATTGTAAAATTCAGGATTATGAATACGGACCAAGAACAACCCTCTGTTTCCCAGCAGCAAGAATCGCAGGAGCAATATCTTTTGGCTTATGACCGACAGGAAAACAAAGTAAAAGGCGTTAAAGGAATCGACGAACAACACAATCTGCAAACGGACGAACCGACTTCTGAAAATCAGAAACAGTTCGTCAAAATCGACAGAACCGGTAATTTTTTCACCAATTTCGGCAAGAACTTTCTCAAGGAATTCAAGCATCCCACACGTTTCATCCTCTATAAAATTCCGGAGAACACACCTCCGGAAGAAGCCGCTCGTCAAATCGAAACCGTGCAGACCTCGGAAGACAATGACATTCGAAGAAGCCTGAACAACAAAAGAATCTATAACAAACAACGATTCAATCCTTGTGAGATTCCTTGGAAAATAGGAGCACGATACGGTATCGAAAAAGAAAGTCTCGAAAAAAGCCTCGATCAACTCTGTGCCGGAGAAGGTTCCTTACGAACCGTAAAGGTGAAAATGTCACCCGACAGTGACACCCCCGGAGAGGATGCCCGCGTTTTTCTGATTCGCGACGAATCGGGGCACGTCACCTTCGATATCCACTTCGTAAAACAAGAGCTATCGGCCGGAATGACATATAGAGATTACACGCTCACACAAGCGGATGTCGATGCGCTGAATCAAACCTGCAACTTGGGACATTTGATTGAATTGACCGTCGACAAAGAGACCGGCGAGAAAAGACAATGTTTTCTTTCGAAGGATCCGCTCACCAACGAACTTTACCATCTACAAACCGACAAATTGACGCTCAAACGAACCGTAAGAAGCCAAACCTTCGACCCCAAACAATTCGATGCTCTCTGGCGCGGCGAAGAAGTTGGTCCTTGTCAGTTCCGCTCCAATAATGGACGAATATTCGAAAGTTCTGTACAGGTAAACGCTCAAAAAAGAAAGCTCGAATTCCTTTTCAACCGAGGGACAAAGCAAGTCCCCAAAGTATCGGACAACGACCAAAAACAGGCTCAGATAAAATTCCATTAACCATAGTCGCTTACACTTCGATAACACAAGAACAATAAATAAAATGGATAAAGAGAAACCCTGCACGGTCATTCAAACACCTTTGGGAGAACTGTTTTACTCCCGCGACAGACAAGGCGAGCAAATGATGCTGCGTCTTTTGCAAAACATAACGGATCATTATTTCGATCCGAATTACGACTTGAATCCTTTCCGCATATACGAGATGGCAGACACTCCCGATACCCTAAAGAGCCGGCTCAATGAAACGGATAATTTACATGATTATATTCAAAGCCGAACATCGGAATCGGTTACCGATGATGACAGAGACCACATGCGACTTCGATTTGAAAGCGATATGGCACCCACGTCTACAGCGTTCTCCGATTTCATTCAGATTGTGGGAACGCAAAAAAATTTACGGAATGTAAATATATATGCCGGTCTTGCATTTTTAGAGAAAGAACAAACAAAACGCGACCGACTCATGCAAGAGAAACCCTCTCCTCAAAGAAATGAGCAACTTGCAGAATCCAGAGAAATGTGTCGGCAACAGATCCAGTTCCTCACCACATTCTACGATATCCGGGGACTTCGCTCCGTCCCGTTGATACTGAATAATCCCGACTGGATCGTGAAAGTTGATGATATCGACCTGAATATCTATCAACGCTCTATTATTCGAAACGGTCATTGCTTGTTCATTCCCGAACAACAATCCTTGCGTAAGGATCATTCTTACGCATGGTTGAGCGAAGACCAACAGCGGATTCTGTTTTCCGACACTCCACCAACCGGTACAAACATATCGAGTGGAGGTGAAGTTTCCCACGAAAAACATAGATCAAAACCATTCTGATCAATTTACATCACAACAAACAACCAAGAAAAACAAAATCACGAGATAGATTTCATCACGGAGGTGCTATGGTTCTCCAAATTCGCAACACAGGCAAACGGTTAAAAGTCAGAACCGACTCAAAGAAATCATACTCATTCTATAACTCAAAACATTTCTAATATGACAAGTAATCCGCAACCAGAGAATACGCTTATCGTTCTATGCGATCCAGCCGGCATGCCTGATTGCTTCAACATCGTTCATTTACCGTCCAATAACCCTTGCGCATCGAACGAAATCATTACTCGATATATCAACCGGTATTGCGATATTTTGCGTCGAGGTAGAAATATACCGGACGATCGAATCCAAGTTTATGAATATGGTCTGGATGCTCATATCGAGAATAAATTTTGGCTGTTTACTACGGACCGTCAAACCCTACGCCATTACATCGATTCGAAGAATGTTCCTCCCTCTTTCGACGGCTCCTTGCGGGTAGCCTATCATCTGCATCGACTCAACGGAGCCGTGCACTCATTGGACGAGCTGATACAGAACGAAAAGAAGCCTTCTGACGATTTGATCGATATCCTCGCTATTAAAAAAAACGAAGACCGCAACGGAGTCAAAAATCGAACGGTAGAGAGCATCGAAACCAACCACGGAACATTATACTTCGGAAACAACGGATTCGATTTTAATCGCATGAACCATTATCTACAATATATCGCCGACCATTACTTCGATCCGGAAAACCACACGTTATCCTTTCTCAACCACACACTATCTCCCGGTATCCCCATGCTGGTAGATCGAGCCGAAATGACAAAAGATATGTTTCGTCTGCATGACCAAAAACCGATAGAACGAAAAATCACATATCGGCTCTATCAAGAATTCGGGCATCTACAAAGTACGTTACATCTGTTGTCGATGCAACCGAATCAATACGACTACAAAAAGTTTATCAAAGCTTTTGGACTGGAAATATCCACCCAGAACCAAATGATATGCAACCTATTGCAAATCGCCGAAAACGGTGTCGATTCTCAGGTACACCCTCCGGAGCAATATCGAGATGAATTCCAAGAATCTCTTCGCTACACACAAACGGACGTATCACCTGACAATGCCAGGTGTAAAGCGACTTCGGAAATAGCTAAAAGAATCCTCAATACTCATTTCGGCATCGAGATCATACATGACGATCATCCGGAACTGAACCGCAGGGTAGAACCAGCATCGATTCGAATATCGGAAACCAAACGGAATTCGCATCAAATCTAAATAATCTCCACACTTATCTGTCGCACTTATGCCTAATCTTTTCCAGAAAATCATACGCATCCATCCCTCTAAAAAAGATGTGTATATCGAATTGACACCCGAAAATCGGATTTGTCGTATAGCGGTCATTGACAGCAAAATAACCGCTCAGAACGAACTGAAGAATTTCATAGAAGAAAGTATTAGGGAGGCATTTGCTCGGCCTTTTATACCCGATAACGTTATTCTTCACTACGCCGACATCCCTGCGGATAAAATCCCTCCCATAGATGTTAAGAATCCGTCGAAAGTAAAACGCATCCAACGATTCATCATTCGTCATGGAATCGATGACAATAATACGATATCGCTCCGCAGCGCCGCATTTCTGACTTTCCACCGAGAACCGATTACTTCCAGTTCGTTGGAGAAATTAACGAAACGACATGCCTATAAAGCATTCGTCGAACACGAAAATGCCCTTGAGAAAATCTCACAGGGTCATCCGGCCTCCATAATGCTGACCGTGGCCAAGACAGATAAGGGTATTATCGTATTCAGCGATTCTCTCAAAGGCCGAAAAGCACAACTCGATTACCTGCAATATATGGCCGACACGTTTTTCGAACCGCAAAGCGCAGGATTGACGCACCTGCAATTATATCGTTTTAAAGAGAACGATCCCTCTGCAATTCAATATGCCGACAGGTGTTGCCGTATCGATCATCAAGGTAATCCGTTTTATGATTTCACCCCGTCCAAAGGACGTTGCCGAATCAATCTTCCTGCTCAGAGCCAAGCGATCGAATTCGATATGCATCCGACTTGTGCCAATCTGGGAACGTTCATATGTAACAATGCCGTGCAACTCTCCGATCGAAACAGCCGGATCATTGTATTGGATAGCATACTTCGCAATGGATTCTACGACATTGCCAGCGTTCCGGCTATATATTACAAAGATTTCGCTCCTTTGGCAACCACTATGTATAAACTGCAAAGCGAAAAAAGCCGCAAATACCCCGATGCGTTTCAAGAACGTTTCGATGACATTCAAAGGCAAGCCCGCGCCGCAGCCCAACGGATATTGCAACGAGATTTCGTCCTTCGCAAAGACATGAGAGCACACCCTATCGTCCAACGAATGGAAGCTCCAATGTCGTCGAAAACCAGACAAAACCATCAAAATGCCGGCGAAAGCACGAAAAAAACGGCACGAAGAAACCCCAAATCCTTTAAACTCAAACGAAAGGTATAACGATGATCATTCCTATCGACCACCCGATACAACCTTCGACTTCCACGGAATACAAGCCCACGATTTTAAAGCCCTCCGTTAGAAACGACGTGGAAGCCCAAGCCTTTCGAAAAACCTTCGCAGAGTTGTTCTCGAAAGAATACAATCCGTTGGCCCTATTCCGCAAAGCATACATGTTCCAAAAATGCAAATGAAGAATCGTCAACGAACGTAAACCCTCCTTATTGGATAAGTTCACCATTCTGCGCCATTGCGATCATCCCCTGCGGTTGATCCGAGGACACTATTTGGAGAATTTCCGGGATCTGCTCTGCGATTGGGAACGATCCTCCGTACTCAATATCAACAATGCGCTGAAACAGGTAGGACGAACACCCTTATGCCGAAGCAATAGGCGAACGTTCCGGATATTACAAGCCATCGACAGACAGATCGATAATCTCAAATACCCCGGTGGACCGAACTTGACAAACGAGCAAGTCAAAGTCAATGCATACCGTTATATCTTAGCTTCTCCATACGACAAACGTTTTGGAGAATTGACTCCCGATCTTTTATGTCGCAAGCTACAGGATGTGGGCGTTTCAAAAACGGATCTCCAAGTTCAGTCCTATGAGACGATCCTTCGTGGATGGAATGCCATGGCATACCGGCTCTCCAAAACCAAAGGAGATAAGAACTATGTATTGCTACCGGTCAAAAGTATTTCGTTGACTCAAGATTCGAACGGAGAAATACGGATTCAGTCCGGAAATGAGATTCTCCGCAACAGAAACAACGAGAAAAAACGATCTACATCCACAGTGAACCTTTCATCCTCCACGGAGAAGAAGACGATGCAAACCGCTCGCTCCTTCAAACGATCCCTTTAACTCATTATATTATTCACTTAAAACCATTTCATTATGATTGCAGTCATTGCAGAAAAACCCAGCGTGGCCCGCAAAATCGCCCATGTACTGGGTGCCACGGAAAAACACGACGGATATCTCAGCGGCAACGGTTATTGTGTCGCATGAACGCTCGGTCATCCGGTAGCCTTAGCCCTACCGGCCGACTATGGTATTACACGCATCGAACGAGAAATGCTGCCCATCATGCCGAACCGGTTCCGTCTGGTCGTTCGTATCGTCAAAACCGACAAAGGGTTCAAACGAGATTCCGCCGCATGGAAACAGCTTGAGATCCTGCGGCAGCTCTTTCGGGAATGCGAGAAAATAGTCGTAGCGACCGATGCCGGCCGAGAAGGAGAATTGATCTTTAGGTATATTTACGAATACCTGAAGTGTCAGAAACCGTTCGAGCGCTTATGGATATCGTCTCTGACCGACAAAGCCATTCGCGAAGGGTTCGACAATCTCAAACCCGGATCGCAATTCGATCCGCTCTTTCATTCGGCCAAAGCCCGGAGGGAAGCAGACTGGCTGGTTGGCATCAACGCATCGCAGGCCCTGACCTTCGCCGCCGAACGGGGTAATTACTCTCTGGGCCGCGTACAAACACCGACTCTGACCATGATTTGCCGGAGGTATCTCGAAAACCGCGACTTCACACCCGAACCCTATTATCGCATCCGACTCTCCGCATCGAAGGACGGCATATCCATTGCCGCAGTACATTCCGAGAAATTCCGAGATCGAGTACAGGCAGAAAATGTACGTGACGAAGCTCTCCGTGCAGCCTGCGTCACAGTCGAAGAAATCATCGAAAACACGACTGCAAAACAGCCGCCTTTGCTCTATGACCTCACATCGCTCCAACGGGACGCAAACACTCGTCTGGGGCTGACTGCGGCAAAAACACTCGAAATCGCCCAGAGCCTCTATGAGAAACAACTAATATCTTACCCCAGAACCGGCTGCCGTTACATCGGGGAGGATCTCTTCGAACAGATACCCCGGATCATCGAGAATATCAGAGACCATCCCTATCTGAAATATCATCTGCGAAATCTTCCCGAACGGTCGCTCAACCGATACTGCGTTGACGAGACGAAACTGACAGATCATCACGCATTGGTCCTGACCGAGAACATTCCCCAAATGCTGTCTTCGGAAGAACAACAGATTTACGATATGATTGCCATACGAATGCTGGAAGCGTTTTCCGAAGAATGCATCGAAAAAATCACCTCAGTCACCTTAGCCTGTGGTACTGTTCTGTTCAAAACCGAAGCACGCACGACGCTTCGCGAAGGATGAAGGAACGTACTGAACACAATGGACCGGAAACCGAGTCGGGATAAAATTCTACCGGAACTCATACATGGCGAATGTCTGGTTCTGGGAGAGGTGCGAATATCGACCGAGCGCACACGCCCGGAGCCGCTCTATACCGAAGCCTCTCTGTTAAGTGCAATGGAAACGGCCGGCAATGAACTCAAGGACCAGAACCAAAGAGAGGCCATGAAAAAAGGAGGGCTCGGAACGCCGGCCACAAGGGCCGGCATGATCGAGTTGTTGCTGGAGCGACATTACATCGAACGCAAAGATCGGACACTCATTCCCACTCGAAAAGGACTCGAAGTGTACCACATCGTCAAAGACAAACGAATCGCCGACGTGGAGATGACCGGTATGTGGGAAGCGGCCCTCCAACGAATCGAGTCGGGTGAAATGTCTCCGATCTCTTTCAAAAACAGCATCGAAACATACGCCAGACAAATCGTAAAAGAACTATTGGAGACGAAAATCGAACGTCCGGTATATCCGCAATGCCGATGTCCGCGATGCTCAGGAACGGTATTCCTTTACAACAAAGTGGCCAAGTGCTCGAATCCGGAATGCGCCCTGTTCATACGCAGAACGATCGGTGGAACGACCTTAACCGACGATCTGCTCTTCTCCATTCTTTCCGGAGAAAGCACTCCGTATCTGGAATTCGTTAGCAAAAACGGACAACCATATCGGGCCTCGATCTCACTGAACGATGAATACATCGTCGAAATGACTTTCGAAGACAAACAAAACACAATCGACGAAACATAAAACCATGAACTGCAAAATATTGTTGATTTCTATACTCCTCGCTTCCGTATCTTGCGCGAAACGAGAGATCCCGGAGCCGGTCCCCAAGGACGGTAGTCGCGTCACGCTATCGTTCATTTCGAGAACGAACGACACGAAAACCTTTTTCGATGACAAAGCAACGACCGAACTCTGGGAACAGAACATCCAAACTCTGGAAGCGATGGTTTTCGATGGGATGGGAAATCTCGTTGTTCGACATGATTTCTCAATGGAAGAAATCACGGCACGAAAAGCGACATTCGAACTACCTGCAAGCGTCGCTCAAACGGCTTGTTCGTTTTATGCCATAGCCAACCGGTCTCTTGGCAAAATCGATTCGAAAGCCGAATTGCTCGCCGCTGTCGAAGAATCCTGCGATGAATATAACGCTCCTTTCGAAGTCGTTACATCGATGGCCGCTCGGAAAAACGGATTCGTCATGTCCGGCTTTTGTTCACAGACAATCGTGGCTGGACGAACGACGGAAGCATTCATCGTACTGGAACGTACTGTTGCGAAGGTAGCCATACGCACTTCGCTGTCTTCTGAGTTTTCCGAGAAGTTTCCCGGATCGATGCGGATTCAATCGGCAAGAATCGAAGGCACAGCATCGCGGACTCCGTTGATTCGTTCGACGGAGGTCCCTGCGGAAAATGCCGAGTTCTCTTTCGAACAAGGTTCATTCTCCGAAAACGAAACGTTCGACAACCTCTTCTATCTGTTCGAAACATCTTCCTCGGCATCCGGAACGACCGCATATGTGGTTCTGAAGGGAATATACGATCACGACGGCGATGCCGAGACAACCGCTGACAGGTATCCGGTTCATTACCGGATACCTCTTAGCGGAATTGTCGAAAACAAATCCATTGTCCGCAACGGTTACTACCGAATAGCGGTCACGCTGTCCGATCTATCGGGAGAACCCGCCGACGTTGTCGTCGCGGTATGCCCGTGGCTGACTCCCGGAGTTCAAAATTACGGACTCGGACAGGAGGAGACTTATGAAGGACGGATGCGACAAATAGGACATTTTCCCCGGTCGATTTCGGAGCCGAAAATCGAGTGAAAAGCCCGGAAGGATGAAGCCGCTGAATTTCGGTTTTCAGTCGACGAAGTTAAGAGAGATTAACCTCATTTTCGACCCCGATTATTCGACGGTTAAACCGGGTTAAACGAAGCGAAAAAGCCGACATGTAATACGCTGGTAATACGCTACCCAATGGAAATGCCCCTACAGCTATCTGTAGGGGCATTTTAGAGAGGTCTGAAGCGGACTCGAACCGCTGTAGCAGCTTTTGCAGAGCTGTGCCTAACCGCTCGGCCATCAGACCCTGTCGAACGGACTGCAAATATACGTCATTTTTTTGAATTCCCAAATTACTCACTGTGAAAAAGCCCCTTGCCAGGGCGGATGCGGCAAGGGGCTCACGATTCGCCGCCGGGATCCCGGCAGCGGGTGTGTTGCGGCGGCACAGCGGGGTCGCGGGCAGCGACCCTAGTCCGAAAGTAAATATAATAAATTTAGCACATCATTGCAATCGATCTGGGAGGAATTTGCATGCCGGTTGACGATGTGGCAGAATCCGATAGCCTTGTGCCCGTTTTCCCGGAAATCATTCCGGCGTATTGTGCGGTGCCGGGTTTTCGAAGAACCGGTATCTCCCCGGGTCCGCTTATTCGTCCGACTGCAGGTATTTGCCGGGATTTTGTTACCTTTACTTGTACGTATCGGATATTATCGGGGGAGTGTGCGTTATCCCGTCGCAGTAGCGCTTCGTTGTAGCGTTGCCTGCGGTTTGGAAGTTTCGTCCGGGTTGCGGAAACTCCTTTGACCGGAAATGTTAAACTATAACCCATGACGATCGATGATCTCGCATTGACGCTGCATCCCGAGTTGGGGTGCCGTACGGCGATCCATCTGCTGGAGTGTTTCGGTTCGGCGGAGGCGGTTTTCGCCGCATCTGCCGGTGAACTGGTCCGGAGGGCCGAGTTGAAGCCGGCGCTGGCCCGCAGTCTGTGCCGCCGCGAGTACCATCAGGCGGCCGAACGGGAGCTGGCGTTTTGTGAACGCAACCGCATCCGGCCCGTTGCGGCAGGCGATGAGTCGTATCCGAGGCGGTTGCTCGAGTGTGCCGATTATCCGCATGTAATTTACCTCAAAGGCGGCCCGGAACTCAGCGGAGGCCATTGGTTGTCGGTCGTCGGTACGCGCAAGGCGACTCCTTACGGGCAGAAGATGTGCGACCGGCTGATCGGTGAGCTTTCGGCACTGTTTCCCGATCTGGTCGTGGTCAGCGGCCTGGCATACGGGATCGATGTGGCGGCGCACCGTGCCGCGATGCAGCACGGGGTGCGTACCGTCGCCGTGCTGGGGCATCCGCTGACGCACATCTATCCGCAGGCCCATACCGAAACCGCCCGGCGGATCGTGTCGCTCGGCGGAACCCTAATCAGCGAGTATCCTTCCACGGCCCGGCCCGATAAGGCGGGTTTCGTGCAGCGCAACCGCCTCATCGCGGGACTGAGCGACGGGACGGTGATCGTCGAATCGGCTGCCCGGGGCGGCTCGCTCATTACCGCCGACATGGCCGGCGGTTACCACCGCGAGGTGATGGCGGTACCGGGGCGTGTAGGCGACCGCTGTGCCGAGGGAACCAATGCGCTGATTCGCTCGCTGAAGGCGCAGATGGTGTGCAGCGGCGCGGATATTGCCGAGATATTGGGGTGGGAAGCGCCCGCTCCGTCCGGGAAGGCCGTCGGACAGTCGTTGTTTGCGGAAACCGGCCCGCTTGCTCCGTCCGTCGGAAACGAATCTGCCGGAGCGACCGGGGCGGCATATCGGGAAGCGGTTTTGCCGGATTCGGTCGCCGCTTCTGCAGCCGGAGATGGTCGCGTCGCTTCGTTGCGTGGATTGCTGGGCGACGATCCCGTTTCGCTCGATGAGCTGAGCATCCGCAGCGGTATTGCCGTGGCGGAGCTGCCGGCCCTGCTGCTCGAGTTGGAGCTTGCGGGACGGATCTGCGCACTGCCCGGGAACTTATATATGAAAAATTGAGTGTGACGGCCGGCGGCCGGAACAGCGTTTACGTCCATCCATACACAGAACATACTATATAATAGCAATACACCGATGTCTTTGCAACTGATCGATACCCATTCGCATATTTACGATCCGCAATTCGATGCCGACCGCGACGAGGCGGTTGCCCGGGCCCGCGCCGCTGGGGTAGGGAGGATTCTGCTCCCGGCTGTGGATGCCGAGTCCTACGGGGCGATGTTCGCTCTGGCGCGGCAGTACCCGGAACTGTGCCGCCCGATGATGGGGCTGCACCCCACCTCGGTCAACGACAATCCCCGCTGGCGGGAGGATTTGGAGCAGGTGGCGCGTTATTTGGCCGCTCCGCCCGAAGGGATTCGTTTTTGCGGGGTGGGAGAGGTGGGGCTCGATCTTTACTGGAGCCGGGATTTTCTCTCCCAGCAGCAACAGGCGCTTCGGTTCCAGGTGGAGCTGTCGTTGCAGTACGGCCTGCCGCTGGTGATCCATACGCGCGATGCATGGGACGAGATGTGTGCATTGCTCGATGCGTTTCGGGGGCGTGGCGTGCGCGGTATCTTGCACAGCTTTTGCGGCACGGCCGACCACTACCGGGCGCTGAAAGCGGCGGGCGGGTTCCTGTTCGGTATCGGCGGTCCGGTCACCTACAAAAAGTCGTCGCTTCCCGATACGTTGCGCGAAATTCCGTTGTCCGATCTGGTGCTCGAGACCGATTCGCCCTACCTGCCGCCGGTGCCTTACCGGGGCAAGCGCAACGAAAGCGCTTACGTCGGACTGGTCGCCTGCCGGCTGGCCGAAATATACGGGACGACGCCCGAAGAGGTCGCTGCGGTGACGACCCGCAATGCGCGGGCTTTGTTCGGTGAAAGAATTTCGTAATTTTGTACCCGTTGCCCGGCATGTAGCCGGGGCGGATAAATTTAGAATCTAACGCATGGAACCACGTGCCAAATCATCCGTATTGCTGATCTACACGGGCGGCACGATCGGCATGAAGCCCGATCCGGAAACGGGCGTACTGGCGCCGTTCGACTTCAGTACCATTTACGACGAGTTTCCCTACCTGGGAAAACTCGATGTCGAATTGGAGGTGATCAACCTCACGCCGATCGACTCGTCGAATGTGACGCCGGAACTGTGGTGCGAACTGGCGCGGCTGATCCGTGACAACTACGACGCTTACGACGGCTTTGTCGTGCTGCACGGTACCGACACGATGTCCTATTCCGCCTCCGCGCTCAGTTTTATGCTGGTGAACCTCGCCAAACCCGTCATTTTTACCGGCAGCCAGATCCCGATCGGCGTGCTGCGCACCGACGGGCGCGAAAACCTGATTACCGCGGTCGAGATCGCTGCGGCGCGCGAAGGCGGCCGCGCTGTGGTGCCGGAGGTGTGCATCTGTTTTCAAAACAAGCTCTTCCGTGCGAACCGCACGACCAAGCACAGCGCCGAGCAGCTCAATGCGTTCCGTTCCGACAACTATCCGATTCTCGCCGAGGTGGGCGTCAGCATCCATTACAACCGTCCCTTTATCCGGCGGCCTGCCCCCGATCCCGGGCCGCTGCGGATCGTCACGCGGCTCGATACGCGTATCGCGGTGGTGCGGCTGTTCCCCGGCATGAGCGCCGAGACGTTCACGGCGATGCTCGGCATTCCGGGGCTGCGCGGGGTAGTACTCGAAACGTACGGTGCGGGCAACGCCCCCACGGCCGACTGGTTCATCGATGCGGTGTCCGCAGCCGTCGCACGCGGCGTCGTGGTGCTGAACGTCACGCAATGTTTGGGCGGCAGCGTTTCGATGGAGATGTACGAAACGGGCAAACGGCTCGGGCAGACCGGCGTGATCAGCGGGCGTGACATCACTACCGAGAGCGCCGTGACCAAGATGATGGTCGTGCTCGGTGCTTCGGACGATCCGCAGGAGGTGCGCCGCGGGCTTGAGGCCGACCGGTGCGGCGAGATTTCCGATTGATCCGTTCCGTCTGTGGAGTGGGCGCATGTTGGTACGCAGCGGAGCGTTACTTTGGCGGTTTGTGGCGCTGTCGGAGACGGGATCGGAGAGAAAATCGACGGCGATTTTTCGGAACCAAAATAATTTTGTATCTTGCAGCGCTTTCCGGCCGGGATCCGTTCGATGCGGCCCTGCGACCGGGCTTGTCACCGGGGGATCGGGTGTGGGAAGCGACGTTTTGGAGAAATGTCCGAGTGGTTTAAGGAGCGCGCCTGGAAAGTGCGTATACCCCAAAAGGGTATCGTGGGTTCGAATCCCGCTTTCTCCGCCAAATTTTTCTTTTTGTCCATGCCGTTCCCCGCACGTAAGTGCGGGGATTTTTTGTTTGTAGATGGGATAATTTCAGTTCTGATTCCAGTTTCGATTCAGGCCTTGGTTCCGATTCTGATGCCCGTTTTGATGCTGACGTCCCGGCCCCGGAAGTTTTCGGCAACTATCTTTCTCGGTTCGATCGCAGGTCCGGATTATGCCTGCCTGGTGCGCGTTTTTTTCGCCAGATGATTCTTGCCGGGCGGCGCTCTTCGGATAAAGTCCCATCCCTTCTCGCCCATTCTGCGGGCACCCGAAAACAGAAGCGGCCGTTCTTATGCAGAACAGCCGCTTTTTTATGGGTGAAAAATGTACGTTTAATCTTTGATTGACAGCTACTAATATACGAATTTCCCCGTGTAATTCCATCGGCTTGTTAAAAAGATCAGCGTCAATTTTTTGCCGGAGCCCCGCCCCGCATCTTTCCGGGTGATGTATACGGCAACAACAGTATATGTTAAAAACGTACGTTTTAGCCATAATATATATATGTAAAATGCATGTAATAAGTTTAATACGATAAAACTTGCGGGTTATGGAACGGAATAATCGGCCCGGGTCACCGGCGCTCCGCAAACCGGTCGGGGCGGTACATCGGCAAGAAACCGTGTCGGGTCGAAATGGGTTTGTTAAGTATCACGTCCATGCGGAGATGATTCGCGGGGACATCGACAGGCTTTGTGCTGCCGGTGTCCCGCTCGGACGGATCACGGTGGGTGCGGATTGTATGACGGTCGTGGAGCGGTTGCGTGCCGGCGAGCGGTTGGAGGTCTGTTCGCTCGGGGATGTTTGTACGAGTGTATCCGGATTGCTGCGGGTACTTTATGCAGTAGCTTCGCGCGGGGCTTCGCTGCATTCGCAGTCCGACCCGTGGCTCGATATGGAGGCGAAAGGGTGCAATTGGACGGATCTGGTCGGCGGATTACTCGAATTTATGTCCCGGTCGACTTCCGAGCGTACGAAAGAGGCGCTTCGCCAATGCAAACTTTCGGGGCAGTCGGTAGGGCGCCCCAAAGGCATCCCGCCCGAGCGGCTCAAGCGCTACCGGGCCGGAGTGATGCTCTACCGGAGTTCCGGCATGAGCGTGCGCGATATCTGCGCGGTAAGCGGTCTTGAGGTGCGCAGTTTCTACCGCTATATGAAAAGCGAAGGGATTCCGCTTAAGCGCCGGCAGGGGGAAGACGCTCGCTCCGAAACCGAACCTGCGCAGGTAGTGGATTCGGTACCGGCGCAGGGACGGTGATTCCTGCCGGGCTGCCAGGTGAAGGCTATGTCTACGCTGCGGCTTCCTAAAAAAACGGGTTCCCGCCTCCCCCAAAAACGGCACTTCTTGTGTAGGGCAAAAACGTATATTTTTGTCCCGTTTGATTTTTATGACAGAAATTCCTGACAAAGAACAAGGAAGAAATCGTGATGGAACGCTAATATTGATATTTTTAATAATTCGATGGAATTGTACAGTTAATTTAGTATATTAAATACTAAAGAAGGAAGGTTAAACGTATTATTTAACCAGATGGTGCATATGTAAAATGCACATAATTAGTGTAGTAAATACTACTTGTAGGCTATGGAACGGAATGATCACTCCGCCCCGTCGGCCCCCCGGAAACGAGTCGGGGCAGTACATCGGCAAGGAGAAGTATCGGGACGGAAAGGGTTTGTTAAATATCATATCAATGCAGAGATGATTCGCAAGGACATCGACAAGCTTTGTGCTGCCGGTGTCCCGCTCGGACGGATCACGGTGGGTGCGGATTGTATG
>ERZ825137.2864-NODE-2864-length-19283-cov-9.392657_pt1 | contig 19283 bp, 17 predicted proteins | sample MGYA00519873_ERZ825137 | MGnify/ENA primary metagenome ERZ825137 (study PRJEB31778, sample SAMEA3449190) | human gut metagenome | biome: human gut; feature: human-associated habitat; material: faeces | place: United Kingdom | collected 2010/2012 ...
TCTCGGTCTCGATGCCGCTGGCGTTCAGCTCCCCGGCGATCAGGGACAGGGCGGTATAGGTGCAGCCCTTCTCGTGGGGGCTGCCGTTGATGAGCAGGACTTTCATAAGCAGATACTCTCCTTTTTTGGCAAAACGCGCCGCACATGGGACGCTTTGCCCTGATTTTAGCACAATTGCACCCTGAGTGCAACGCGCGCCCTTGACAAAGAGTTGCGTTTTGACGATAATATGGAGATACGAAAACACGAAACAGCTGCTGGCCGGGCAGGGGGCCCGGACAGCGGGAGAAGGAGGCAGATACATGCGCGTTATTGCAGGAGAAGCACGGGGCCGCAGGCTGGAAGCCCTGCCCGGCACCGAGATCACCCGCCCGACGATGGATCAGGTCAAGGAGGCCATGTTCAGCATCGTCCAGTTCGACCTGCCCGGTGCCCGGGTGCTCGACCTCTACGCAGGCAGCGGCCAGCTGGGCATCGAGGCCCTGAGCCGGGGTGCGGCCCGGTGCGTGTTCCTGGACGAGAACCGGGAGGCCGTGAACATCGTGATGAAGAACTGCAAGAACTGCGGCGTGTTTGACCGCAGCCGGGTCAACATCGGCGAGGCGGCACGGTATCTCTCCGCCTGCCATGAGCAGTTCGACATCGTGCTGCTGGACCCTCCCTTCCACACCGGCACGCTGGAAAAGATCCTGCCCGGCGTGGACAAATGCCTGGCTCCGGGCGGCATCGTGATCTGCGAGAGTGAGACCGGCCTGGTGCTGCCTGCCGAGGTGGGCGGCATGACCCTGAAAAAACAGTATAAATACGGCAAAGTCCTGCTGTGGAAGTATGGTAAGCCCCGGCAGAGCGCTGGAGAGGGAGATGCGGAATGAACGTAAACGAGCTTTTGGATACCATTGAGGATACGCTGGAGGAGAGCGCCGGAATGCCCCTTTCGGGCGGCAAGCGCATCGTGGATGTGGAGCAGATCCGGGACTATCTGGACGAGATCCGCCAGAACCTGCCTGTGGAGCTGCGGCAGGCCCAGTCCATTGTCAGCGACCGTGCCCAGCTCATCGAATCGGCCAACGCACAGGCGCAGGCCATTGTAAAAAAGGCCGAGGAGCGCGCCCGTGTGCTGGTGAGCGAGGCCGAGATCGTCAAGGCGGCCCAGCAGCGCGCCGGAGAAATCGTCTCCGCCGCCCAGACCGAGGCCCGCACTGTCCGCCAGACCGTGACCGACTACTGTGATAATATGCTCAAGACCACGGAAGAGACGATGGCGGAAAACGCCGCACAGGTCAAAAATGTCCGTGCAAACCTGCGCCAGAGCCCCCGGAAACAGCTCTGATGCGGGAATGTGAAATTTCCCGGTGAGAGCTTCCGGCCCCTGCAAGCAAAAACGACGGCTTGCAGGGGCTTTTTTTGGTACATTTTGAGAGAAAAAACAAAAGGGAAACTCTTGCAATCAGGGGCCTGTTTTGTTACAATAAAATTGTATCCTCAAGGCTGACCGGGCCACAAACTCCCGGCAGGCTGCAGGCCGCTTTCCCGGGCAGCAGCTCCGGGCAGAAAAGGGCGGCAGATGCAGGATCTTATCTGAGTTTTGAAAGGAGGCTGGGAACATGGACACAGAAAAAACAGCACAGCCCTTTGACCCGGCCTCGTTTGAGCATGTCCCGGTGCTGCTGAACGAGTGCCTGGACGGCCTGAAGATCGACCCGGCGGGCACCTATCTGGACGGCACGGCGGGCGGCGCGGGGCACTCCCGCCAGATCGCCCTGCGGCTGAACGGCGAGCAGGGCGGCAGGCTCATCTCGCTGGATCAGGACCCCGATGCCGTGCAGACGGCCCGGGCCCGGCTGGCGGGCCTGCCTGCCACCGTGGTGCAGATCAACTTCCGCTATGCCGGACAAGCTCTGGAGCAGCTGGGCATTGAAACGATCAACGGCGCGCTGCTCGATCTGGGTGTGTCCAGCCATCAGCTGGATGACGCGGCCCGGGGCTTTTCCTACCGGGCAGATGCCCCGCTGGACATGCGGATGAGCCAGGAGGGTGAGACGGCCGCCGATCTCGTGAACAGCGAGAGCCGGGAGAAGCTGGCCCGCATCCTGCGGGATTACGGCGAGGAGCCCTTCGCCTGGCAGATCGCGGGCAGGATCGTGGAAGCCCGGGAAACTGCCCCCATTGAAACGACATTGCAGCTGGCGGATATCGTGGCCAGCGCCATGCCCCCGGCGGAGCGCCGGAAGAACAAAAACCCCTCCCGCCGCACCTTCCAGGCACTGCGCATTGCGGTAAACCATGAGCTGGACGCACTGGAAGAGGGGCTGGATACCATTTTTGAGCATCTCGCACCGGGTGGAAGACTTTGCGTGATCACTTTCCACTCGCTGGAGGACCGGCTGGTCAAGAACAAGTTCCGCCGCTGGTCCACCGCCTGCACCTGCCCGCCGGAGTTTCCGGTGTGCGTCTGCGGCGGCAAGGCCAAGGCAAAGCTGATCACACGCAAACCCATTGAAGCCAACACGCAGGAGCTGGAAGAGAACCGGCGCAGCCGCTCGGCCCACCTGCGGGTTTTGGAAAAGATCTGAGGGCGGCACAGCCCCGGAGATGTGAGGAGAAGATCACCATGGGTCAGGCAGCATACGATATGACAGAGGTTCGGCGCAGAAGAGCGCCGCAGGCACAGCCCAAAGTCCCGCTGCGGGTAGAAAAGGGCGGCAAAAAGCGGCTGAACCCCGTGCGGGCCGCCATGCAGCACGCGCTGCAGCTGGTGGGCGCGGCTTTGCTGGTGGGCTTTGCGGTGAGCCTGCTGTGGAGCGAGGCACAGCTGGTGGAGCTGAACTCTCAGATCCAGAGCGCCAAGGCAGCGCTTGTGAGCGAGCAGAGCCAGTATACATATTACAACAGTGCCCTGAACAGCCGCACCAACATCACAAGTGTTGAGGAGACCGCCACACGCCTGGGGCTGATGAAGATCGACCAGAGCCAGATCACCTACATCCGGCTGGATGAGGGCAGCGTTCTGGTGCGCAAGGCATCCGCTGTGCGGCAGTGGTCGGATCTGCTCCACGATGGGGCAATGACCATTCTTGCCTCTGTCAGAACGGCAAAATAAACCAAACAACGAAAAGCGTGCGGCAGCGCACGCTTTTTCGGTTTTCTTCGGGAGTACGCAATGCAAACACCATCCTCCAATCCCAAAAAGAACAGTGCCCGCCGCCGCAGTGCGGACCCGCACGCACGGCTCAGTGCCCGGCTGCGTCATATCAGCTTTGGTGCCGCCGTGCTTCTTGTGGTGGTCGCCGCGCTGACCGTGATCTACAGCCTGTACAAGATCCAGATCCGCGACGGTGCCACCTACCGCCAGTACGCCGCCGAGCAGCAGCTGCTGGACAGCACCATTCAGGCCACCCGCGGTGAGATCTACGACACCAGCGGCATCACGCTGGCTTCCACCAGCGTGGTCTGGACCATCTGGGCCGACCCCTCTTACAGCACGGCCCTGTATACCACCGCCACCGATCAGGACACCAAGGCGGAGACCCGCACCATCGATGAAGCCGCCATGAAGGAGGTCTGCACCCAGATCACCCTGCGCCTGCTTTCGGGCGATGGCGAGAGTCTGGACAGCGTGGACACCGCTTCAGCAGAGTACCAGACCCAGTATCAGGCGGTCTGCGATGCCCTCTCCCAAAACGAAAGCTCCTATCAGGTGCTGGCCACCAAGGTCAACAACGCCATCAAGCTCTCCATTGAGGAGTACGTCAAGACCTACAACAAGGCCCACAGCAAGAGCGGAAAATCCGCCGGTGCGCTGGAAAAGATCCTGGCCAAGCTGGGCCTGGGCCAGCAGGAGAGCGACGACGGCACCCCCACTGTCCGCAAGGGGCGGGTGTCGGTGTCGGCCTCCAAGGGCTTCCAGCGGGATTACCCCTACGGCCGCTTTGCCGCCGCCGTGCTGGGTTTCTGCAATGCGGATGGTCAGGGCGTGTACGGTCTGGAAAACTCCTATGAGTCCACGCTGGCCGGTGTGAATGGCCGCACCATCACCCTGCGCAATGCCTACGGCAACGCCATTGCCGATGAAAACGCCACCACCTACGCCGCCAAGGACGGATCCAATCTGGTGCTCTCACTGGATGTGAACATTCAGGAGGTGGTGGAGCGCTACCTGAACGAGGCCGTGGCGGCCAACACCGTTGAGAACCGCGGCTGCGCCATTGTGATGAACGTCAAGACCGGTGCCATCCTTGCCATGGCCTCCAAGCCGGACTTTGACCCCAATGACCCGCAGGATTTCAGCGCCAATCTGGCCTACCTGACGGAGCAGGTGCAGGCTGAGCCGGAGCTGTACACCATCTACAAAAAAGACGAGAACGGCAACTACCTGCGGGACGAGAACGGCCAGAAGATCGCGGATGCGGAGGCCGACTACACCGGCACCTACCGGGATATCCAGTGGAAGAACAAGACCATCACCGAGCTGTACTACCCCGGAAGCGTGTTCAAGGTCATCACCGCCGCCATGGGTGTGGACAGCGGCAAAGCGACCTATTACACCACCCTGAACTGCTCCGGTGCTTACAGCGTGGCAAAGCAGACCTACCACTGCGCCGGCAGAAAGTCGCACGGGGCCCAGAATCTGGCCGAGGCCCTGCGCAACAGCTGCAACATCTACTTCATCCAGCTGGGCCAGCGTGTGGGCTCCAGCCTGTTCTATGATTACTTTGATGCCTTTGGCTTTACCGAGCGCACCGGTGTGGACCTGCCCAATGAGACCAGCTTCATGCAGTATTACAGCAAGAGCCGTCTGGGCGAGGTGGAGCTGGCCTCCTCCGCCTTTGGTCAGGCCATGGCCGTGACCCCGCTGCAGGTGTGCACTGCCATCTCGGCGGCAGTCAACGGCGGCTATCTGGTCACCCCTCATGTGGTGGATAAGATCACGGACCAGAACGGCAATGTGGTGCAGGAAATCGGCACCAACACCCGCCGTCAGGTCATCAGCGAGAGCGCCAGCGAGACCATCCGCCAGATCATGGAGTTTGAGGTGGGCGACGGCACCCAGGGCGGCGGCGGCAACGCCTATGTTGCAGGCTACCGCATCGGCGGCAAATCCGGCACCTCCGAGCAGCTGAACATGGACCGCCGCGCCGACGGCGACTACAAGAAGGTGGCATCCTTTGCGGCTGTCCTGCCCGCCAACGACCCGGAGATCCTGGTCTATGTCATGCTGGACGACCCCAACAATGCCCGCACCGACTATTCCTCCATTCTGGCGGCTCCGGTGGTAGGCAACATCATCAGTGAGATCGCGCCCTATCTGGGCATCGCCACCGACGGCGTGGACCGCAGCGGCACCACCGTCAAGGTGCCCAACCTGACGGGCAAGGAGTGGAGCAATGCGCAGGTGCAGCTGAACATCAAGGGCTTGAAGCATCACCTGGCCGAGAGCGAATCCGACCAGACCGCCGCCCTTGTCACCTACCAGTACCCCCGCGCGGGGGCAGAGGTGCCCTACGGCACCACCGTTTATCTGTATACCGATACCTATGAGGGCAAGCACGCCGAGGTGCCGGACGTGACCGGCAAGAGCGCGGACTTTGCCCGGCAGATGCTGAACGCCGCAGGGCTCAACTGCACAGTCGAAGGCTCCGGCACGGTCCAGAGCCAGAGTGAGGCACCCGGCTCCAGCGTCCAGCAGGGAACCATCGTACATCTGATCTGTGGATAAAGGGGAATGAGAGTATGGAAGCAATTGCAGCAAACATCCTGTTGGAGGGCCTGGCCGTCAACGCGCTGGCCCAGTGCGAGACCCCGGTCACGCTGGTGACCACCGACAGCCGTGAGGTCTGCCCCGGGTGCATCTTTGTGGCGTTCCCGGGCGAAAAATTCGACGGCCATGATTTTGCCGCCAAGGCGCTGGAAAACGGCGCGCTCTGCGTGGTGCTGAACCACCCCGTGGAAGGCGTGCCGGAGGAGAAGAGCGTGATCTGCCCGGACAGCTACCACGCCATGATGGTGCTGGGTGCCAATTATCGCAGCCAGTTCCACCCAAAAGTGGTGGGCGTGACCGGCAGCGTGGGCAAGACCACCACCAAGCAGATGACCTACGCCGCCATTGCAGGCTTTGGCAGTACCATCAAGACCGAGGGCAACCAGAACAATGAGCTGGGCCTGCCCCGCACCATGTTCCGCATCGGCAAAGAGACCCAGTACGCCGTGGTGGAGATGGGAATGAGCCACGCCGGGGAGATCGAGCGCCTGAGCAAGTGCGCCCGCCCGGATGTGGGCATCATCACCTGCATCGGGATGTCCCACATCGGCAACCTGGGCAGTCAGGAGAACATCTGCAAGGCAAAGCTGGAGATCTGCGCCGGTCTGCCGGAGGGTGCTCCGCTGGTGCTGAACGGGGACGACCCCTTCCTGCGCAAGGCCGTCCTGCCCGACCATGTCCGTCCGGTCTGGTTCAGCCTGGGCGATGAGAACGCCGATGTCTGTGCCCTGTCCATCCAGCAGGATGAAAAGGGCATGAGCTTTGTGCTGGAGGATCACGAGGAGGGGACTTTTCTCGTAAAGATCCCCGCCATGGGCCGTCACAATGTGGCCAACGCGCTGGCTGCCTACTGCGCCGCCACCCGTCTGGGGCTGAATGCCCGCCGGGTCATTGCCGGTCTGGCGGACTTTGAGCAGACCGGAATGCGCCAGAAGGTGGTGCACGCCAGAGGCGTGGATGTCATTGAGGATTGTTACAACGCCAACCCCGACAGCATGAAGGCCGCGCTGGCCATGTTCAGGGAGTATCCCTGCAAGCGCCGCTTTGCCCTGCTGGGCGATATGCTGGAGCTGGGCGATATCAGCCGCGCCGCCCACGAGGAGGTGGGCCGTCAGGCTGTGGAGAACAAGGTGGACTACCTCGTCACCTATGGCGAGCAGGCCAAGCGCATTGCTGTGGTGGCTGCCGCCAAGGGGCTGCCCACCCTCCATGCCGACACCTACGCTCAGGCCGCCGAGACCCTGCTGGACAAAATGCAGCCCGGCGATGCCCTGCTGGTCAAGGCCAGCCGCGGCATGGCACTGGAAAAAGTGCTGGAGATCTTTTACAAGGAGTAACATCGAGCTATGATTCGTTTCGCCTTGATCGCCGCCTCAACGCTGGGGTTCTTCCTCACGGCGGCGCTCGGGAATCTGATGGTGCCGCTGCTGCGGGCGTTCCAGGGACGCTGGGATGAGCCCAAGGCCCGGCAGGCACCATCACCCAAGCAGGAAGCGCCGGATGCCGAACCGGAGCGCCCGCCGCAGGCACCCACCATGGGCGGGCTCTGCCTGATGGTGGGGGTGTTGGCCGCTGTGGGCGTGGGCTGGACAGCCGCCTGTGTGGCCCAGCCTGAGCTGCTGGGGGCCGAGAGCCTGTTCTCGGTCCGGCTGCTCACAGCGCTGCTGGGAGCTTTGCTCTTTGGCGGCGTGGGTCTGCTGGAGGATCTGGCCCGCATCCGCAGCCGTTCTGTGCTGGGCCTGCGGCGGCACACCCGCCTTGGGCTGGAAGCCGCTGCCGGTGCCGTGGTGCTGGTGCTGCTGGGAGCCAAAGGCTGCCTTGCAGCCGGGATCACCCTGCCGGGTGTGGGCTATGTCGATCTGGGCATTGCCGCCCCGCTGCTGTGGGAAGGGCTGCTGGTCGCACTGGCCGAGTGCGCCCGCGTTGCCGATGGCATGGACGGCATCGTCTGCGGCACGTCCTTTGCGGCCATGCTGGGCCTGATGGGGGTGATGACCCTGCTGGGCTGGTTCCCGCTGGGCGTTCTGCCCGCCGCACTGGCCGGTTCCCTGATGGCCTTCCTGCTCTGGAACTTCCCGCCCGCAAAGCTGCGGCTGGGCAGCGTGGGCAGCCTGTTTCTGGCCGGGATGCTGGGGTGCGTGCCCCTGTGCATCGGCTGGCCTGACCTCACCCTGCCGCTGGCCCTGCCCTTCTGGCTGGAGGGCGGCATGGTGGCCCTGCAGATTCTGGTCTGCAAGGCCAGCCGGGGCCGCAGGCAGCTGTTCCGCTCGGCACCGCTCCACCGCTGGCTGGAGCTGCGGGGCCAGAGCGCGGAACAGATCTTTTATACCTTTTGTGTCATTGCCATGCTGGGCGTGGCGCTGACCGTTCAGCTGGCAAAAATCAGTTAAGGAGGGGTGCAGTTTGGCAACACTCCGCAGAAAAAAAGCAGAGCCTTTTTCCGTCTTTCAGCGGGACCCCGGCCCCTGGCCGCCCATCCTGCTCAACTGGATGGCGACCCTGGCCATCATCATGGTGTTCGGGCTGGTCATGCTGTTCAGTGCAAGCTATACCACGGGCTATCTCCGCTTTGGGGACAGCTTCCATTACATCAAATCCCAGCTGCTCTGCACGGTGCTGGGCCTGGGCATGATGTTCCTGTTCTCCTATTTTGACCACCGTTTCCTGCGCAGAATGGTCAAGCTGGGCTATGTTGTCTGCCTGATCCTGCTGGTGCTGGTGCTGTTCAGCAGCCCCATCAACGGCTGCCGCCGGTGGATCAGCTTCGGCGGCCTGACCTTACAGGCCTCCGAGGTGGCAAAGTTTGAGATGATCCTGCTCACGGCAGACATCGCCGCCAGGACCCCGCAGGTCAAATTCGGCGAGGTGCCCCTGCGCAAGTGGGTCTACCACAGCATCGTGGTGGAGCTCATCCGGCCCATCCTGTGGCTGGTGCCTGTCCTGATCCTGCTGGTGCTGGAGCCCCACATGTCGGGCATCCTGCTGACCACGGCCATCGTGGGCACCATCCTGCTGCTGGGCGGCAGCGGCGGCATCATTACCTGGGGCTGTGCCGGTGTCGCGCTGTTCCTGCTGGAGACTTTGCTGAAGCACGTGGACTCCATCGACTACCTGCAGAGCCGTCTGGACGGCTGGACGCAGGATCTTGACCGGATGACCAGCCAGACCAAGCAGAGCCTGTACGCCATCGGCTCAGGCGGTGCCACGGGGCTGGGGCTGGGCAACAGCATCGAAAAGCAGCTCTGGCTGCCGGAGAGCACCAACGACTTTATCTTCAGTGTCGTGTGCGAGGAACTGGGCTTCGTCGGCGCGGTGATCGTCATCGTGCTGTTCGTCCTCTTTCTGGTGCAGGGCTTCTGGATCGCCTTCCATGCCGAAAACCGGTTCTGCACGCTGGTGGGCATCGGCATCATGGCGCAGATCGCCTGGCAGGTGTTCTGCAACATCGCCGTTGTCACCAACACCCTGCCCAACACCGGCATTTCGCTGCCCTTCTTCTCCTCCGGCGGCACCAGTCTGATCCTGCTGCTGGCCGAGATGGGCGTTATGGTCAATATCGGGCGCAACGGCGAACGGGCCCGTCTGGAACGGGAGGAAGCCCACGCCGAGCGGGAGCGCCAGCGCAAGGCAAAGACCATTGTGCTGGATACCGCGCGCAGAGCGCAGACAGAACAGTAAGGAGGAACCAAGATGCGTGTACTCATTGCAGCCGGCGGCACTGCCGGCCATATCAACCCGGCTCTGGCCATTGCGGGAGCCATCAAAAAGGCCGACCCCACCGCCGAGATCCATTTTGCGGGCCGGAAGGAGGGCATGGAGTACCGTCTGGTCACACAGGCGGGCTATCCCTTCCATCACATCGAGATCACCGGCTTTCAGCGGAAGCTGAGCCTGAACAATATCAAGCGGAATATCATTACCCTGTGGAATCTGGCACTCTCCGGCCCCAAGGCAAAAAAGATGATGAAGGACATCCAGCCCGACCTGGTCATTGGCTGCGGCGGCTATGTGTCCGGCCCGGTGGTGCGCTGCGCCGCCAGACAGGGCATCAAGACCGCCCTGCATGAGCAGAACGCCTTTCCCGGCGTGACCAACAAGCTGCTGGCCCCGGATGTAGACATCGTGTTCGCCGCTGTACCCGCCGCCGTGGAAAAGCTGGGCGCACCCGAAAAGACCATCGTGGTGGGCAATCCCGTCCGGCCTGAGGTGTTCACCCAGGCGAAAAACCGGGAAGCCATCCGTGCCGAACTGGGCGCGGGCGACCGCACCGTGATCCTCTCCTTCGGCGGCAGTCTGGGGGCCCGCCGCGTGAACGAGGTGGTGGCCGACCTCTGCGCCTGGGAGCAGAAGAACAAAAAGCCCGTCCTCCATCTCCATGCCACCGGCCAGTACGGCGTGCAGCTGTTTCAGGATCTGGAAAAGGAAAAGGGCTTTGCCCCCGGCGAGAGCCTTGTGGTGAAGGAATACATCAACAATATGCCCGAGCTGCTGGCCGCAGCGGACCTTGTCATCAGCCGCGCCGGTGCCCTGACTCTGGCCGAGCTGGAGGCTGTGGGCCGTGCCGCTGTGCTCATCCCCAGCCCCAACGTGGCCGAGAATCACCAGTATTACAACGCCATGGAGCTGCAGAAGGCCGGTGCTGCTGTGGTCATTGAGGAAAAAGACCTGACCGGCGAAAAGCTGGTGCAGACCGTTTCCGGGATGCTGGCCCAGCCCGGCAAGCTGGCTGAGATGGGCCGCAATGCCCGGAGCCTGTCGGTGGACGACAGCCTGGACCGCATTGCGGATGCCCTGCTCAAGCTGGTCAAGACCCCGTAACGGAAGGAAAAAACAGAGGAAAGGAGGTGCAGCCGGATGCCGCAGAATGACCGGAACAGCCGGAACCGCAAGCGCCGCCGGGCCTACGATCAGGCCCGGGATGACCGGCGCGGCGGGCAGAGCACCCAGCGCCGCAGCAGCGCGGGTGCAGGCAGTGACCTGGGGTACAGCGGGTACGCAGGATATTCCTCCGGCGGCCACCCCATCACGAACCCCAATTATGACCCCGATGCGCCCCGCCCCAGTCGGTACACGGAGCGCACGGTGAACTACGGCTCCTACCCGGACAACAGCATCACCTTTCCCACCGGCGGGCGGAGCAGCCAGAGCGGCGCACAGCGCCCCCGCAGCGGGCAGAACGGCCAGCGGCGCACCTCCGGGGGCAATCAGCGGAACCGCCGCCCGTCTGGCGGCCAGAACCGGAACGCCCAGCGCCGCCCGCAGAACGCCCAGAGCCGCAGCGGCCAGCGGATGCGGCCGGTGCAGGGGCAGAACGCCCGGCGCGACCCCGTCCGGCGGGAGGGCAGGAAAAAGCGGAAGCTGACCCGGGCCGCCATCCGGCGGCGCAGGCTCATGCGGCGGCTCACGGCCCTTGTCATGCTGCTCTGCGTCATCGGCGCGGGGGTCTACCTCACCGTGACGATGCTGTTCAAGATCAGCTCCATTCAGGTGCAGACAGCGGACGGTGTGGTGCAGGAGGCCGGCGGCTATACCAGCGACCAGATCCTGCAGGCGCTGGATGTCCATCTGGAAGAGAATATCTTCAGTTTTGACCCCGGCAGCAAGGCCGCCGCGCTGGAAAAAGTGTTCCCCATGCTGGAGGATATCCGGGTGGAGCGGGATTACCCCGGCACCGTGGTGGTGCGGGTAACAGAAGCCCAGCCTGCCTGGGCCATGCAGACCTCCTCCGGCTGGCTGACCCTCTCGGGCGGCCTGAAGATCCTGGAGAGGGATTCTGCCCAGCCTGCCGGTCTGCCCACCCTGTACGGCGGCGAACCGGTCTCTGCCGAGCCCGGCGAACAGCTGACCTTTGCGGCGGAGCCCAAGGCCGACAGCACCCCGGACAGCGCCGCCGACAGCAGCGCCTCCGGCACTGTTGAGGAGGAGGCGGACCAGCGGCTGGAAAGCCTGAACACCCTGCTGGCCGCACTGGATGCTGCAGGCATGAGCGCCGACGTGACCCGCATCGAGTTTGCGGATGTGGACGAGATGGCCTTCCTCTATCAGGACCGCATCAGCGTCTGGCTGGGCACCCTGAACGAGCTGGAATATAAGCTCAAGCTGGCAAAGCACGTCCTGCTGAATGAGGACGGCAAGGGCTGTGCCGCGACCGACACCGGAAAGTTGGACTTCACCCATATCAGCATGTCCAGCACCCGCAAGTTCACCTTTGCACAGGGTGAGCCGGAGCTGCCCTCCGGCTACATCGTGCCTGAACCGGTGGAGGAAACACCCGCCGAAGAAGGTGTGACCGGTGAAACGGCAGAAGGCACGGCCACAGACGGCACTGCCCCGGCAGAGGGCGAAGCCGCTGCAGATGCCGCTGCCGAAACACCAACGGATACCGCCGCGGCCCCGGAAGGCCCCGAGGCCGGACAGACGGCACAGCCGACCCCCGCCGAAGGAACGACCCCGGCGGCGGGCGATGCAAACCAACCCCAAACCACCCAATGAGGAGCGTGTAATGTTATGAAGCTGGAACAATTACTGGAAGGCGTGCCCTTTACGCTGGTGCAGGGCAGCCTGGATACCGAAGTGCAGGACATCATCTACGACAGCCGGAAGGCGGCCCCGGGCCTTGCCTTTGTCTGTATCGTGGGCACCCAGCGTGACAGCCACGAGTTTGCCGCGGACTGCGCCGCCAAGGGCGTGAACGTACTGGTTATCCAGCATGACATCGACCTTTCTGCCATGCCCGGTGTGACCGTGGTCAAGGTGGAGAGCAGCCGCTATGCCATGGCGCTGATGAGCGGCAACCTCTTTGGCAACCCCTCCCGCCAGATGACCATGATCGGCGTGACCGGTACCAAAGGCAAAACCACCACCACCCACATGATCAAGAGCGTGCTGGAAGCTGCCGGGAAAAAGGTCGGCATGATCGGCACCAACGGCATCTATTTCATGGGCCGTCATCAGGAGACCGCCAACACCACCCCTGAGAGCTACGAGCTGCAAAAGACCTTCCGCCAGTTTCTGGACGCAGGCTGCGATGTGGCCCTGATGGAGGTGTCCAGCCAGGGCCTGATGATGGACCGTGTGGCGGGGGTGCACTATGATATCGGTGTGTTCACCAACCTTTCCCCCGACCACATCGGCCCCGGTGAGCACAAGACCTTTGAGGAGTACCGCAGCTGGAAGGGCCAGCTGTTCAAGCGCTGCGACGTGGGCGTGGTGAACTGGGACGACAAAAACTGCAACACCCTGCTGGCGGGGCACACCTGCCGGCTGGTGACCTATGGAATGCACGACGGGGTGGAGTTTCAGGGCACGGACATGCGGCTGGAACGCTCGGAACATTTTTTGGGCATCTCTTACCGGGTGACGGGCACGGAAACGATGGACGTAAAGGTGAACATGCCGGGCGAATTCACCGTTTACAACAGCCTGGCCGCCATTGCGGTGGGCCGGGTGCTGGGACTGGAGCGGAAGGCGATTCTGGAAGGGCTGGAGCGCCTGACGGTAAAGGGCCGGGTGGAAATTGTGCCGGTGAGCAAAAAGTTCACCGTGCTGATCGATTTTGCCCACAATGAGTCGGGCGCTGAGAATCTGCTGTCCACCCTGCGGGCGTACCACCCCAAACGCCTGGTGGTGCTGTTTGGCTGCGGAGGCGACCGGAGCCGCCTGCGCCGTTACGGCATGGGCGAGGTGGCCAGCAAAATGGCGGACTTTTTGATCCTGACCGAGGACAACAACCGCTTTGAGCGGGTGGAGGATATCATTGCCGACATCAAGGTGGGCATTGCCCAGGGCCGGGCGGACGTGCCGTACGTGGAGATCCCGGACCGGCTGGAGGCCATCCACTATGCGCTGGACCACGCCCGGGAGGGCGATCTGATCGCGGTGATCGGCAAGGGGCACGAGGCTTACCGGGACCGCATGGGCGAGAAGACCCCTTTCCTGGAGCGGGAACTCATTGAGGAATACGCGGCGCAGATCGGCCTGGAATAGGCTCCGGCGCGTATAAATTTTTACTGCACAGCATTAAACAAAGAGAGGTTTGAACATACGTTATGCCCATTATTGGCATTGATCTTGGAACCACCAACAGCCTGGCGGCTGTGTATCGGGGCGGCCGCTGCCAGCTGATCCCCAACGCCTTCGGCGAGGTATTGACCCCCAGCGTGGTGAGCATGGACGAGGACGGCACCGTGCTGGTGGGGCAGGCTGCAAAGGAGCGGCTCATCACCCACCCCGGCCGCACGGCCGCCGCCTTTAAGCGCAGCATGGGAACCACCCGGCAATTTTTGCTGGACCAGAAGCTGTTCAGCCCAGAGGAGCTCTCGGCGCTGGTGCTGCGCCGCCTGAAGGAGGACGCGGAGGCCTTTTTGGGCGAGCCGGTGGAAGAGGCTGTGGTGAGCGTGCCCGCCTACTTTACCGACCGGCAGCGCGCGGCCACCAAGCGGGCCGGCATGCTGGCGGGATTGAAGGTGGACCGGCTTATCAACGAGCCCAGCGCCGCGGCCCTTGCCTGCTATGACCCCGCCCAGGGGGACGCCGCGTTTCTGGTGTATGATTTTGGCGGCGGCACACTGGATGTTTCGGTGGTGGACTGCTTTGAAAACGTGGTGAACATTTTGGCCGTGAGCGGTGACAACCAGCTTGGCGGCAACGATTTTGACGCGGCCATCGCCCACATGTACTGCCAGCAGAACGGCATTGACTACGGCGGGCTGCCCCCGGAGAAAAAGGCCATTTTGCTGGCACAGGCAGAGCAATGCAAGCGCACGTTGACCGAGTCGCCCATGGCGATGATGGTGCTGGACCTGCCCGGGCTGGAGGGCTCGATGGGGCTTACGGGGCAAAAGCTCATTGAGGGGGCCGCCACCCTGTTCAGCCGCATGCGCGCCCCGCTGCAAAAGGCCCTGAAGGACAGCGGGATTTCCGCGGAGGAGCTGAAGGGCGTGGTGCCGGTGGGGGGCAGCTGCAAAATGCCGGTGGTGCGCCAGTACCTGAACCACCTTTTGGGCAGCCAGCTGCTGGACGCCGGGCACCCGGACACGGTGGTGGCCCAGGGCGCGGGGCTGTATGCGGCTATGAAGGCGCGGGAGGAAAACCTGAAGGAGATGGTGCTCACCGACATCTGCCCCTTTACGCTGGGGGTGGGAGTGCACAACCCCACGGATGAGGACAACCTGCTGATGAGCCCGATCATTGAGCGCAACAGCGCCCTGCCCACCAGCAAGGTGGAAAATTACTACACCGTTTCCAACGGGCAGGACCGCCTGCGGATCCAGGTGTACCAGGGCGACGCCATGTATTGCAGGGACAACCTGAAGCTGGGCGAGCTGGACCTGCCCGTGCCCCCGGCCCCGGCGGGCAAGGAGGGCGCGGCGGTGCGCTTTACTTACGATATCAACGGGATTCTGGAGGTGGAGGCCAAGAGCCTTTCCACCCAAAAAACCATCAGCACCGTGCTGGTGGGCAGGGGCAGCGGCATGACCGAGGCGGAGGCCAAAAAGCGGCTGGCCCAGCTGCAGGGCCTTAAAATCCACCCCCGCGACCAGGAGGAAAACCGCCTGGTGCTGGCGCGGGCCGAGCGCCTGTGGGAAGAGGCATTGGGCGAAACGCGGGACGTGATTGCCCAGGCGGCGCAGGCCTTCGGCGAGGCGCTGCGCAGCCAAGAGCCGGCGCGCATCCTGCGGGTGCGCAAGCGCTGCCAGGGCCTGCTGGACCGGGTGGAGGCGGGCCTTTCGCTGGAGGGCTTCAGCTTCGGCGAGGATTTTTTCGATGAGGATGAAGAATCATGAGCTTTTGGTCACTGCTGGGGATTGGGCCGACCATCCGCCATGCCTATGCGGAGAAAACCAAAACCTGTCACCCGGAGGAAGACCCGGAGGGGTTTGACGCGCTGCACAAGGCGTTTGACGCGGCGATGCAGTATGCGCGGCGCAACGCCGGCAGAGCGGCAGTGCTGAGAGAGGAGAAAGCCCCTGTGCGCGCCGCGGACGGAACGCCCGCCGCCGAAAAGGGGCGGGCGGCTGCGGCGCAGCGCGCGCGCCAGGCGGCCCGCGCTGCCGAGCAGGAGGCGCTGGAGGAGTATCAGCAGGAGCAAAAACGCGCCCGCGGGGCCGAGCTGAGCCTTGGCCGGGGCGAGCAGGAGAGCGGCCAGCAGTTCGATTTTTCCGCAGCGCAGGCCGCCTCCGGCGGCGCGGAGCAGGCGGGGCCCCCCGGCACCCCGGCGGCACAGGAGCGGCCGGAAGAACCGGAACGGCCGCTGACCCCGGAGGAACAGGCCTGGCGCAACGAGCCGCCGCCGCTGGAGGAGCCCGGAAGCGCGCTGCCGGAAAACACGGAGGGGCAGCGGCAGCCTGACCCGGCGCGGGAAGGCCCGGCCCGGCAGCAGGAAGATGGGCAGGCGCGGCGCGGCTGGGGCTTCGGCCTGTGTGCGGCGCTGGGCGCTGCGGTGCTGCTTTTGACCCGCTCGGCGCCGGCGGCCCTGGCGGTGCTGGCGGCGGCGTGCGCCTTACCGGCGGTGCTGTGGGGCAGCTTTGCCCCGCTGGCGGCGGCAGTGGGCTACGGGCTGGCCGTGTGGCACGGGTTCCGGCAGTTCGACGGCATGTCCGGCGACATCTCCGGCTTCGGGCTGGTGGTGGGCGAGCTGTGCGGCGCGGTGGTTTTGGCGATAGGAGGGTAATGCGATATGGAATTGGTGATCGGCGGCGCGTTTCAGGGCAAGCTGACCTGGGCGCTCCGGCATTACGGCCTGACCATGGCCGACGTATGCGATCTGGCGGCGGGCGACCCGGTGCCGGGTAAGAAATGCTACTGGCACTTGGAGGCCCTGACCCGCCGCTGCGATAACGCGGAGCAGTACCTGTCTCTTTTTGAAAACGCGGTGGTCATCACCCGGGAGGTGGGCGGCGGCATCGTCCCCATGGACGGCGCGGAGCGGGCGTGGCGTGAGGTGCACGGCACGCTGGTGCAGCGTCTGGCCCGTGAGGCGGCCCATGTGACCCGGATATTATGCGGATTAACGGAGGAATTGAAATGATCTTGACCTTGATACGCCACGGCCAGACCGAGGGCAGTCTCCGCGACCTGTATTACGGCGCGGCGGATATCCCAGTGCTGCCGGAGTCTCTGGCGGAGCTGCATGCCCACGCCGCTCAGTACCCCACCGCGCCCCGGTATTTCACCAGCGGTCTGGTGCGGACGGAGCAGACCCTCCGCGCCATCTACGGCGACGTGCCCCACACGGCGCTGCCGGGGCTGCGGGAGATGGACTTCGGTGATTTCGAGATGCGCAGCTATGACCAGCTGAAGGACGACCCCGCCTTCCAGCACTGGATCACCGACAGCGAGCATCTGCCCTGTCCCAACGGCGAAAGCGCGCCCCAGACCATGCAGCGCAACCGGAAGGCCATGGAGACGGTACTGGCGGAGGACACCGACGCGGTGTGCGTCGTCCACGGCGGCGTCATCGCCGGGTTCATGATGACGTGGTTCGGCGGTTTGCGGGTGGACTGGTACCGCAAGGCCGGCACCGGCTATCAGGTGACGTTTGAGGGCGGCGTGCCCACCCGTTGGGTGCGTGTGCCGGAGGACATATAATGGACATTTCCGCCCTGCTGGGCGTGGAAAGGGGCGTCACCGCTCTCATTGGCGGCGGCGGTAAGACCACGCTTATGTGTACGCTGGCGGAGGAGCTGCGCCGCCGCGGCACGGTGGTGGTCACCACCTCCACCCAAATCCAAAGGCCGGAGCAGTACCCCGTGCTGCTGTCCGGCGGCGCTGCTGCCGTGTCCGCCGCGCTGGCGGCCCATGGTGCGGTGTGCGTGGCCAGCGAAACGGCGGAGGGCAAGCTGACCGCCCCGGCGCTGTCCTTTGAGACGTTGGCGCAGCTGGCGGACTTCGTGCTGGTGGAGGCCGACGGCGCCAAGCGCCTGCCCCTGAAGGCTCACGCCCCTCACGAGCCGGTGATCCCCCCCAACGTCCGCCAGACCATCTATGTGGTGGGAGCCGACGGCTTTGGCCGCCCCATCCGACAGATCTGTCACCGCCCGGAGCGTTACGCCGCCCTGTGCGGCGCGGCGGAGGACGATGTGGTCACGCCTGAGTTGGAAGCGGCGGTGCTCCGCGCCGAGGGCTATGCCGGCGGTTGGGTGTACGTCAATAAGGTGGAAACGCCGCAGGACTGGCGTAATGCGGAAGCGCTGGCGGCCCTTCTCCCCGGCAAGGTCGTAGCGGGGAGCCTGTGGGAGAAGCGGTATCGCACCATTTCGTAGGGCGGGCCCCGTGTGGCCCGCCGCACGATATCTGACGCACCATCAACGGCGGGGCATATTGGCCCCGCCCTGCAATAAATTCTTCCACATGCACAAGGCCCTCCGCCATTTCGGCGGAGGGCCTTGCCTTTATGGAAAACGTGGGGATCGCTTACTTCACCTGCAAACGGTTCTCGCTGGACCAGCTGGTGATATCCAGATTCCGATACTGCTTGCGCAGGCGCTCCAGCTCCTGGCTGTCGCCGCCCAGCATGGTGATGCGGTTCACCGCCGCCAGATCAGCCGCGGACATGGGGTGGTCATTGCGGGCGCCGCAATCGGCGCAGATGTAGTTCTTTCCATCAACAGTAACAGCGGTGCTGCCGCAGGCAGCGCAGCGGATCGTCTTCGTAATCAGTGCCATAATTCATGTACCTCCTTGAAAATTCCATGTGTTGGTTCGTGTATTTTTCTGTGCTTTCGACGCGTCTCGTTTCACTGTCATTATCATAGCACATGCTTTCATATTTGTAAAACGCATAATTGTACTTGCAAGTATGAGAAAAAGTATGATATAATGACGGCAGAAAGCGAGGCGGCGGCATGAGTATCTCCAAATACCAGATCTTTTTGAAAACCGTACAGTGCGGCAATTTTTCCAAGGCGGCGCAGGCGCTGAACTTCACCCAATCCGGCGTCAGCCACGCGGTGCAGGCGCTGGAGGACGAGCTGGGGGTGACGCTGCTGAGCCGCAACCGGGGCGGCGTGGTGCTGACGGCGGATGGCCGGGCGCTGCTGCCCCAGATCGAAAGGCTGTGCGCCGACCACCACGCGCTGATGCAGTCCGCCGCCAGCCTGAAGGGGCTGGACGCCGGTCTTGTGAAGGTGGCCACCTTTACCAGCGTGTCCGTCCACTGGCTGCCCTCCATCCTGCAAAGCTTCGGCCAGCGCTACCCCAACATTGAGTTTGAGGTGGTCACCGGCGACTTTTACGACCAGATCGAGGAGTGGATCCTGCGGGGCACGGTGGACTGCGGCTTTCTGCGGCTGCCGTCGGTGAAGCGGCTGCAAACCTACGCCCTGCACCGTGACAAATTACAGGTGATCGTGCCCTGCGGCCACCCGCTGGCGGACAGCGATCCCTTTCCGCTGGAAGCACTGGCATCGGAGCCGTTCATCCGGCTGGAGGAGGGCGAGGACTACGAGATCGTGGCGGCCTTTGACGCCATGGGGATCCGTCCCCACGTGAAATACACGGCGCGGGAGGATCGTACCATCCTGTC
>ERZ825137.2865-NODE-2865-length-19281-cov-4.344689_pt1 | contig 19281 bp, 10 predicted proteins | sample MGYA00519873_ERZ825137 | MGnify/ENA primary metagenome ERZ825137 (study PRJEB31778, sample SAMEA3449190) | human gut metagenome | biome: human gut; feature: human-associated habitat; material: faeces | place: United Kingdom | collected 2010/2012 ...
TCTTTGCAAGCTCTGTCTTACCTACACCGGTTGGTCCAAGGAACAGGAATGAGCCGATTGGCTTGCTTGGATCCTTGATTCCTGCTTTGGAACGGATGATCGCATCGCTGACATATTCAACAGCTTCATCCTGACCGACAACCCTCTTATGAAGTTCATCTGCAAGATTCAGTGTCTTACTCTTTTCACTCGCCGTCAGTTTGGCTACCGGAATACCGGTCCACTTGGATACAATCTCCGAAATTTCTTCTTCTGATACGACCTCATGTACCAGCTTTCGTTCTTTCTCCGATGCGGACTGCTCTGCCAGTTCCAGCTCTTTCTGAGCTGCCGGAAGTTTGCCATACTGCAATTCGGCTGCTTTGTTCAGATCGTAATTTCTCTGGGCAACCTGAATATCATTCTTGATCTTCTCGATCTCCTCTTTCAGGTTACGAATCTTCTCAACGCCTGCCTTTTCATTCTCCCATTTGGCTTTCAGATTATTTGCTTTATCCTTTAACTCTGCAAGCTCTAACTGTATATCCGCCAGTCTCTGCTTGCTCAGGTGGTCTTCCTCTTTCTTCAGTGCGGCTTCCTCGATCTCAAGCTGCATGATCTTTCTTGTGATCTCATCGACTTCGGCCGGCATGGAATCCAACTCCGTCTTGATCATCGCACAGGCTTCATCGACAAGGTCGATCGCTTTATCCGGAAGGAAACGATCTGTAATGTACCGATTGGAAAGTACCGCTGCACTTACCAATGCACCATCCGAGATCTTAACTCCATGGAACACCTCATATCTTTCCTTGATACCACGAAGAATGGAGATCGTATCTTCTACCGTCGGCTCATCGATCTGTACCAGTTGGAAACGACGTTCCAGAGCGGCATCCTTTTCAATGTACTGTCTGTATTCGTCAAGTGTCGTTGCACCGATACAATGCAGTTCGCCACGGGCAAGCATAGGCTTTAACATATTGCCTGCATCCATTGCGCCATCTGTCTTACCGGCTCCAACGATCGTATGCAGCTCATCAATAAAGAGGATTATCTCACCTTCTGATTTCTTTACTTCATCCAGAACTGTCTTCAGACGTTCCTCAAATTCACCACGATACTTGGCGCCGGCAACCAGCGCACCCATATCCAGTGCGAATATCTTCTTATTCTTCAAGCCTTCCGGCACATCACCTCTGACAATACGCTGTGCCAGACCTTCTGCAACCGCTGTCTTACCTACACCAGGTTCACCGATCAGAACCGGGTTATTCTTGGTCTTACGGGAAAGGATCCGGATCACGTTTCGTATCTCAGCATCTCGTCCGATAACCGGATCGATCTTCTGCTCTCTTGCCCGTTCCACCAGATCGTATCCGAACTTCTCCATTGCTTCATAGGAATCTTCCGGATTCTCACTGTCTACCTTTTTATTTCCTCTGATATCTGCCAGAGCCTTTAAAAATGTGTTCCGATCGATCGCCCATGTTTTAAGCAATGGCTTCACATCGGAATCGGCTTTTTCAATCAGTCCAAGGAACAAATGCTCAACCGATACAAAGCTGTCTCCCATCTGCTTTGCTTCCTTTTCAGCCTGAATGAGCGCCTTTGAAAAATTATTTCCGGCGTACAGATTTCCGCCACTTACTTTTGGCAGTGATGCAAGCTTATCTTCCACCCTATTTACCGCTGCTGTTACATCTATATCGAGTTTTTCAAAAATCTTCGAAATAAGGCTTTCGTCTATCTCAAGCAATCCTGCAAGTAAATGAATCTGTGCAAGCTCCTGATTATCATATTCCAGGGCTTTATCTTTCGCTTTTTCTATTACTTCAAGCGACTTTCTTGTGTATTTGTCCATATCCATAATCATTTACCTCCTGACATATAAAAACTACTGTAATTCAAGATACACTTTCATTACAGTAGTTAACATAACACTTTTTGTTAGCACTGTCAAGAGGTGAGTGCTAATTATTTTTTTATTTTTTCACACACATTTCAGGAATGATCACTGGGTAAAACTCACATCAAAAATCGTACCTCCGGATGGATTAGACCGGACTGTAATTGTCCCATCATGCGCACTTACGATTTCATGAACAAGCGCAAGTCCAAGTCCGACACCACCAAGTTCCCGGCTTCTGGATTTATCCACACGAAAGAACGGTTCAAACACACGCTGCCTGAGTTCCTCCGGGATTCCATTTCCGGTATCCTCTATTGACAGGTAAATATGTTTTTCCTTTTGATATGCGGTCACTGTAACCCGTCCCCCTGAATGATTATATTTTATAGCATTCTCAACAAGATTGTATACCATCCTGTAAATAAGGATATCACTTCCGATCATCCTTATATCCGTGCATTTTCCAATAAGTTTTATATTTTTTTCCTGTGCAAGCGGTTCCAGATCCGCCAATACTTCATCAACAAGAGCATTGACCATTATTACATCATCTCTCCCCACAGTTTGAAGCTCGCTCATATCCAGAAGGGTTTTTACCATTTTACCGAGTCTGTCATTCTGTTCCGTAACCATCTTTATCGTTTGCTCGGTATCTGCATCATTGCCCGGATGCGGATTGGAATTATATGAATCAAGCTGTATCTGCATTAAAGATAATGGGGTTCGAAGCTCATGTGCCGCATTTGCGGTAAATTGTCTCTGTATATCAAATGCATCCGAGAGACGTTCAAGCATCTTGTTATACGAAACACTCAGTTGGTTCAGTTCTTTAACATTGTTTTCTTCTATTCGTGAATCTGCCAGATTTTGTGCCTGTACCTCTTCAATCTTATCAGAAAACTTACCAATCGGCTTTAGGGCATGTCCACTGATAAAATACGTGGCTACACCACCCAGAAGCGCCAGCAAGGCTGAAATTATCAGACTGTTTTTTTTGTAGTCTGCCTTGTTATTGTACACCTGAACGGAAAAATCATTTGCAAAATCATCCCAGTTATCCTCCGGAATGCTGATATATATTTCATCCGAAGAGCCTCCGTTATCATCTCCCCTGGCATCAACAGTCTCTTGCAGAGAATCAATATAGTACACACCATTTTTATAAATAAGCATAGTCAGACATCCACATATAAGCGCAATATATAATGTAATTATACATGTAAGCCTCCACTGTAGCGACATTCTTTTCATCTGTCGGCCTCCTCCCGTATTTTATACCCTTCTCCCACCTTGTTCAAAATCGGATCATATCCGAGCACTGCCTTAAGCTTTCTTCTAAGCGAAGACATATGTACTCTGATTGCTCCACTAAAGCTGTCAACGGATGCATCCCAGACATGCTCCATCAATTCTTCCTGACTTACCGGTCTTCCCAGATTGAGAAGCAGATATTCTAAAATACCATTTTCTTTTCTTGTAAGGGAAACCTTTTTCCCTTTTGCATATGCCTCACGTTTTATCGTATCAAAGCTTATCCCGCCGCTTTCCAGACATACATCCTTCTGCACAAATTTTCTTCTTGTCAGACTTCTGATACGTGCTTCAAGTTCCTTTATATGAAATGGTTTTTCCATATAATCATTTGCACCTGCATCCAGTCCCTCAACCTTATCCGCGATCTGTCCTCTTGCAGATAATATAATAACCTTTGTCTCCTCATTTTCCCGTCTGAGTTCTCTTAAGATTTCCATTCCATCCATACCGGGCAGATTCAGATCCAAAACGATCAGATCATAATCCTCCGTAAGGATACATTCAAGAGCTTCTTCCCCATCATAACAGGTATCCACTTCATACCCAACACCATACAGGCTTTTCGCAACCATATCACATATTTGTTTCTCATCTTCAACTATTAATAATCTCAAAAATCTATCACCTGTTTCTTAACAAAAATTTTACATCAGTTATTGTATAATACCCAGGTCAGTTGGTCAACAAACACAACAAATGAAAGGAACTACAATATCTTGAAATGCAGAAAAATATCTCAGATCATTTTGCTCATCACAGGAATAGCCATGATCAGCTATGGCGCTGTCAGAGGTGAAGCAGCCACCGTGCTCGGAAAAGCAGTAAAATTATGTCTGGAGTGTGTCGGAATTGGATAAAATTAAGAGATCATTATCAAAAAAAACAGCCAGAATGCGCGGGTGGATACAGGCAGCCGCCACCCTGCTTACCAATATTCATATTTCCAATTTATTTAAAGGTAAAATCTATCAGGGCAAAGCGAAAACAATATGCGTGCCGGGATTAAACTGTTATTCCTGTCCTGCTGCTACCGGAGCCTGTCCTATCGGGGCATTCCAAGCGGTTGTCGGCTCATTCAAATTTAAGTTTTCGTACTACATAACTGGTTTTTTCATTTTACTCGGTGTGATCCTCGGAAGATTTATATGTGGTTTTTTGTGCCCATTTGGATGGTTTCAGGATCTGCTTCATAAAATACCGGGGAAAAAATTTTCCACAGCCAGACTGAAACCGTTAAGATACCTGAAATATATCATCCTGATCGTTTTCGTTATACTTCTGCCGATGCTTGTAACGAACTCCATAGGAATGGGTGATCCGTTCTTCTGTAAGTATATTTGCCCACAGGGTGTTTTAGAGGGAGCTATACCACTTTCACTTGGAAATACCACTATACGGTCTGCTCTCGGAAAGCTTTTTTCTTTTAAGTGCCTTATTTTAATTACGGTTATTATACTGAGTATTTTGTTCTACAGACCTTTCTGCAAATGGATTTGTCCTCTTGGAGCAATCTATTCATTATTTAACAAGGTCAGCCTTATGAATATCAAGGTTGAAAGCAGCAAATGTGTCGGATGTAACCAATGTTCAAAGGTATGCAAAATGGACGTCGATGTCTGTAAGGCTCCGAATCATCCTGAATGCATACGATGCGGAGCCTGTATAAAGGCCTGTTCAAAAGACGCAATCCACTACCAGTTTATGGGAAAGCCATGTTCCCCAAAGGACATCTGCAATCATCCAAAATCAACAAGTAACAATTAGCCACACTACTATTATTTAAAGGAGCAATTATTTATGAAAACAAAAAGAACATTACTATCTATTATCACTCTCTGTGCAGCATTATCTCTCACAGCATGTAACGGATCAGGAGCTTCCACCACTGAAAATTCACAAAAAGTCCGGACAGAATCCACCACTGAAGCTGTGGACAATTCCAATACAAAGCTGGATGATCTATATCAGCAGGAGAACCAGATCTTTGCAGATCATGCAGATGTATGGAACAAGGCATTCGGCATGATGAATAAAAGCAACGCTGATCCGAGCGGCGATTATGCAGATTATCTGGCCGGCACCGTAGAATCAAACAAGGAAGCCTTTACGGATGATGAACTGAAAACGCTTACCGATGATATTGAAACTATCAGACAGATTGAAGAACAGATATCCGAAATCGAAAATAAAAATACAGGATCAGAAAGCACTGACCAGAAAGACAGTTCCGAAGAAACCTCCCCTTTCAAGAGTTTCTCCGGTAAGGATTTTGATGGTAATTCTGTTGATGAAAGCCTGTTTTCCAATAATGCGGTAACTGTCGTTAATTTCTGGTTTACCGGCTGCAAGCCTTGTGTCGCAGAATTATCCAAGCTTAATGAATTAAACGATGCCATCAAATCGATGGGAGGCGAAGTAGTAGGTATCAACACAGAGACCTTTGACGGAAACGAAGATGCTATCAAAGAAGCTGCAGCCATTCTTGACAGTCAGGGTGCCAAATACCGCAATATTTCCATTGACTCTGATTCAAACGCAGGTAAATATGCCTCCGACATCATGGCATTTCCTACAACCATACTTGTCGACAGAAATGGTAATATTGTCGGAGATCCTATGCTCGGCGGTATAGATGACCAGAATAACTATGACACTCTTATGAAACAGATTCAAACAGTAATCGATGCTGACAAATAGAATGAATAATCAGATTCAGGGGCAGGATAAAAAGCAAACTTTTTATCCTGCCCCTGATTGCATTCTTAATCATACTCCTTTGTCTTGATCTTATTTTGTTATCTTGACCTTCATTACTTTACTGTACTTACCATATACCTTCCTGCCTGTGGAATCCTTCTTATATGCACGAACCCGTACATAATAGGTCTTTCCTTTTTTCAGCTTCTGTATGGTCTTCGTTCTCTTCGTTGTATTGACAACCTTTTTACCCTTGGTGAACTTAGAATTGGTCGCATATGTGATCTGATATCCCTTTGCCCCGGATACCTTTGAATACCTCACAACCAGATTCTTGCCCTTCGTATTCATAACCTTAAGTCCGGTTGTCTTCTTCACCTTTACCTTCGACCACTTCGCATATATGGTATAATTTTTCTTTGAACCTTTCTTGATCGAAGTGATTTTCTTCGTGCATTTACGATCTGTATACCAGCCCTTGAATGCATATCCCTTCCGGGTCGGTTTCTTCAATACAACCTTCTTCGCTGATGTATAGGTCTTCGGATTCTTCTTGTTATTCTTACCCTTATTTAACTTATATGTAATCTTATACTTCTTCTGGCTTAACTTACTAACCTGATGTTTCTCTGTCTGTTTACATACGGAACAGGTTCTGCTTTCTTCCCCTGCCTTTGAGGTAGTCGGCTTCACTGTCACTGTCCATGCAGTCCAGATATGACCCTTTGCTGCTATACTGACATTCTCCTGCACCGTCTTTCCGCAGGTATCACAAACATAATGTCCGCTTCCTGCCATCGTACAGGTTGCTTCCTTATCTGTTATCAGACGTTTTGCCTCATGATCACAGATAAGCTGCGCCAGCTCTCTTCTCTCAACCGCTCCACATACAGAACAGGTTCTTGTTTCTTCTCCTGCCGCATCATAGGTAGCAGGTGTAACAACCTTCCATTCTCCACAGGTATGTTGATCCGCAAATTCAACCACGATCTTCTGTGGTTTTGTCACATTTTTGATCGTATACTTTCCATCTGCAAATTCTATCCTTGTGCCATTTGCAGATACAAGAACACATCGACCGGCTGCAGCCTTAACTGTAAAGGAATAATCCTCGCCATAACTGATCGTTTCTCCCTCTTTCTCCGGAAGGATCGTATAATCATCCCCACCGGATGGGATTGTAACCTCATACCGGTTCGGGATCACATCTTCTGCTTTCACATCTATGATGTAGTCTTTTCCAATGTTCTTAATGGTATAGCATCTGCCATCTGTCTTAAGTGCCTCTGCCACTTCATCAGACAGTTTATAATAGTTGCCATCAAATCCCCTCACCGCTTCGTACACATAGACAACCGCATGGGCATTGCTGTATCGATCTCTTGCCGATAATGTATAGTCTGAGTCTTCAACTACGTCGCCACCTGTCTCTTCCAGATAGTCCCGCGCATTCTCTGTAAGTGTAACTCTGTAATACTCGATGATTCCGTCAGGTTTCGTATTTGTCGCTCTGTTCATCGAAAGCTTAAGATCCCGACCGGTTACATCCGATTCCTCTAATCTGACACCGACTGTTTCACTCTCTGCCTTCCAGTTATTCTCATAGTACTTTATGGCTGCTAACTGATATTCTGCCTCTTCTAATTTCTCGAACCGATAAGAGCCATCTTCTGCTGATGTCGTCTTTTTTGTATCATCGTTTCCTTTTAATTTAACTGTTACACCCGGCACAGGATTGCCTTCCGGATCGCGAACAGTTCCGGAGATCGCATAGGTCTCTATATTCTTTTCAAAGATTGCTGTGTAGGTCTCGCCCTCAAAAACACCGTTTACCGCAGTTGGATAGAGTCCGGTTATGGAATAGGACGGACTACCCTCCTTGCTGTCAACCCACTTCACGAAATGCCAACCAAGATCTGCTACCGGAAGAACTCCCTTTGGCGTTCCACTTACTGCCTTGATCGTCTCTGTCAATTCACCGGAACCGGTCTCGTCACCTACCCATTTTACTGTTCCATGCTCGCCGGCCTTGTAGGTAAATGTAACTTCTGTTTCCTTTGTTGTAATCTCTACCGTATGATTTGCCGAGATATCGGATATCGTATAATTGCCATCCTCATCCGGCGTCAATGTCTTGCCTTCTAAGGTTACGCTTTCTAATATGTAGCCTGCATCCGGTGTGACTGTAAATACAACAGTCTCATCCGTCTCCGTGATAATCTCTGTTACCTTCTTCTTATCGATACTTGCTGCCGCATGACTGCCTTCTGCCAGCTTGAATTCCAGAGTATACAGATCATATGTCTTTGAATATACATCTTCATCTGTCGTTAATACATGTGCAAAATCATATAAGGTCGTAAGTTCCTTATCTTCATACCAGTCAAATGTATGAACCGCATCATTCTTTCCTGCTACAGTCGGTGCCTGATCCTCGGTAACCGCATGGTTATAATTTGTATATCCATATCCTGCAAGATCTTTACCACCGGTCGTGTAATGGAAAGTCATCTGCATAACAGTTCTGTCTGTTTCTTTCTCTGTCAACTTAAGATTCGGATATTTACTAAATGCCGCTCCGGTTATTATCTGTTCCCATACAAATAACTGCTTTCCTCCGGCAGCCTTCAAATCTTCATTGACCGCATTCTGCAGCTTCCATGCAACCTTACCGGATTCAAACTCTTCCACTGTCATAGCTTCATTATCTGTAAATGTCACCTTATGTCCCTTCAAATCCATGGAATATCCGTAAGCTTCCGCATCACTGTCTCCCACATAGTAGCAGTTAGATACCACTGCATTTCCCAAATAAGATGAAACACAACCTGCAATAGGCGCTGCAAATGCATGCGGTTCATTATTCTGGAAGCTGGTTGCAACATCTGTTGTCCTTATATCGGTTGAATAATTATAGCAGTCCCTTATCAACACATTCTCTGCACTTCCTACAATGCCTCCGGTATGGGAACCACCCTCAACGTCCCCTGTATTATAACATCCGTAGATCGTACCCTTACTGCCTATTGCATCGGCAGCAATACCGCCTGCACAACTATTCGATGCTGTAACAGATCCTGTATTATAACAATAATAGATTCCATACTGTGACAGAGAAACCGGAATTAGTTTCTCCTCTTCTCCTGTAGAACCGCTTCCTGAATCAGATGAAGATCCTCCCGTTGTATCATCCCATCCGCCAATGGATGGATTTACGATTATTACATCACCGCCTTCTGCCGCACCGGTTCCTGCTGCAATGCCTCCGACATATGTTCCTGTAAGTGCTCCTGTATTAACGCAGTTAGCAACGTATCCTCTGTTATTTCTTACAATACCGGATGCATGACCTGTTGATGTAATTGATGCTTCATTGGAGCAGTTCAGGATCTTACCCTGATTCCAGGCGCAGATTCCTCCCACATCTCCGGCATAGGATCCTCCTTCATTATTGATTTTCCCCTTGTTTATACAATTTTTTACAACGCCGTTATTCGACATTACAATACCATAGCAATGTTCACGCTGTGTATCGATCCAATCTACAGCTGCTGTATTCACACAGGCATCCATAACTCCGTAATTTCTGTATACAAAGATTGCTCCACCATGTCCACAATACCTTGTGCGCATGGCTCCCGCTGTACAGTTTGTTACTGATCCGTTATTTAATCCGACAAATACGGAACTTCCCATTACAAAAGATTTCTCTATCGTCAGATCTTTTAATGCTCCCGATTTACCAATATAGCCGATCAGACCAGCCTCATTATTCTCACCTCGATTTCTCCGGTACAATCCCCGGATCGTCTTATGATTTCCGTCAAAGGTTCCCTGATATACAATGTTATAATTATCAAAATTTACATTAAATGCTCCAATCGCCGGCCAGTTGATCACATCTGTCGTATCAATCGTCCATGAATCCAACTTGCTTGTATCATTCATCTCGATATCCTCACAGAGAACGACGCTCTCTGACAGATGCGGTGTAGCATCATCTCCATCACCATTTACATAATCAGCAAACCAGTATAACTGTCCGGCATTGCTTACTGCATAGTATCCTATATAATTTTCGTCTAATCCAAACGCCTTACAATTCTCCGCCGTGACCTGCTCAGCCGGCTGATAGGAACCATCCACCGTTGCAAATCCATTTTCATCATAGGTCAAGCTCTTGCTGACTTCTCCACATGTACTACATTCTGCCGTATAGGTATATATGCCATCCTTTACACCGGTCAACTTCCAGCCCACCTTTTCCTCATGGAAAGTGATGTGATCTCTTGGCACACCAAAGGTCTCCGTCAGGCATCTGTAAACCTCAAATGAATGTACTGTATAATACATCATCTTTAAGCTTTTCCCTATCGTCTCTTTCGATGTAGTTCCATAATCTGTTAAAGTTAACTGCAAAGAATCCTTATCTGTGTGCGGAATCTCCACTATCGTTCTGTTCCACGAACCACAAAATACATTCATATTTAACTCTTTTAAAGAAAGAGGAAGCTTAATCTCACGTTGTTCTTTCAGATTTGTATTATTTTCTTTATATGTAGAAAATAAGCCTTCCGGCAAGGTATTCAAGGCACATCCGTCTTCAAATGTTATGTACCTGATTTTTGCATTTCCGCCACCATCCAATGAAGTCGCTGTAAAATCCGTCAAGCATTTTGGATATTCAAGGCTTCGCAGATTACTACTGATGCTAAATGCCCGGGTTCCAATGGTAGTCACGTTCTGCATATACGGCAGCTCGGTTATATATATATAACGGAACGCTTCATTTTTAATTGTCTTAACACTGTCCGGAATCCGGAGTGATGTTACCATTGAGCATCCCATGAAAGCCTGCTCTTCAATCGTCTCTAACCGATTAGGAAGTTTTATATCGGTAACATTCCTGCAATATGCAAATGCTGCTTTTCCAATTGATGTCACGGAATCCGGAATTGAGATCTCCTGTAATCCGTCACAGTCATAAAATGCACATATACCAATCGTTGTGACTGTACCAGGAATCACAAGCTTCTCTATCTGATCCAGATTTCGAAATGCTGATTCTCCGATCGTTGTAAGTCCTTCCGCTAATTCAACATCTTTCAAAGCGCAACAGGCATAAAAAGCTTCCTTTCCTATGCTTTCAACCTTTGAGCCTTTTTCGAACCGGATCGTCTCAAGATACTGTGAATTATAAAAGCACCTCTCCGGTATCGTTTCAATGGAAGCCGGAACCGTAAATTCTTTTAAAGACTTACAACCGTAAAGTAAATTTTGAACATTCTTTCCAAATGAAGTAAGCTTGCATCCTTCCTCAAATGTAATCTTCTCCAGTGACTCATCCATATAGAACATGCCATGATTGAACGAACCTGAATTGAATTCTGTAACAGATGCCGGAATCGTGATCTCCTTCAGCTTCTTCTGTTGCTGCACCAGTGCTGTTGTTAATTTCTGCATCGTACTTGGAAGATAGATATATTCATACTGGAGATTTTCTGGTGGACTATATACATTAAAATATGTCAGTCCTTCTCCAACTTCTACCTGCACGATATTGTACTTGGCAAATACGTCTGCATAACCTGAGAATACACTAAACTCACCAGCCCTGCTGCTGTTTGTATCTACGCCTCCATATGTGATCGTAGCAATATATTTTTTCACTGATGTATCTTCTGTATCCACTGCATCTGCTGTGTCTGCCGTAGCTTCCGTATCTGCTGTATTTTCTGCAGCTGCATAGATCCGCCATATATTTCCGTTGTTATCTTTTTCCTCCACCAATGGTTCACCAGTCTTCTGATAGTGATATCCGGTTTCTTCATTGGTTACTTCACCAGTATCTTCACCAGATTCTGCCCCGGCCGCGTCATCCGTCTGTGCATATGTTGTCACAGACCCATAAAGCGTTATCGGCGTCGCAATCGCAAGCATGGCAAGCATGGCGGCTGCCAGATAATGCTTTTTTCTCTTTGTTTTTAATTTACTCATATTTACCTCCCTTTCATTCATGCACGTATCCCTTATATCCCTAGTACCCCTGCATCCTGTTATACGGATGCTGTCGCATAGTTTATGATCATTTCCTTTAAACGTATCAACTCCGGCATATAATCCCTGTTATCCTCTGCGCCCCATATAAAGCCTCCCGCGTAGTAGGTACATGCTGCCATCATCGTATGTACGGTCACACGGATAAATTCATCCTCCGGTATATCCGTGCGAAAGGTATGATCTTCCTTTGCTTTCTCATACATCATATGCAATCGGGTATCAGCCGAATACACCGACGTATGAATATTCTCAAACTGTTCCGGATCTACGCCCTCATGTGTGACGTAGTGATTAAAGTTATCATTGTACTGAAGCAGTTCCTTATGGTTCAGATACATTTCAATATAACTGTCCAGCGTGAATATGAATCGATCGATCGCCGGAATATCCTGAACCGATGAAATCGGTCTGTTTCTATCGAGCTCATCCAGATATGATTTCCACTGTGCCATACAGACTGCAATCGCCAGTTCTGTCTTATTCGAATAACACCGGAATAAGGTCGCCCTGCCGATACCGACCGCCTCTGCGATCTCGCCCATACTTACCGCTTCAATCTTCTTTTCTACAAAGATTCGAAATGCAGTATCCAGGATCCGCTGTCGTCGTTCATTTTCTTTTGCTTTTTGTTTCTCTGATTTGTTCATTACCATGTTCCTTTTTGATACGTACTGTATCATTAATTTTATAGGAAATAAAATGTGATGTCAATACGCATAAACACCTCTTATATATAAGTCAAGGATTTTTTCTGACCTCAAAAAAATTAGGCAGCCCTGCTTTGTAGGCTGCCTGTCTCTATTTAAGCTCCAGATATTTCTTAAGCTTTTGCTTTTTCTTTTTATAGTATTCCTGCAGCTTCTCCACCAACAGGGTGAGGTAGCGGAACAGGGATTCTGCCGCGAATCCGAATACCACCATAAGCAGTACGCAGATATTTGACAGATCAGTCAATGCAAATAACTTCTTCAGGAAAAATCCTGAGAATATAAATCCAACGATGTTCAGTCCGATCACACCATATTTCATCTTGTTTAACGGCTCACTGATCTTAAACAGGATCATAAAGCCAACAACGCAAAGCACCATTGTTGCGATCGTACCGATGCTTTCTCCCGGCAGGGCAAATACCTCACCGCAGATTACCAACGCACCAACCGCAATTACATCAGTAAGGCCACCCGGAAATGCTTTGAACATAACATTTGTAAGGAAATGTCCTTTGATCCGGTCTCTGTTCGGTTCGAGTGCCAGCAGAAATCCGGGAGCACCGATCGTAAACATACTGACCAATGAGATCTGTGCCGGTTCCAGCGGATAGGTGATCATAAAGATAACCGAGAACAGCGACATCAACAGTGAGAATATATTCTTAACAAGGAACAGACTGGCGGAACGCTGTACATTATTTACAACCCGTCGTCCTTCGAATACCACATCCGGCATATGTGCAAAATCTGAATCCAGCAAAACGACCTGTGCTGCCTGTGTGGCAGCCTCACTACCGGACGCCATCGCCACACTGCAATCCGCATCCTTCATTGCAAGGATATCATTGACACCATCCCCTGTCATCGCCACGGTATGCCCCTGCTTTTTAAGTGCCTGCACAAGCTTTTGCTTCTGCTTCGGCGTCACACGGCCAAATACCGTATATTCCCGTACGGCTTTCTTAATCTTCGTATCCGTATCAAGTGTCGTCGCATCCACATAACTTTCTGCGTTGTCAATACCCGCCTGAACTGCGATCTGTGATACCGTCTTTGGATTATCACCGGATATAACCTTGATCGCTACATCCTGACTCTTAAAGTATGCAAAAGTCTTTACCGCATTTTCACGAATCGGATTTGCCAGTGCCACAAAGCCAAGCGGTGTTACTCTGTCAGATAATCCATTTGCAATACTGCTTCCTTCATATCTTCCAAATAACAGCACACGATCTCCCTTTTCGGCATAAGGAAGGATCTCTTTCTCGATTGACGCATAATCATCCCGCATGATGAATTCCGGTGCGCCAAGCAGATAGATGCCATCCGAAAATGTAATACTGCCGTATTTCAAACTGGATGAAAATGCCAGACGGTCAAGCGGTACTCTGTGTTTTCCGACACTACCGTCTGCCTCATCGGCATATTTCTTCAATGCCTCCATCGTAGCGTTATTATCCTGTGACGCTGCTGTATAATCAATCAGCAGCCCTTTTAATTCGTTCGTCGTCTTTAACGGATTCCGGCTATCCTTACTTAAGAATACATCCTTGATACTCATAACCGGTTCTGTGATCGTTCCGGTCTTATCCACGCACAGCACATCGACACGCGCCAACGTCTCGATACTTTTCATATCATGCAGCAGGACTTTTCGTTTTGCCAGATTCATCGTACTGAGTGCCAGTGCGATCGTAGTAAGAAGATATAACCCCTCCGGGATCATACCAAGGATAGCTGCAACCGTCGAGGTTACACTCTTCCGGATCGAGTCATCATTTACGAAATGGCTCTGCCAGAACAGAATAATACCGATCGGTATAATGATGATACCAACCCATTTTACGATCAGGTTGATCGACCGGATCATCTCGGACTGTTCACCGCTTCCCATGGTCTTTGCTTCCATGCTGAGTTTTGAGATATAGGATTCATTTCCGACCTTTTCCAGTCTGGCATAACATTCACCAGACACCACAAAGCTGCCGGATAACAGAGAACTGCCGCTCGTCTTTTCTACCTCGTCCGCTTCACCGGTAAGGAGGGATTCATTTACCTGAATGCTGCCATCGATAACAACCGCATCTGCACAGATCTGCTTTCCGGTTGTCAGTAAAATGACATCATCCTTTACCAGTTCTTCCGAACGGATCTGCTGTAAAACCCCATCTCTGACTACATCTGCATGAGGTGCATTTAAGAAATTCATTTTTTCCAGTGTCTTCTTCGCACGCAGCTCCTGTATGATACCGATCAATGTATTACCTATGATGATCGGCAGAAAGGTCAGGTTCCGAAAAGAACCAACTAGGATCAATAATACTGTGATAATAAGAAATATTAAGTTAAAGTATGTAAGTGTATTCGACAGAATGATCTCTTTCGTCGTTTTATCCGTCGATATATCGGTCTGATTCGTCAGCCCTTTTTCGATTCGTTTCTTTACTTCGTTTTCTGTCAGTCCCCGGATCGAAGGATTGATCTGATTTGCATTTGTATCGTCCATAAGATTTCCTCTCTGGTCTGTGTTCTTAAAACTTTTACACCATTCTACTACATTCTTATGGAAAGAAAACGAAAATAATTGTTAAATTTTGTTAATTCTTTATTCGCCTTTATTCAGGTGATAACCAGCCCCCATTTTCTTTCTATCCGTTCATTGAACCAAACTTCAGTTTCTTTCTTGTAATCAGATATGCTATTACTCCACACAGAATTCCAACCAGAATGCCACCTAAGATATCGGTCGGGTAATGCACATACAGGTATAGTCTGGAAAATGCGATCAGCACCGCAAGCACCAGTGCCGGATACCGGTATTTCTCTTTTGCAAAAAACAATGCAGTTACTGCTGCAAAGGACGCTGCCGTATGACCGGATGGGAATGAATAATCTGTCGGCTTCTTCACTAACAGAGAAATCGCTGTATTTACATCAAAGGGTCTTGTCCTTGCTACCGCATTCTTCAATATGCCATTACAAAATATAACATCAAATACCAGTGCAAGTGCCATCAGGATTCCTGTCTTTCTGTGTTTCTTACTGATCAACAGCACGATCGTAAGTGCGATCCAGATGAACCCTGCATTTCCAAGTGTCGATACAAATGGCATCACTACATCAAGAAATGCATTTCTCATATGCTCCTGTATAAAATCCAAAATCGTTAATTCCATCTGATTCACCTTTTGTCCTCCTGCCTGTATGTAAATCGCAAACTATTTCTACCGGTCTGCTCTGTCGCTTCACTTATGCAAGTGATTTTGTATGTCTTTCAGATAAGTATCACTTATTTATTTTTCCCTGGAGGATCTTCACCCCACGAACAATCATGAATACACCTACGATCAACAATGCCGCTGACATTACCGTTGGAAACAAAGAACCCATAACAATCGTGAGGCTGGCCGTCTGAATGAGCATAAAAATAAAGCTAAGCACACTAATGCCATTTACTAATATAAAGCCGGCTCCAACTACAATACATATGACTCCGGCATAAATATTCGCGCCTTTCCGAACTGCGGAACCAACCTTTCTTGCCTGCTCCCGCTGTGCAGGATCCATATCCATGCCGTTCATCATCCGATCAAATTCCGGTGACAGTCCACTCCCATATCCTACAGCATCATCATTTACCTGACTGGTATAGACCTTCTTTCCAGCATCTCCTGAAAATGGTGTACCCGGAGTTCCCTGCTGCCATTGTGAATCCTGCCCGGTATCTGTAGCCCATGGTGATGTTTTCTCGCTATTTTCTATTATTATGTCTGCGGGTTGGCTGCCATACACACCATATGGGCCGTTATATCCGGACTGACTGTTGTATCCGGACTGACTATTATATTCGCCATATTGACTGTTATATCCGGAAGTCTGAACGACATCATCGCTCTCTCCTTTTATAAAGTTACGAATTCCCTGTATCAGAAGCAGCACTCCTATACCACCGAAAAACAAAAGGAAAAGTCTCATAATGCCTAACCCTTTTGCCCAAAGACCTACAAAGCCAAAACTCATGAATACCAAAGTTCCCAGAATGCAACCCAGTAATTGTTTGACCCGATTGGATACACTTTCCATCGAATTAATAAACAATACGATTCCTGTCAATGCAAATATTAATCCGAATCCAAGTACGATCCCCCATGTTAAGATTCCACCCTGATCATACAGGGTTGTTATGCCCCATACTCCGAGTGCAAGCATCATCACGCCAAAGCAAAAGAAAACAAATGCTCCTATTTTTGCTCCTTTTTGTTTCTGCATAAAACCACCTCCGTTTATAGAGTATCACATAACTGTGGTTTTTTACACTTCTCCATGTATATTTTTTTGATTTTGTCACCAAAGCCCTTCGATGGAAATTCTTCCGATGATACTTCTGTTCCTATAAAGCAAAAAAATCCCCCGCACTTGTCTCCTGTAGTTCTTCGGGCTACAGGCAAATGCGGGGAACCTTTTCTTTGTTTGTTGATTTATTCACTCTAATAAGTATGTTTCTTTGACTTTGGTACTGCAGCTTCAACCTCCTGTGCATTATGATTAGCTGTTGCACATACCTTCTGAACTGCTTTCTTTTTCTTCAATGGATGCTTTGGATTCTTATCCATGATCTACACTCCCTTTCTTATATCTGTATACATATACATAAGGGGTCATGTTTTTATTCGCACGGCTCGATATCAACACATTTTATTCGATGGCAATGAAGTTCTCCTTTTCGATTGCTTCCGGTGCTTTCTTTGGAAGGGTCAGACGAAGAATACCACTTTCATATTTTGCATGTATATCCTTCTGACTGATACCGTCACCAACATAGAAACTTCTGCTCATGCTGCCGGCATAACGTTCACGTCTGATATACTTACCGGTCTTCTTATCTTTCTCATCCTTATCCAGACCTTTTTCAGCGGAAATAGTGATGTAGCCATCTTCCAGTTTGACATTTACTTCATCCTTCTTAAATCCAGGAAGGTCAATGTCTACTTCATAGCTGTCATCTGTTTCACGGACATCCGTCTTCATCATGTTCTTAGCATGTTTGCCATACAACGGGCTTTTCTCTGGAAACATTTCCTTTTCAAATTCCTTACCGAATGGGAAATCATCCATCCAATCATCAAATAAACTTTCTCCAAAAATACTAGGTCTTAACATAAGTCATTACTCCTTTCAATTTCAAACCAGTGTCGGAAATCTCAGCTCCTTATGGAACCTTGAGGCACTTAGACTTTTGTATGTTTAGCACTGTCAGAGAAACTGAAGTGTCGAATTTGTATGTTATAAGTTCCGGGATTCTTTCTTTTATCTTCTTTCTTAATCCCTTTCCTTATCTTTATCTATGTTATAGCACCGTTTATTAGCACTGTCAAGATGTGAGTGCTAATTTTGTGTGAAGATTTTGTGAACTATCTGATTTCCATTTCTACACTTAAAAGAAAAAGCCAGACCGGTGCTCACCGGCCTGGCTCTTTCTTCTATATAATTATAGGTTATTTGTAATTTACTCTACATCCTGTAAAGCTGCAAAGTCTTCCTCACCGGTACGAACCTTAACAACCTTGTCAACGCTGTATACGAAGATCTTACCATCACCGATATGTCCGGTATACAGAGCCTTCTTAGCAGCTTCAATAACTGCACTGACAGGAATCTTGCTGACTACGACTTCTACCTTAACCTTTGGAAGAAGGGTTGCATCTAATTCAACACCACGGTACATCTCGCCGGCACCCTTCTGGATACCACAGCCCATAACCTGATTCATTGTCATACCTGTAACACCGAGGTCATTTAAAGCTTTCTTTAAGATCTCAAACCGTGCAAGCTTTGCAATGATAACTACCTTGTAGATACCGCTTGGGGATGCTGTAACAGGAGCTTCCGCAACCTTGACTGCTGCATTCTTTAATGTGTCAGAAGCCTTATCATAATCAGCTACACCAAGATCTGTATTTTCATTTACATCCATTGTCATTGTATTTGATACATCAACAATACTGAAGCCGGCATATGCAGATGGAAGACCATGCTCGCATGAATCCAGACCAACAATTTCCTCTTCCTCTGATACACGAAGGCCGAAGATCTTCTTAATAAGAAGGAATGCAATTGTAATCGTAACTGCTGTCCAGAGGATGGTTGCGCCCATACCTACGAACTGAATACCGAGCTGCTTGAAACCACCGCCATAGAATAAACCTTTGGCTGCGATCTGGTTTGCACCATATGTAATGCCGTCGCCGATACCTCTTGCAAATGCAGGAGCTGTATCTGTTGCGAATAAACCAACTGCGATCGTACCCCAAATACCGTTCATACAGTGAACTGCAACCGCACCAACCGGATCATCTATATGTAACTTATAGTCCAGAAGCCATACACCGAATACAACCAGTACGCCGGATACTGCACCAATGATGATAGCACCAAAGGCATCACAGACATCACATGGTGCTGTGATAGCAACAAGACCTGCAAGAGATGCATTCAGGCACATGGAAACATCAGGTTTTCCGTATTTTACCCATGTCAGGATCATTGTCACAACTGTTGCAACTGCCGGTGCGATCGTTGTTGTAACAAAGATGGAACCGAGCTCATCAA
>ERZ825137.2866-NODE-2866-length-19279-cov-2.967749_pt1 | contig 19279 bp, 15 predicted proteins | sample MGYA00519873_ERZ825137 | MGnify/ENA primary metagenome ERZ825137 (study PRJEB31778, sample SAMEA3449190) | human gut metagenome | biome: human gut; feature: human-associated habitat; material: faeces | place: United Kingdom | collected 2010/2012 ...
GGAGCAGGTTGAAAACAGTAGATGGTCAGAGTCTTGTCGGCTTCGACAGCAAAATTCAAGGACTCCGGTTTTATTAAACCCGGAGTCCTTTTTGAAGAAGTTCATCGAAAGAGCAAGGTTTTCCCCACAGATATCCCTGACTATAATCAGGATCCATCAGCCGGATCTTTTCCCATTCATCCTCAGTCTCCACACCTTCTATGCAGATTTTTATGTTCAGACGGTGTATCATAGTGCAGAATCGTTTTAAAAGATCATATTCCTTTGCATCTTTTATAGCTTTTGCGGTAAAGGAACGGTCAATTTTAATGATATCCGGACGAAGTTCGTTGAGATAATGGAAGTTCGAATAACCGGTTCCGAAATCATCCAGTGCAAGCCGTATGCCGGCTTTTTTTAATTCCTTCAGGAAATGCCGTGCATTGGAATTGTCTTCCAGCAAAGCACTTTCTGTTAATTCCACGATCAATGCTTCCGGAGGAAGTTTGGCATTTTCAAGTTCAGCAGAGATATCCTGTATCACATCAGACTTTTCAATCTGTATCTGTGAGATATTGATGCTGACCTGGAAGTCCGGAATTGTTTCACGGAGCTTTTTACATGCCTGTAGAGCTTCCCTTATGATCCAGCGGCCGGCCGGAATGATGAGTCCGCTTTCTTCCAGGATAGGGATAAATTCTGCCGGTGAGATAGTTCCGAACTGTCCGGAAGAAAAACGCATCAAGGTTTCCGCACCAAAAGGCTGTCTGCAGCCTGCTTTCACCAATGGCTGTAAGGCAACAGAGAATCCACGGAAGTCATGTATGACTGCCGCATGAAGGACATCGCTGATATCTTTCAGATGTAAGAACCGTTGATAGTCCTGTTCATTGAAAATGTAATAACGGTTTCTTCCCCGTTTTTTAGCTGTGTTCAATGAAAAATCTGTCCGCTTCATCATTTCATCATATTCATTTTCCAGAAGATTATAAAATGGGAGAATCCCACCGGAAATCGTAAAGATTGCCGTATAATGATTCTTTTTAATAAACTGGTTGATGTTTTCCCTGATTTTATTGTAAAGGTGTACTGCTGTCTGCTTATCGTCAGAAGTAATATCCACGATGATAAATTCATCAGAGGATAATTTGTATACCTGCTGTTCCCCTGAAATACAGTGCGAAATACACTCTGCAGTTTTTCGGAGAATATAATCACCATAATCCCATCCGAATTTTTCATTGATCGATTTGAAATTATCGATACCAAGGCGTAACAGAAATCCATTTTCCAGAGGAGTCTCCTGGGTCTTCAGGTATTCAATCAGACCATTCTCGCCGAAAAGACCACTGATATTATCTGCTTTCTGCTTTTCGCCGATCTCATTAATACATCCAACCATGTAGAGCGGCTTTTGATAATCATCCCGTACAAGATATCCGCGGCAGTTGATCCAGACCGGATTCCCGTTCAGATCCAGCCAGCGATATTCCATATTATGGATACAACGGTTGGTAGTAAGCAGATCATGGAATTCGGCAGTCAGCAGCGGATAATCCTCGGCATATACAAAGTCCCGGTGTGTTTCCATAACATTATAAAAAGCATTTTGAGGAACGCAGAAACGTTCCAGTGACTGTGGCGCAATATAGTAAAAGTCGGTCCGGAAATCAATAAAGTACAGATAGTCATCGGTACTTGGACTGAGCAGGTCAATGATCCCGCATAATTCCGTCGGTGAAATATGCTGGTATTTTTTCTCCTGCGTGATCAGTTCATCCGTGATCCCTTGTGCACGAGATTGCTTTCCGGAAGAAAGCATCGGATGAGAAGAAGCGGAATGTGATATTTTTTTTCTTCGTTTTTCACGGTAAAGCATAGTATCACTGCGTCTTACGATATCTTTAAAATCCATATCGGTGTCAGGCTGATAATAGGCATATCCGGAGGAGACGCTGAGAGAATAGGAAAGATCCTGATCCTTTTCATTTAGAAGCAGCTCCAGTTTATGGATCTTATCGGCAATCAGCTCTTTTTCATCTTTATGGAAAATATAAGCAAATTCGTCTCCACCGATTCGGAAACAATTCTGTTCCGATGGAAAAGCCTGGCGAATACACTGATAGCAAAGCTTTAAGGCTTCATCTCCCTTTTCGTGGCCAAAGTTATCATTAATTTCCTTCAGATTATCAAGGTCTAACAAGACAACTCCGGTTGTATGTAATTCCAGCTCCTGCTCGTCCAGATAACGGATCATATTTTCATAGGCATTCCGGTTCATGGCTTCGGTGAGCATATCTATATTAGCCAGTTTCTGGAAGTAGATTAGTTTTTGCTTCTGGATACACTGCTCATAATATTGCGATACCTGGATCCAGATCAGCATAAGGATAAACAGCAGAGTCCCAAGCGGAAGAAATACAGATGTCTGCTGGAATTTGCGGATATAATAAACCAATAGTTCCGACAAGGCAAAATACATAATGAGGTACATCGGGTATCTGAATTTTCTGGCAAGTTCGTTTCCAAGCTGTTTTGCCTCGTAATGGATCAGTCCGATCGTATATGCTGCATTCACAAGCATGATCAGATGCGTGATCGGAAGAATCAGGAAGATATCGACAATTCCCATACACTGAAGAAGGACGGCTGCGCCCATATTGATCAGATAAGAAACAGACAGGAACAGGGCACCTTTTCGGAATTTACTTTTGCAAATATCATACAAAAGGAAATTAAACGGTACAGGAAAGAGATAAAATGTAAAGAAGTCAATAAAATACAGTGTTCTTCCATCCGGAACTAAAAACTGCAGAAAACCACATTGCTTCAGGGACCATAAGGCGATCAACAGAGAAAAGATTCCAAGATTCAGGAATATTTTAGATGTTTCTTCGGAAAAATCCTCCTGTTTCTTACGGATCACTGCAATATACAATACCAGAGAGAGAAATCCCAAAAATAAAACACCGCAACTGACGATCAGTATTCCTAGACTCTGGCTGAGAATCTTCAGAATACAATCGCCCTTCGTACCCAGAAAAAGATGAGCCGGGTTCCCATAATAACCCTGATATACAGGGATGATTTTGACGGTCAGTTTCTTGGCATCACTGTTTGCCGGAATGTCTACAATATGCCAGCAGGAGCCGGGTGATTTCATGAATTTGGGTGTGTGTGTTTCATTTCCGTATTGATAAATAAGTTTCCCATCAAGCCAGACTTCTGCATTGGTATGAGTAGTCTGGAAAAGAATCGCTTTTTGCGTGTGGAATTCATCGGACAGGATCACAGATTCTGTTTTCGCACCGTCAGTTTTAAAACTTGTTGTTTTCAGTGAGGTGGTGTTATCAAAAGGCAGTTCGTTCCGAACAGTATCCTGTCTGAATATCCAGATGGAAAAGATGACGGCAAATAAGACAGATGCGATCAACGAGAGCCATATTTTTTTCTCTATTTTCATAATTTGATTTCCTTTAGATTCTACGTATTCTCAGGTGACAATAATCTATACGTATAGAATAACAAAATTGGCAGATGAAATCAATGTGAAAAGGAGTTTGCTATTTCCAAACTTTTGCTTTACAAATGATATATAAAGTATTATGATAAAAAAAACGAAATCTTCAGGGCAGGGTGCGATTCCCTACCGGCGGTAAAGCCCGCGAGCCGAGAGGCATGATCCGGTGTGATTCCGGAGCCGACAGTATAGTCTGGATGAAAGAAGATGATGGTACAGTTATTTTAATAGATGAATGTAGTGTCTGAGCTCTGAGATGGTGATCCATTTCAGAGCTTTTTTGGTTAACAGATCATTTGTCAGTTATATGTAACAGATCATTTCCCCTGTAGGTATCCTGCAGGGGTTTTTGTATAACTAAGAAAGAAGGAAGAGAAATGACGGATCAGGAATACATGCTCCGGGCAATCCAGCTTGCAAAAAAGGGAGAAGGATGGACGAATCCGAATCCGATGGTAGGTGCGGTGATCGTAAAAGACGGCCGGATCATCGGGGAAGGTTATCATAAAAAATGCGGAGAACTTCATGCAGAGCGCAATGCAATCGCATCGCTTACAGAATCGGCAGAGGGTGCGACAATCTATGTTACGCTGGAACCATGCTGTCATTACGGCAAGACACCGCCGTGTACGGAAGCGATCATAGAACAGAAGATTAAAAAAGTGGTGATTGGTTCCAGGGATCCGAATCCAAAGGTGGCAGGAAAAGGTGCACAGATATTGCGTGAATCGGGAATTACAGTAGTTCAGGATTTTATGCGGGAAGAATGTGACCGTCTGAACCCGGTGTTCTTCCATTATATTACGACGAAGACACCGTATGTAGTGATGAAATATGCCATGACACTGGATGGGAAAATTGCGACAAAGACGGGTGCATCGAAGTGGATCACAGGAGAACCGGCCCGACAGGAAGTGCAGCATATGCGGCACCGGTATATGGGTATTATGGCCGGTATCGGGACTGTACTTGCGGATGATCCGATGTTGAATGTCCGGGTAGAAGGATGGAAAAGTCCGGTCAGAATAGTATGCGACAGCAGTCTGAGGATACCGCTTGACAGCCAGATCGTAAGAAGTGCAAAAGAGTACCGGACAATCGTGGCTTATGCAGGACGGGAAGAGAACGAAGAAATAACAGAAAAAATAGAACGGTTACATGCGAAAGGCGTGGATACTGTCTGCTGTCCGGATGAAAAAGGTCAGATAGACCTTAAAAAGCTGATGACATATCTTGGAAATGAGGGCATTGACAGCATTCTGCTGGAAGGCGGGGGCACGCTGAACGACAGTGCACTGCGGGCAGGAATTGTAAAAGAGGTACACTGTTTTATCGCACCAAAATTATTTGGCGGAAAGAACAGTAAGACACCGGTGCAAGGAATCGGCATCGGACTTCCATCAGAAGCATTGAAACTGAAATGTACGGATATCTGTCGGATCGGTGAAGACATCAGGATAATCTGTCAGGTATGTGAAAAAGAACAGGAGGGGCCATGTTTACAGGAATCGTAGAAGAGAAAGGATCGGTCCGCTATATGCAGCTGACCGGAGAGTCGGGAGTTCTGGCAGTCAAGGCGAAGAAGGTATTGGAAAGAACGAAGATCGGTGACAGTATCGCAGTCAATGGAGTGTGTCTGACAGTTACATCACTTCAGCCGGATGGATTTACTGCAGATGTGATGGCAGAGACCATCAGGAGAAGCAGTCTGGGAAGCTGTAAAGTCGGAAGTCAGGTGAATCTGGAACGGGCAATGGCTGCAGACGGAAGATTTGGAGGACATATCGTAAGCGGTCATATTGACGGAACTGGTGTGATCCGGTCTCTGATCCGGGAGGAGAATGCCATCTGGGTATCTATCGGAACATCGCCGCAGATATTACATCTGATCGTGGAAAAAGGATCCATCTGTATAGACGGCATCAGTCTGACAGTGGCAAAAGTAGATGAAGAGGGATTTCAGGTATCGGTTATCCCGCATACAGGAGAAGAAACGACGCTTTTGGAAAAAGTGCCGGGCGATTCGGTGAATCTGGAGAATGATGTGATCGGAAAATACGTAGAAAGGCTGTTAGGCCTTGGAAAGAGTGAAGAAGAGAAAAAAGAATCCGGAATTACGATGGAATTTTTGCAGGAATTCGGATTTTAGAACAGGAGGATAAATAGAATGTCACAAAACAATCAGTACAATACAATCGAAGAGGCACTAAGGGATCTGAGGGAAGGAAAGGTTATTCTGGTTACAGATGATCCGGACAGAGAGAACGAAGGGGATCTGGTATGTGCAGCAGAGTTTGCAACACAGGAGAATATCAATTTTATGGCGACTTATGCGAAAGGGCTTATCTGTACACCGATGAGTGCGGAAATTGCAGCAAGGCTTAACTTTCCACCGATGGTTGCGGAGAATACCGATAATCACAGCACAGCATTTACCGTTGCGGTGGACCATGTTGATACGACGACAGGTATTTCGGCAGCAGAACGTTCCTATACAATCATGAAATGTGTGGATGAAGATGCGAAGCCGGAAGATTTCAGAAGACCGGGACATGTATTTCCACTCATTGCCAGAAAAGGCGGAGTCCTGGTGCGGAACGGACACACAGAGGCGACGACTGATCTGGTGAGACTGGCTGGATTGAAAGAATGCGGCGTGTGTTGTGAGATTATGAAAGAAGATGGCACAATGATGCGTACACCACAGTTGTGGGAATTTGCAAAAGAGCATAATCTTACATTTATTACGATCCGTGATCTTCAGGATTACATGAGAATCCATGAAAAACATGTAAAAGAAGAGGCGGTTGCAGACCTTCCGACGCAGTATGGAGATTTCAGACTTCACGGATATATCAATGATATTACAGGAGAACATCATCTTGCACTGGTAAAAGGTGATATCGGAGACGGTGAAGATGTACTTTGCAGGGTACATTCGGAGTGCCTGACAGGTGATGCATTTGGCTCGCTTAGATGCGACTGTGGTCTGCAGCTTCAGACAGCGATGCGTCAGGTAGAAGCAGAAGGCAGAGGAATCATTCTTTACATGAGGCAGGAAGGCAGAGGAATCGGGCTGCTCAATAAGATCAAGGCATATGCACTGCAGGAGCAGGGATATGATACGGTAGAGGCCAATGTAAAGTTGGGATTTGCACCGGATCTCAGAGAGTACTGGATCGGAGCGCAGATATTATCTGATCTCGGAGTGAAGTCATTGAGACTTCTGACCAATAATCCGGACAAAGTCTATGGACTTGGTGGGTTTGGACTGAAGATCAATGAAAGAGTACCGCTGGAGATCCCACCGCAGAAGTATGATCTGAAATATATGAAGACAAAACAGGAAAAGATGGGACACATTTTCAAAGAAATAGAATTATAAAAAGATTTAATGAATAACAGGAGGAAGAAATCATGAGACAGATCAATTTAGTAGAAGGAAAAGTAGTAGCACCTGAGGGAATGAAAGTCGGAATCGTGGCTGCCAGATTCAATGAGATCATTGTGAATAAGTTATTGGGCGGAGCCGTCGACGGGCTGGTAAGACATGGGGTAGAAGAAGAGAACATTACGGCTGCATGGGTACCGGGAGCATTTGAGATTCCGCTGACTGCACAGAAGATGGCACAGTCCGGAAAGTATGATGCAGTCATCTGCGTGGGAGCAGTTATCCGCGGGGATACTTCCCACTATGATCTGGTGTGCAATGAATCGGCCAAAGGAATCGCGCAGGTTGAACTTGCAACAGGAATTCCGGTATTATTCGGAGTGATCACAACAGAGAATATCGAACAGGCTATCGCACGTGCAGGAAGTAAAGCAGGAAATAAAGGATATGACTGTGCATTGTCCGCAATTGAGATGGTAAATCTGATGAAGCAGCTTTAATCAGGTGCAGCCGATGGTGAAAACAATCATTTTTGATTATGATGGAACGATACATAATACTCTTGGAATCTATGAGCCGGCGTTCAGGGAAGCTTATCAGTGGTTGGCAGAACAGAATGTTGTAGAGGAACAGAAGATAGAGACGGCGCAGATCGCAGGATGGCTGGGCTTAAACAGCAAAGAAATGTGGGATACATTTCTGCCGGAATTAGATCAGAGATACAAAGATCAGGCGAGTGCGATCGTGGGAGATTCCATGGTCAGGCAGATCAGGAAGCACCGGGCAGTGTGGTATCCGGGAGCGGAAGAGATGCTTACAGCTTTGAAGAACAGAGGATATCATCTTGTGATCTTAAGCAACTGTAAGGTGGCATACCGCAAAGCACATTGGGAAGAATTCCGAATGGAAAGATGGTTTGAACAGTTTTATGACTGTGAATCGTATGGTTTCTGCCCTAAGACGGAGATCGTGCAGGAAGTTATCAGGGACTATCCGGGTTCCTATCTGGTGATCGGAGACAGAAGACAGGATTTGGAATGTGCCAGATCCTGTAAAAGTCCGTTTATCGGATGCCTGTATGGTTATGGTGAGAAGGGAGAACTGGATGGAGCAGATTATTTTGTGAAATCTGTAGAAGAGATAACCGAAATTATATAATGTGAAAAAATGCACAAAAATAGAACTGTATTTTTGTAAATTATGTTTAATTCCACTCTTGCACTTTACAAGAAAAAAGTGTAAAACATTAAGTAAGCTAAAAAAAGTAAATAAGAAATGCAATGAAAGGGATACGTCATAAAAGTTAACTGGAATTCAGAGAGCCGTTGGATGGTGTGAAACGGCAGAAAGTATTTTATGATATCACCCAGGAGCATCCCGCTGAAATATACAGGTTGGAAGAATCAACATAGTCAGGTATCGAGTAAGCCGGGACGTTGTCTTCACGTTACAGAAGAAACTGTTAGATATTTTGACAGTAACAAGTGGTTGTGGTTAGTGATGACTGCAGTAAAACGAAGTGGTACCACGGAAGAATATTCCGCCTTTGTTATCCGAAAGGATAGCGAAGGCGTTTTTTTATATATTTACTTTAAAGAGAAAGAAGAGGGATTGTTTTATGAGTGGAATATTAATGATGATCATTGCCATTGTTGTGCTTGGTGGAGCATATCTTCTTTATGGTCGTTATCTCCAGAACAAATGGGGCATTGACCCAAATGCCAAAACTCCGGCATATGAGATGGAAGACGGGGTTGACTATGTACCGGCCGATACGAACGTCGTATTCGGTCATCAGTTTGCATCAATCGCAGGTGCAGGTCCGATCAACGGACCGATCCAGGCAGCAATCTTCGGATGGCTTCCGGTACTTTTATGGATCTTAATCGGAGGGGTATTCTTTGGAGCCGTTCAGGATTTCGCATCTATGTATGCATCTGTAAAGAATAAAGGACGTACAATCGGATATATCATTGAAGAATATATCGGAAAATTAGGTAAGAAATTATTCCTGTTATTCTGCTGGCTGTTTTGTATTCTGGTCGTTGCAGCTTTTGCTGATGTTGTAGCCGGAACCTTTAATGGATTCTCAGTAAGTGAAGCCGGAAAAGTAACAAAAATTGCAGCTAACGGTGCAGTCGCAACTACTTCTATGATATTTATCTTAGAAGCAGTCGGACTTGGAATGTTTTTGAAGTATACGAAATTCAACAAGTGGATTAATACAGCGGTTGCAATCGTATTATTGGTAGCAGCAATCGCACTGGGACTTCACTTCCCAATGTATGTAGGACTGGATGCATGGCATCTCATCATCTTCGTTTACATCCTGATTGCCAGTGTCGCTCCTGTATGGGCACTTCTTCAGCCTCGTGACTATCTGAATAGTTACCTTTTGATTTTTATGATTGTTGGTGCGATTGTTGGTGTATTTGTAGCAAATCCATCTTGTAACCTTCAGGCATTCACAAGCTTTAACGTAGATGGACAGTATATGTTCCCGATTTTATTTGTAACGATTGCCTGTGGTGCGGTTTCCGGTTTCCATTCTCTGGTATCTTCCGGTACTGCGTCCAAGCAGATTAAAAGTGAAAAGAACATGCTTCCGGTATCTTTCGGAGCAATGTTAATGGAAAGTATGCTTGCAGTCATTGCGCTGATTGCAGTGGCATCATTTGCAACCGGAGAAGCAGCCGCACAGGGACTGACTACACAGCCGCAGATTTTTGCAGGAGCAATTGCAAACTTCTTATCCGTAGCTGGTCTGCCACATTCTTTGGTATTTACCTTGATTAACCTGGCGGTATCTGCATTCGCTTTGACTTCACTGGATTCCGTAGCCAGAGTCGGACGTCTGTCATTCCAGGAATTCTTCCTTGATGACGATGTAGACGAAGAACATATGAGCCCATTCTTAAAGGTAGTAACCAATAAGTATTTTGCAACCATCATTACACTGGTACTTGCTTATATGCTTACAAAAGTCGGTTACGCAGAAATCTGGCCATTGTTTGGTTCTGCAAACCAGTTGCTATCGGTACTGGCACTGGTAGCCTGCGCAGTATTCTTAAAGAAAACAAAACGTCAGGGATGGATGCTCTGGGGACCAATGGTATTTATGATGGCAGTTACATTTACCGCACTTGGCATGACCATTGTAAAACTGAGCAAAGCTTTCATGACAACAGGCTTAACACTTGGAAATACATTACAGCTTGTATTTGCAGTATTATTGTTGATTCTTGGTGTACTGGTAGCAATTCAGGGCGTGAAGAAATTACTTGAAGAATCAGATGATAAAGCAGTTGCTTAATGAACTGTTACAGTTGATGTTGCGATTTGAGTGAAAAGGAAAATATAAATATTGCAATAATGCTTGTATACAATTTGTTTGAGGTCGCAATTTGCGACCTCAAATATGAAAAATATATCAACGAAACCATTTTACCGGAAAGCTTGCCAGAAATTGCACTGGTTTCAGGAATGCAGACAGATGTCTGTTTATAAAGATTACCAGTGAAGTTTCATAATCCATATTCCCTACATAGCTAAGACAAAGCGGCATAATAAATAAAAATATTTCGCCTATGATATTCTGTGTCGGTGTGACCAGAAGCTGTGAAATAATTCCACTTGTCAGTCCCAAAAGCATACCTATCATCAATCTGAGAAACATGGATATTATCATATAAGACAAAATGCTTCCGCCATATGGAATCTGTTCAAACGCAGGGATGGAATGAACTGAATAGTTTGTGCCATTTATTCCATAGGCATAAAAATATTTAATATACGTGATACCCCATACGCTCATCGTACTTACTGCGCCTGACAGCAGAGCAAGTTTATATTTTGCTCGCTGTATATTCTTGCTGTTTGGTGTTGTTCGAAACAGATTTATCAGTCCTTTTTTACTGTCAAAATAGAATAAATTACTGACAGAAAGCATAATGGCAATAACAATGTAAAGGGTGTTCTGAATTTCAGTCTGCGGATCAAAGAAAAACGGATGCAAAACCCTGAGATTTACAAAGCCTTTCTTTTCGTCTGTAATTCCTTGTAAATACTTTGCCTGTTCGTATATCTTTTTCAGTCCTTCCGCTTCTTCTGCCCCTTCTGTATTATTTGTTTCCATTAACTTTTCTATGGATGCTACCTTGTTTTCCGTATAATCTCCTTCATATTCTGTGAGATATTTTTCATAATAGTATTCTTTTACACCTATGTGTTCTTTTCCAGTATGAATCGTCATAACAGAAGTAACGATTAAAACTACATAGACACACCATACTTTCTGACATACCACAACTTTATGAAATTCATAGGGAAAGAGATGTTTCCATAACCGTTTCTTTTTTCGTGTCGGCAATATTATTTTCCATGCAAAATATTCTTTTTCTCCAACCAGAGCAGTACCAAGAAGAAGGACAAGTCCAGTAATCAGGATAAATAAAATGGCTGCATGTAAAAGTCCTACTGGATATTGAAAAATATTCAGATTCTGATAATTTCCAATTATCTGTTTTACATCCAGAAGTCCTATAGGATTTAAGTAACGGAATAATTTTACCATAGGATGATCCGGTAAGAAAAACCATAGTCCAAAGCTGACTGCCAAAACGATTCCGCTCAACACCCATGATATTCTCTGACCTTCAAACCGTGCTGTCAAAAACTGGATTACAAGTACTGTAAAAACAAGAGCCGCTAATTTCCAAATCAGAAATAGCAGAAGATAAGTTCCTACTGTGCATGGAAATGACATATTGCGGAACATTGGCATTCCTTGTACATAATTGGATAATTTTCCAAATCCAACAGAAAATCCGGTTAGCAGAATATTGCTTCCATAAAAAATCATTCCTGTCAGCAGTACCGAACAGATAACTGCCTGTATTCTTGCAAGCCGAATCTGTATTTTTCCTTTCGGTGTTGTGCGAATCAAATCGGTCATACCACTTTTGAAGTCCTTCCCACATCCCTGAAAACAAAACAGACAGACAATCAGAAGCATAAAAACATCCGACAGATAAAAACTATGTAATGCCTCCATACTGGAATCAATCATAGGTTCTATGGTAATGCCTTCCACACGGGCAAAATCATTTACTGTCTTTTCTATATTCCGCTTGGCATATCCACCCTCTTTATTGAAGATAGATATGCCATTCATCACGGAAGCACGCTCTTTCAGACCTTCTATAAATTCGTAATATTCCTGTTCATAATTGCTTTGCGAAAACTCTGTTAATGCTTCTTGATGATAAGAAATATAGGGAATCAGATATACATAGTAAATACAAAAATTTAGTATCAGAAATGCAGACAAAATCAGCCAGACCTTTCCTGACATCATTTTTTTCCATTCATATCTTACCAATTTCACGCTATCACCTACTTTCGGAAAATATATGCAAATATACTTCCTGCAAATTTGGATACACGCTTTGTACCTGAATACTGTTTTCTATGATTTGATTTACTTTTGTTTCCTGTCCAATGAAACGTACACGTATCGTTCCACCCGGAACTTCCTGAAGATTGGTAATAACAAACTGTTTTTCCATTTCTTCATACTGAGATGGAGAAATATTGCATTCCCACACTTGTCCATTTAAAGCTTCGCATAGTTCTTCCGGTGTGCCTTTTCCGGCAATGACGCCATTTCCAAGCAGAATGATTTCTTTTGCAATGGATTCCACATCCGAAACTACGTGTGTTGCAATCAGCACAATTTTATTTTCCGCAATCTTGCTGATAAAGTTGCGGATACGGATTCGTTCTTTCGGGTCAAGTCCTGCTGTGGGTTCATCTAAAATTACAATTTCAGGATTACCAAGAAGTGCCTGTCCAATCAGAATTCTCTGCCTCATTCCACCGGAAAATCCGCCAAGCTTTCTGTCTTTTACTTCTGTCAGACTTACCACTTCTAAAATAGAATCTATCTGTTTTGGAATGCTTTCTTTATCTACATATTTTAAAATTGCCATGTATTCTAAAAACTGTTTTGCAGTAAAAGAGTCATAGATACCCTGGTTCTGTGGTACATAACCAAGGAGTCTTTTATAATTTTTTTCACTCTTTTTTATGTTCTTTCCGTCATAGCAGATTTCTCCATCAGACGCTGAAAGATTTCCGGTAATAATCTGGATTAAAGTAGATTTGCCTGCCCCGTTAGGTCCAAGAAGTCCATACACACCTGCATTTAATTCCATGGAAACACCTTTCAAAGCCTGTACTTTTCCATAATTTTTATGAATGTTCTTTATTTCAAGCTGCATGTATTCCTCCAGTATAAGCTATTGAACAACTTTTTCATGATTTTCAATACTATATAACAAATTTAAGCCTGTTCCATTTTTTAATTTATCTTTCTCCACATAATAACAAGTATTCATTTTTTCATCCCTTACATAGAAAAACAAGTATTTATCATTTCCAGAATAAAATTCTGTTAAATATGCAATATTTTGCTTTCCGTAAGCGATTTCACCTACAAACGCTCCATCATAGGTATATACGTGAATTTTTCGTTTTTCCATAGGAACCATATTTCCACCATAATCAATATCCTGAAAATAGAGATATTTATCATCTGCAAAATAGAAAGTGACGTTTTTCTCTAATATTGGAAATTCTTCTTTGGTTAATTTTCTCTTTATGTTTCCATTCATGTCACACTCAAAATATTCGTTCTCCCATGTCAAGTCTTCAGCGTTATTAAAAATATTGTTTCCACAAAACAAAGCCTCTTTTCCCATTTTAAAGAAATCATATTCGTATTTTTGCGTGTTTCCTGAGTTTAAGTCAATTTTACATATGAAACTATCAAATGAATCTCCAAAAACTTTAAAATATAAATTCTCCTGATAACATTTCATAAAATTAATTCCCGCTTCAGGATATTCAGTTGTTTCAAATATAATTTCAGTATCATTTGGATTTTCTAAATCGAATTTAACAATAGAAGCAACTGACGACTCACTCATGTTTGCACTGTCATCACTATATTTTTCTTCATAAAGATAAGCTTTTCCTTGATGAATAATCATGGTACTCATATAATTTTTACTAGAATAAACGACCTTTTGATTACTTCCATCTATATCCAATTCATAAACAGATGTCTGATATTTATCCGGATTGGGTAACGAATAGGCAAGTACATATACTTTATCATTGTAATACCGGACTGAATTAGCTCCACCAAAAAAAGCGTCACAATTTACTTTGTTTTCCGATGTTTCTTTGTTATGTAAACATTCTGCTTTGTTACACACGAAGACTGGCTTCTCCAGATTTTTATCAGCAAACATCAAATAATTATTCATAAGAAAGTAATATCCGTCTGGAGAATCATAAACTTTGTTTCCCAATATTCCTGTAAAGCCCACCTCACAATCATAATATTCCGTATCTACTTGCTTTTCAGAAGAAATATTAGTATTGTTACAAGCAGACAAAATAAAACCAACAACCCCTAAAACGGTTAATAATATTGATTTTTTCATAATAATCCTCCGTTGTTACAATAAGGGAATGTGATTTTACTTTGTTTAATCCATTCCCTTATCATGATATTTTATTTTCCAAAAGTTATCTCATTAATCTAAGAAATTTTTGACAATTATACTTTAGAGATAATCGTGCCAAAATCTATCTGCTCCTTGATAATAAACACCAGCTTCGTGATAGCTTGTTATAGTATTAATATATGCCCCTGAGTTTAATGTACAGGTTGCTTGAGCGGCTACTTTTCCATTTCCCGTTACAGTTTTTGAAGTGTCTTCTCCGGCTGAACGATAAAAGGCTGTAATTCTAGCTTTTACATAATCGGTTCCAGAAGTTGATGTTAATGCTCTTGCATTAACATTTCCTGCAACTTGCAATTCAATTAGAAACCATTGGAATCACCCCGCTCTCTTATACTTTTGTATACTTTTTTCGTTTCTTAATAAAATTGTATATATAAAAATTGATTTTGTAAAGCAATTGTTGTGTTACAATAGGTAACAAAATAGTGATGTCGAATCTTATTTCCACTCTGTAACAAGTTTGTTTCACTAATATGATAATAAATAATAAAATAAATAGCATTGAGTGGTATAAATAATAGATTTTGACAGTTTAGAAAAATGCCGATATAATAAACGTAAAGTATGCAGAGGTGAAAGATTTTGAACTTGGGGAAAAACTTGAAAGAGTCTAGAGAAAAAGCTGGGTATTCGCAAAGCGATGTAGCGGAAAAATTAAATATTTCGAGACAATCTGTTTCCAGATGGGAAAATGGGTGGTCTTCTCCAGATGTTGAAAATTTAATAATTCTAAGCCAAATATATAAAATATCATTGGATGATTTATTAGAAAATTCATCTACTGAAGAAATACTAGATGAAACTGAAAAGAAACATTATAGTGATATTTTGACGAAAGTTGAACATCTTTTTATTGTTGCGATAGCTTTACTTTCTTGTCTTGCACCTGTTATTGGTTTAGTTTTGAGCATAGGTATATTTGTATATTGTTGTGTAAAAAAGATAAAATTGAATCTTATTTGTTGGATAATCCTTGTGTGCTGCATATTGATTAATATTTCAAATGCTTATGTAGTATTAAGTGTGGAAATCCCAAATTGGGGTGAAGGAAGTATTGAACAGATAAGTAAAATATAAGGAGCATATTTGACATGCTCCTTATTTTATATTTTATTTACATTTAAAACAGTTTTATTGATGGTCGCTCTTACTCCAGTTTTACTTGCATGACTAGCATACAAATATGCTAAATAATAAGATGCTTGAGTTGAACTTTCTTTGGTTAGTCGGGAAGATTCTACTCGCCCACTATATAGTGTATAATATGGGGCATACGCAGATGTAATTTGATTAGATGAAATATTAACTTTAAAACCAGCTTCCCATGCATAAGGAACTTTATATTTTATGTTGTATGTTCCATTATTTGCTCGTAGCTTTCCGGGTTCTTCTGTAATGGTTATGTATATTATGGTGCCATCATCGTCTTGCACTGTAAATTCCTGAGTTCCGCCTTTTCGTAAATCATATTCAGCTTGAGCATTCGTTGTTTCATCGGCAGCCATGACGTGAACCGGGAAAGTCGCTACTAAAACAAAAGCCAAGAAAAAAATAGAGAAAAACAGTTACATGGTGTCAAATTTGCTTTACATTCTAAAAAAAAGGCTTACTATTATGAAATTTTGTTCTCCATCAACCCCTTAAAAAGGGATGAGTTGACAAAAGAAAACATTTCGTTTACCCAGAGTGAAATGAAAAATATCAAAAAATCCAATATTGTGTTACCGGATGCAATAACATTATAAAAAATAAAAAAACCTCTTTTCTTTTTTCCAAGAATAGGGTATTATAGTTTTGCAACACAAAATATAGTGACGAAACAAAATAGTTTATCTACATTTTGTATTTACAGAAATGAGGAGAAAAATATGGATCAGACGGTAAAAACAAGGGTAATTAAGAGAAATGGAGAAGAAGTCAATTTCGACCTCACCAAAATTGTAAATGCAATTACAAAGGCAAATGAAGGAACGGATCACATTCATCAGATGAATGCATATCAGATTCGGGCGATTGCGGATACGATTGCGCAGAAGGCAAACGAGTCTACGCATGCGGTTCACGTAGAGGATATTCAGGACATGGTGGAAACCGGTATTATGGAGATGCGTGGATACGAGGTTGCACAGAGATATGTTCGTTATCGCTACAAGAGAGAACTGAAGAGAAAATCAAATACGACAGATAATGGAATCCTCTCTCTTCTCGAGCATATCAATGAAGAAGTAAAACAGGAAAATTCGAACAAGAATCCGATTATTAATTCCACCCAGCGGGATTATATGGCGGGGGAAGTAAGCAAGGATCTGACACGCCGTGTATTGCTTCCGGAAGAAATTGTGCATGCACATGAAGAAGGCATTATTCATTTCCACGACATGGATTATTATGCACAGAAGGAACACAACTGTGATTTGATTAATTTGGAAGATATGCTTCAGAATGGTACGGTAATCAGTGAGACAATGATTGAGAAACCAAAGAGCTTCTTTACCGCATGTAATGTGACAACGCAGATCGTGGCACAGGTGGCCAGTAACCAGTATGGAGGACAGTCTTTTACTTTGTCACATCTGGTTCCGTTTGTAGATGTGAGCCGTAAAAAGATATATAATAATGTTATAGAAGAACGTAAGGAAGTAGGCGACAGTCTGGATGAAGATATTATTTCTAAAATTACAGAGAAGAGACTTCGTGAAGAAATCCGCAGTGGTATCCAGACAATTCAGTATCAGCTGATCACTTTGATGACCTGTAATGGACAGGCACCGTTTGTCACGGTATTTATGTATCTGGATGAGGTACCTGAGGGACAGGCCAGAGATGATTTGGCTATGATTATTGAAGAAGTGCTCATTCAGCGCATGAAGGGTGTAAAGAATGAAAAAGGTGTCTGGATTACACCGGCATTCCCGAAACTGATTTATGCATTGGATGAGGATAATATTACAGAGGATTCCAAGTATTGGTATCTGACAGAACTGGCTGCGAAGTGTACTGCAAAACGTATGGTACCGGATTATATTTCTGCAAAGGTAATGAGAGAACTGAAGTCAGGGGATGTTTATACTTGTATGGGATGTCGTTCGTTCCTGACCGTGGAGGATTCCCAGAGAAATCCTGATGGAAGTCACAAATATTACGGCAGATTTAATCAGGGCGTGGTAACCATCAATCTGGTGGATGTAGCCTGTTCCTCTAACGGGGATATGGACCGGTTCTGGGAGATTTTGGATGCAAGATTGGAGCTGTGTCACAGAGCACTCCGATGCCGTCATGAACGTCTTTTGGGCACAGTGTCTGATGTAGCACCAATTCTTTGGCAACATGGTGCGTTGGCACGTCTGAAAAAAGGAGAAACAATCGACAAGTTGTTATACAACGGTTATTCGACTATTTCGCTTGGATATGTGGGACTTTATGAGATGTGCATGAGAATGCTTGGAAAATCGCATACAGACCCGGATGCAAAGCCATTTGCACTGGCCGTTATGCAGCGTTTGAATGATAAGTGTGCGGAATGGAAGAAAGCGGAAAATATCAGTTATTCGGTTTATGGAACACCGATGGAATCTACTACGTACCGTTTTGCAAAGTGTTTACAAAAGCGTTTCGGTGTCATTCCGGGGGTAACAGACAAGAATTATATTACGAATAGTTATCATGTGCATGTTACGGAAGAAATAGATGCTTTCAGCAAATTAAAGTTTGAGTCAGAATTTCAGAAGCTTTCACCGGGCGGTGCAATCAGTTATATAGAAGTTCCGGATATGCAGCATAATATTCCGGCTGTACTTTCTGTAATGCAGTTTATTTATAATAACATTATGTATGCGGAATTAAATACAAAGAGTGATTATTGCGAAGTCTGCGGATATGACGGAGAAATCCAGATTATAGAGGATGAAACAGGAAAGCTGACATGGAGATGCCCAAACTGCGGAAATACAGACCAGAACCAGCTGTTTGTTGCAAGAAGAACATGCGGTTATATTGGAACACAATTTTGGAATCAGGGTCGTACACAAGAGATAAAGGATAGAGTGCTTCATTTGTCAAATGGAAGTTTCTCTCAGGAAAAATAAGTTTAGCAGTTGAGAATTTCATAAAAACAGGGAGTCCCATAATTGGATTATGGGACTCTTTTATCATAAGGAGGCAGAGTAGGATGCATGTTGGACAGATTTTTAAAGCAGATATAGCAAATGGAATCGGTGTGCGGGTATCCGTGTTTGTGTCGGGATGTACGAACCGGTGTCCGGGATGTTTTCAGCCGGAAACATGGGATTTCCAATATGGACAGTTTTATGACCAGAAGATGGAAGATGGGATTATGGAAGAACTTTCACAGAATTATTATGATGGTCTGTCGATTCTTGGTGGGGAACCCTTTGAGCCAAGCAATCAGGCAGGTTTGATTCCGTTAATCCGCAGGGTAAAAAAAGAACTTCCAAGCAAAACGATTTGGATGTATACTGGCTTCGTATATGAAGATTTGTTACCTGGGGGAAAGCGTTATACGGATGTGACGGACGAGATTCTGGATTCCATTGATGTTCTGGTGGATGGAAGATTTGAAGAAGATAAGAAAAATATCCGTCTCAAATTCCGTGGCAGTGAAAACCAACGGGTAATCGACATGAAACAAACACGCAGCGAAAAGGAAGTAGTGCTTTATGCGTGTGATTAGAGGAGACCATAGAAAATGATTCGGCGGGCAAGAATAGAAGACTTACAGGAATTGCTGGACATCTATAATTATGAGGTGGTAAATGGAGTTGCAACTTTTGATGA
>ERZ825137.2868-NODE-2868-length-19272-cov-5.538638_pt1 | contig 19272 bp, 15 predicted proteins | sample MGYA00519873_ERZ825137 | MGnify/ENA primary metagenome ERZ825137 (study PRJEB31778, sample SAMEA3449190) | human gut metagenome | biome: human gut; feature: human-associated habitat; material: faeces | place: United Kingdom | collected 2010/2012 ...
TTCCGGCCTCTTGAACCCCATTCAAGCACGCTACCAAACTGCGCCACACCCAGATGTTGTTCACCGAACGATGATTATCATAGCACCACAGAAATGAGATGTCAACACCTTTTATGCATATTTATTTTTGTTGAACGGTATCCGTAAAAATTGTAAAACAAAATAGTTCAATGGTTGTTAACACATTTTCCTTTCCGGTATGCCATAATAAATGTGTCAGAATAAGATAGAAAAAATTTATTATTCCTCAAAATCGTCGGAATTCGCGGCCGCCAAACGTCTTATATGGAGATTTATAGAAACAGTAAAATAGCAAACGGGCAGGGGGGCGCAGCCTTTGCAGCCTCCAAAACATAATCAAAAAGGAGCTGATTTTCAGCTCCTTAATTGGTGCGGGAAACAGGACTTGAACCTGCATGCTGTCACCAGCACACGGACCTGAACCGTGCGCGTCTGCCAATTCCGCCATTCCCGCTTAAAGTGGTGGATGGGGGTGGATTCGAACCACCGAAGTCTGCGACGGCAGATTTACAGTCTGCTCCCTTTGGCCACTCGGGAACCCATCCAGGATAAAATATAAGGTGTTATGGTGGAGCTGGTGATAGGAGTCGAACCTACAACCTACTGATTACAAATCAGTTGCTCTGCCATTGAGCTACACCAGCTGGGAAAAATGGCGATCCGAAGGGGGCTCGAACCCCTGACCTCCAGCGTGACAGGCTGGCATTCTAACCAACTGAACTACCGGACCATATTATTTAAAAAAGTTGGTGGGCCTTCAGGGACTCGAACCCCGGACCAATCGGTTATGAGCCGACCGCTCTGACCAACTGAGCTAAAGGCCCTAATTAATGGTGACCCCTGGGAGAATCGAACTCCCGTTACCACCGTGAAAGGGTGGTGTCTTAACCGCTTGACCAAGGGGCCGTTATTCAAGTGGTCGGGGTGACAGGATTTGAACCTGCGGCCCTCTGGTCCCAAACCAGATGCGCTACCAAACTGCGCTACACCCCGATTCAATTCGCACCGCGACGACGTTGATTATGATACTTTATTTTGTGGTAAATGTCAACTATATTTTTTAAAAAATAATGTATATTGTGGCAAAGCCCATAAAAGTACCCATATATGATCTGTTTTGAGGTTCCGATAGGGGTTATATGCTTGAACTGACACCCTAAAAAAGATATAATTAGTGTGATTAGTTATGTAGAGGTATTTTGATGAAAGAACCAGTATTTGTTTCTCCGGCAGAGATAGCAGCTTCCAAGGCCGCGGCAAAGCGAGTAAAAGACGAAGTTTATGACCTCGGCCTTACTTACCATATAGAATCCTACGGCTGCCAAATGAACGAGCACGACTCGGAAAAAATAGCCGGCATGATGGAGGAAATGGGTTACGCCAAAGCTGAGGACAAGTCCAAGGCCGACTTTATAATATTCAATACCTGCTGCATTCGCGAGCACGCTGAGCAGAGGGTATACGGCAACATAGGCGCGCTGAAAAAGCGCAAGGACGAGAATCCGCAGCTCATGATAGGCGTATGCGGCTGCATGATGCAGCAAAAGGACGCCGGCAGGAAGCTCTTCAAGCGCTTTCCATTTGTGGATATAGTCTTTGGCACTAATGAACTGCATCGGTTCCCGTTGTTATTTGAGGAAGCATATCACGGCGAGCGCACGTTGCAGGTTCGCGACATGGACGGCGAGATAGCGGAGGGGCTGCCGGTTTGCAGGAACAGCACATTTTCCACCTTCACCAATATAACCTACGGCTGCAACAACTTTTGCTCTTACTGCATAGTGCCGTATGTAAGAGGACGTGAGCGCTCCAGAAACTCTGCGGATATAGTGAACGAGGTAAAGGGCCTTGCTTTGGCCGGATTTAAGGAAGTGACGCTCCTTGGCCAGAATGTCAATTCCTACAAGGGGGATGGCGAGACTACTGACTTTCCGGCGCTTTTGCGCATGGTACACGATCAGGTTCCCGAGCTTAAGAGGATACGCTTCATGACCTCCCACCCAAAGGACCTTTCGTCAGGGCTTATAGACGCTATGGCGGAATTGCCAAGGGTGTGCAAGCACATACATCTTCCGGTCCAGTCCGGCAGCAGCAGGATACTCAAGCTCATGAACCGCTGCTATACGAGGGAAAAATATATAGAAGAAGTACAGCAGCTCAGGGCAAAGGTACCGGAGATAGAACTGACCACGGATATAATAGTTGGCTTCCCGGGCGAAACGGAAGCGGACTTTAAAGAAACGTTGAGCCTCGTGGAGCAGGTTGGCTACTCTGCGGCGTATACTTTCATGTATTCTCCCCGTAAAGGCACCGCAGCTGCCACAATGCCCGATCAGATACCCGACGAGGTAAAGCATGACAGGCTGGAAAGACTGAACGAAGTCCAGAGCAAGGTGCTCCGCAATGGCAACATGAAATATATAGGCACTTACGGCGAGGTACTGGTCGAGGGCTGCGACCACAGATCAGAGCCCATGGCCTACGGCAAATTGAGCAACTTCAAGATGGTGTACTTCCCTGGGGATGATAGTCTTGTGGGCAGCATGAGAAACGTAAAAATAACCGGCAGCCAGAACAACTCCCTCATAGGCGAACTTGTTTAAGGCGGAAAGGCATATTCAATGATAATCGAAAAAGCAACAGAACTGGGCATGGCTCTTTCAAACTCCGATGAGTTCCGCAGGCTCCAGGCAGCAAAGGCCGCCATGGACGCCGATAAGCACGTAAACGAGCTTATGGAGCAATACACCCAAAAGCAGGACAAGATGGTTTCCATGCTGGAAAACGCGGATTCAGAGGGCATCGAGGTATCCGCCATCGCCAAGGAGATAGACGATATACAGACCGAGCTTGTGGAAAACCCCGTATTTGAAGAGATGATGGAGGCGCAGCACTGTTTCGCCAACCTTATGAACGAAGTCAACAGGACTATCGGCGCCTATATAGGTATGAACACCGAGGAAAACAGCAGTTCCGGCTGCTCTGGAAACTGCTCCGGCTGTTCCGGCTGCGTACACTGATACCGTTTAAATTTAGCGAGAATTTCTCAGGAGCAAAGCATATATGCCCGCAGAGCTTACCCCAATGATGCGCCAGTATATGGAGGTAAAGGAGAAATACAAGGACTGTATACTCTTTTACCGTCTTGGCGACTTTTACGAAATGTTTTTTGAGGACGCTCTTCTGGCCTCCCGTGAGCTTGAAATAGTTCTCACCGGGCGCGACTGCGGCCTTGAGGAACGCGCACCCATGTGCGGCGTGCCCTACCATGCGGTAGAGATATATGCCAGCAAGCTTATTGAAAAGGGTTATAAAGTAGCTATCTGCGAGCAGATGACTGATCCCAAGGAATCCAAGGGCCTTGTGGAGAGGGAGGTCATAAGAGTGATGACTCCCGGAACGGTCATAGAGGAAAGCATGCTGTCCGAGCGGAAGAATAACTATATCGTATCCGTCTTCCTGCGCGACAGCGATCTAGGCCTCGCTTACTGCGACGTTTCCACAGGCGCATTTTACGTATACGAATACAGCGGGGAAAAGTATACAGCCGAGCTTATGGACGAGCTGTGCCGCATACAGCCTACCGAAATAGTGGCAAACGACGCAATATTCCTCAACGAGCTGCTCACACGCAAGCTTCAGTCGGAGTACTACACCCAGTGCTACGGCAACTGGGCATACGAGTATACAGGCGCAAAGCAGCGGCTTCTTAACCACTTTGGGGTATCTACCCTGTCCGGCTTCGGCTGTGATGATATGCCCTGTGCCATATCCGCCGCGGGGGCGCTGATCGCATACCTTGAGGATACACAGAAGAACTCCTTGTGCCATATTAAGCGCATACGGGTGATGCAGCGCACAAAGTACATGCACATAGATGCAAACTCCCGGCGCAATCTTGAGCTTACACAGCCGCTGAGGGCTGACGGCAGCAAGAAGAACACGCTTCTGTATCTGTTGGACAAGACCGGCACCGCCATGGGCGGAAGGCTGCTTCGCACATGGATAGACCAGCCTTTGCAGGATCCCGGCGATATAGACGCAAGGCTCAACGCCGTAGACGAGCTTTTGTCAAAGCCTATACAGCGGCAGGAGCTGATGACGGCTCTCGACGCCATATACGACATAGAGCGTCTTTGCAGCCGCATAGCCTATTCCACGGTACACGCACGGGACTGCGATTGCCTCCGGCATTCATTGGAAAAGCTGCCCGGAGTCATAACTACGCTCCAAGGGCTCAAGGCCAACGAATTCCAGCGCATACACGGCGCTCTGGACCCGATGGACGACATATGCGCCCTGCTCACCTCCGCCATAATAGACAATCCGCCCCTGAGCGTAAAAGACGGCGGCATAATCCGCGACGGCTACAACGAGGAGCTGGACAAATACCGTGACGCCGCGAAAAACGGCAAAACGTGGCTTGCCCGCATGGAGGCGGAGGAGAGGGAGAAGACAGGCATAAAGAACCTTCGCATAAGCTACAACAAGGTCTTCGGCTATTATATCGAGGTCACGAAGGCTTATCAGCACCTCGTGCCTTACAACTATCAGCGCAAACAGACACTCGCAAATTGCGAAAGGTACATAACCGACGAGCTTAAGGAGCTGGAAAACACAATTCTCGGCGCTGAGGAGAACTGTGTTACTCTCGAATATAAGCTTTTCTCCGAGCTGCGTTCAATGCTCCTCGGCTGCATAGAGCGGCTTCAGAACGATGCTGCGCTCATCGCGTCGCTGGACGTATATTGCTCCATGGCCCAGGTGGCCTTCGAAAACAACTATTGCAGGCCAAAGATACTTACAAGCGGCAAGATAGAGATAACGGACGGCCGTCACCCTGTTGTGGAAAAAAACGTGAAGGAGGGCTTTGTGCCCAACAACACCATGATGAACGCAAGGGACGACAGGCTGATAATACTTACCGGCCCCAATATGGCTGGTAAGAGCACATACATGCGGCAGGTGGCGCTCATCGTACTCATGGCCCACATAGGCAGCTTTGTTCCCGCCTCCGCCGCGAGCATAACCATTACGGACAAAATATTTACCCGTGTTGGCGCGTCCGACAGTCTCGCCTCCGGCCAGAGCACCTTCATGGTGGAGATGAGCGAGATGAGCAACATTCTTAATAATGCCACCCCAAACAGCCTGCTCATAATCGACGAGATAGGCCGCGGCACCAGCACCTTCGACGGCCTCAGCATAGCATGGGCGGTTCTTGAGTACATCGCCGACAAGGAACGGTGCGGCGCAAAGACGCTGTTTGCGACCCACTACCACGAGCTTACGGAGCTTGAGGGCAAGCTGCAGGGCATAAAGAACTACAGGATATCCGTAAAGGAAGTCGGAGACGACATAATCTTCCTGCGCAAGATAGTCCGCGGCGGCGCAGACAAGAGCTTCGGCATACAGGTGGCGAGGCTTGCGGGACTGCCTCAGGAAGTGATAAAGAGAGCCAAGGATATACTGCACGAGCTGGAAGCCTCTGATATAAATATCGATCACGACAGCATTCTGGACAAGGCCAACGCCGGCGCACCCCAACAGATAACGCTGTTCGGCCCCGCGTCGCCCGACGACATAATGCAGGAGTTGAGAAACGTGGACGTAAACAGCATCACGCCCATGGAGGCGCTGAACATGATATACGACCTGCACCTTCGCGCGAAGCTTAGGTAGCATAAGGAGAAGCATTGCAAATAATGCAGACAGCAAAGAGAATACAGGTGCTCTCGAAGCACACCGCAAACCAGATAGCAGCAGGCGAGGTAGTGGAAAGGCCGGCTTCCATAGTTAAGGAGCTGGTGGAAAACTCCATAGACGCAGGCAGTACCGCCATTACCATCGAGATCAACGGCGGTGGAATAGATTATATAAAAATAACCGACAATGGCTCCGGCATTCTGTCCGAAGACGTGCCTACGGCATTCCTGCGCCACGCTACCAGCAAAATATCCTCAGCTGACGATCTGGGCCATATATCCACGCTGGGCTTTCGCGGCGAAGCGCTATCTTCCATAGCCGCGGTATCCCTGCTTACCATGCGCACACGCACTAAAGGTTCGGAATCCGGCACCGAAATTCATATCGAGGGCGGAGATATAAAGGAATGCGCCGAGTGCGGCTGTGCCGAAGGTACTGCCATCGAAGTCCGCAATGTATTTTATAATGTTCCCGCGCGGCTTAAGTTCCTGAAATCCCAGCGTGCGGAAGGCGCAGCCATATCCGATTACGCCGCCCGCGCCATTATGGGCAATCCGGGCGTATCAATAAAGCTATTGAACAACGGCAAGGTAATATACCACAGCCCCGGTGACGGGCAGCTGCGTTCTGCAATATTCTGCATATACGGCGGAGAGGTTCTGCCGCATATTAAAGAAGTAGACTACGACGACGGCAGGTTCAGGATAACCGGATATGTAGGCACCGAGAGCATATCCCGCCCAAACCGGCAGCAGCAGTCGCTGTATATAAACTCCCGCTATGTGCGTTCTCAGCAGATCTCCTACGGGGTGCAGCGGGCCTTCGATACCCGCATAATGGTGGGCAAGTTTCCGTTTTACGTGCTGGACATAGGCGTGAATTACGAGGACGTGGACGTAAACGTACACCCAAACAAGATGGAGGTGCGCTTCAAAGACGAACAGGGGGCTGTAAGGGCGGCTACCATAGCTACGCGCATGGCCCTTGGGGATCCCGTGGCTCCCACTATACGCCGGGAAGACATTATTACGAAAAAAACGGCATTCGGCTCTATAAATGCCCTGAATGCGGCTGTTCGGCAGGAAATCGTACAACCGACCGATAGTAAAAAGCCTGATAAGCAGCTTTCATACAGCGAGCTTTTCAAACCGGCGGACAAATCGCCGCTAAAACTAAAGGAGCCCGGCGCAGTGCCAACTGCAAGCATACGCTCCGGCATGGGATTCAAATACGATTCGGCATCCGCCATGGAGCTGCTTCGTCAGCGCTATGGAGAATCGGTCGTGGGGCCGAAGAATGCGAGGGCTGAAACAAAGCCTGAGGTACAGCCTGTTTCAGCTGCCGAAGATATTGCAAAGAAGGAGCGCATGCTCCCCGAAACAACTCAGTCTGATGTGCCCGTGCCGTCAGCAGAGCCTGAAACCCTATTAAAAGAAAAGCCTCAGCAGGCTGAATTCGGCCAGTCGCATTACGACATCATAGGCCAGCTTTTCAGCTGCTACTGGATAGTTCAGCAGGGCGAGAGCGTATTCTTTATCGATCAGCACGCAGCCCACGAGCGCAGGCTTTATGAGCGCATAATGAATAAGCCCTTAGAGCCGGATTCACAGATGCTGCTCATGCCGGTAATAGAGAAGCTCATGCCCGAGGAATACCAGACGCTGATGGACAACCTTCCTCTGTTTGAGGAGCTTGGGTTTGAAATAGAGGAATTCGGTGCGCTGACGGTAAGCGTACGCGCCGTGCCCGCCATACTTAATGCGCCCGAGACGGCAAGCTTCCTCCACGAAGCGATAGGCAGGCTTGAGGCAAAAAACAGGCTCAGCACAAAGGATCTGAAGCGCAGCGCACTTATACAGTATTCCTGCAAGCATGCCATAAAGGCGGGGGCGCTGCTTTCCAAAGAGGAGATAGAGGCGCTTTTGAAGGAATTCGAAGGCGACGGGGTTCCCATGACCTGCCCCCATGGCCGCCCTATAATGGTGCGCATGACAAAGGCCGAGTTTGAAAAGCTATTCAAGCGGGTACAGTGATATGGAAGCGCTTAAGCTTATACTCATCGTAGGCCCGACGGCAAGCGGCAAGACCGCCGCTTCGATATATGCGGCAATCAAGCTCAACGGCGAGATAGTTTCGGCAGACTCCATACAGGTATATAAGGGCATGGACATAGGCTCAGCCAAGCCTACCATGCAAGAACGGCAGGGAATACCCCATCACCTGATGGACGCCATAGACATAAACTCCCCCAAGTTCAGTGTAGCGGAATTCCGCAAGATGGCAGGGGAGGCAATAGAGGACATAACAGGTAGAGGAAAACAGCCTATCGTAGTCGGCGGAACGGGACTTTACATAAATTCACTGGTATTCCCGCTGAACTTTACAGAGGTACAGTCAGATGAAAAACTTAGGTCCGAGCTATCAGAAATAGAAGAAAGGCAGGGAAGGGGTACGCTCCACGCCATGCTGCAGGAAGAAGACCCGGAATCGGCTGCCCGGCTGCACCCAAATGATACAAAGCGCATAATACGCGCACTTGAGGTGCTGAGACTGACTGGAAAGCCAATAGATGCCCATGGCGGAGACTTTTCAAACAAGGCAGGTGCGGAGATACCGTATAATCCAGTTATGATAGGCCTGACGATGCCGAGGGCAATGCTGTACGACCGCATAAACAGGCGGGTGGATATTATGCTGGAGCAGGGCCTTGTGGAAGAGGCGCGGGCGATATACGACAGGAATTACGACCGAAGCCTACCCGCACTTCAGGGCCTTGGGTATAAGCAGCTTTTTAGGGTATTCGACGGTGAATACACACTATCTGAAGGTATAGAAGCCATAAAGCAGGAGACGCGCCGCTTTGCCAAGCGCCAGCTTACCTGGTTCAGGCGCGACAGGCGAATAACATGGCTGGACGTAAGCACCTTTGAAAGCGCAGAGGCTCTGGGCGAGGAGGTTTGCCGCATATGTACACGGGGGATGTGATAGATGAATAAGCCAATGAATTTGCAGGACGCATTTTTGAACAGCGCGCGGAAGGCAAAGGTGCCCGTGACTATCCACGTCACAAACGGATACCAGATAAAGAACGCCATAATAACGGGCTATGACAGCTTTGTCGTGACGGCAGAAGTCGGAAATGAGCAGATGATGATATACAAGCACGCCATATCCACCGTTACTCCCAACACCAGAATAACAATAAACAATCAGGAGCAAAGGGAAGAATAAATGAATCCGGAACTTAAACTGCTCGGAATATCGCAGAAAACCTATGATTTTGTAAAATCCTGCGAAAATTCTCTCGGAAATATCTATGAAGGCATAGAGGCGAATGAGGCATACACACAGGCGAGGGTGCTCAAGGCATTTCAGGACAACTGTATAGCGCTGAGGCACTTTGCGCCCACCAGCGGCTACGGCTATGACGACATAGGCCGCGAGGCGCTTGGCGCGGTATTTGCTTGTGCTCTGGAGGCGGAGGACGCGCTGGTTCGCCCACAGATATCCTCTGGTACACAGGCGATATTCACGGCTCTCTCCGGCCTGCTGGAGCCCGGGGACGTAATGCTTTCCCTTACGGGCAAGCCATACGACACGCTGGAGAAGGCCATAGGCATAAGCGGCGATGAATACTGTTCATTAAAGCGCATGGGCGTCATATACCGTCAGGTGGATCTGACCGCCGACGGACATATAGATATTGATGCCGCGAAAGCAGCCATTACCGGCAGCGAAAAGGTGATATACTTCCAGCGTTCCCGCGGCTACTCCTGGCGCAACGCGCTGACGCCGGAAGAGATGGCGCCGGTGTTCGATATGGCGAAAAAGCTTGCCCCAAATGCGTTTGTCGTAGTGGACAACTGCTACGGTGAGTTCACTCGACCCCATGAGCCGGCCTATTACGGCGCTGATGTAATGATAGGCTCTCTTATAAAGAACATCGGCAGCGGCATAGCACCTACCGGCGGCTATATAGCAGGTTCAAAGAAGGCCTTGGAACGCATCGAGATGCGGTTGACAGTGCCCGGAATGGGCAGGGAAGTGGGCTCCTATTACGGCAGCTACGCACCGTTCTTCCAGGGTATATTCCTGTCGCCCCACGTGACGGCACAGGCGCTGAAAAACGCCGTGCTATTCGCCAAGGTGTTCGAGAGCGTAGGCATGATAAGCATGCCCAAGAGCGATGCAGTGCGTTCCGATATAGTCCAGTCTCTGCGCTTTAATACCGCAGATGCGCTGATTTCCTTCTGCCGCAGCATACAAAAAGCGGCTCCAGTGGACAGCTTTGTCCAGCCGGAACCGTGGGATATGCCCGGCTATACCAGCCAGGTAATAATGGCGGCAGGCGCCTTCGTACAGGGATCATCTATCGAGCTCAGCGCTGACGCGCCAATAGTGGAGCCTTATACGGCCTATGTGCAGGGCGGTCTGACCCACGCCCACGGACGTATAGGCGTTATGCTGGCATTGGACGATCTTATCAAAAACGGCGAGGTAAGCATATAATAAATCTTAGTAGCGCCTGAGAAGAGCGACTACCCTGCCTAATACCTCAACATTATCATAATCCGCATATATGGGCTCCATGCCTGAGTTTTCCGGCTGGAGCCTTATCTTTGGATTCTCATAGAATATGCGCTTTACCGTGGCGGTATCGCCACATACACGTGCAACTACTATATCTCCGTTTTCCGCGCCAAGGCCGCTGTTTACAACTATCATGTCGCCGCTGTTTATGCCGGCCTCTATCATGCTCTCGCCCTTTACTTCAAGTATAAAAGCTTCGCCCTTCTTCGCCCCATGAAGCAGAGAGGTGGGGAGAGGCAGACTTTCGGTCACGTCATCAAAGGCAAGTATGGGTGTGCCTGCGGCAACCGTGCCCACGCATGGTACGTCCATGACGTGGCGCTGTTTATTCTCGGGCATGGCCAAGGCGATAGTCCTCTGGGTTGATGGGCTGGAAACGAGATATCCCTTATCTATAAGCGTCTTGACGTGTGAATGGACGGTAGAGGTTGAGCTCAGACCCACCGCCGCGCCTATTTCGCGTATTGTAGGAGGATAGGACTTTTCTTCGATATAGCTCTTTACAAAGTCATATACTGCCTGCTGCTGGCGGGTAAGTTCCTTCATTTTATAATATTCCTCCATTAAACCGTATGAACGTGGTATAATATCGATATAAGGCAATGCTTTTGGGCATTACACAATATTTTTCTAAATTATAGCATGGCGCACAAATGTTTGCAACAAACAAACGTTCTGTGCAGCATTCAGCGTAGAATAAAGCGGAGGTTTTATGCAGGACGAAAAAGAACGGGGTACAGAACTTGACTACTGCGACCTGGATCCCACCAAGATATGCGACAACTGCTGCAAGTGCATAGATAGCGGCAAGGACTATGAGGATTTTCAGATTGAGCTCACGGACAGCATATCGACCCTTGACGAGATAATGGAACTGCCCTTTGACGACGATGATGAATATTCCTTTGACCCGCACAACGTTGCTCCACTGGATATAGACCCTAAGCTCATGGCAGAATGGGAACAGAAGCTCCGCGCCGCTGAAATAGAGGACGCACAGCAAAAGATACAGGGCCTCAAGGGCGTAAGAAAGAAGCGTTAATCGTCCCTGAGCTTTACCACCTTTGCTGCGAGGCGGCGGTTATCCTGAGATACCGCAGCGTAGTGCTTTCTGGTGGTGTTCACATCCTTATGGCCTAATACGTCGGCCACAAGATATATATCCCCGGTTTCGCGGTAAAGGTTTGTGCCGTAGGTGCTCCTGAGCTTGTGAGGGGATATTTTCTTTTGTGGCGTTACTATGACGGCGTACTTGTGCACCAGATTTTCCACGGCGCGAACGGTTATTCGCTTCTTTTGCAGCGAGAGAAACAGCGCGTCCTCATGGCCTGGGCAGGCGTCAACCTGCTCACGCTCCAGCATGTAGTTGAGCAGGGCAGAGCGAGCCTCGTCGCCGAACACCAATATGTCCTGATTGCCGCCCTTGCGTATAACGGAAAATTCGTTGGCCGAGAAATTGATATCTTCCATATTGATGCCGACCAGCTCGCTGATTCGTATGCCTGTACCTAAAAATAGCGTAAGTATGGCCAGATCTCGGGCCTGTGTGCGCTTATGGTACTGCTTTTCCTTTTCAGTCAGCCCTTCGCCCGACTGTACTGCGTCCAGCAGCCGCGCAACCTCGTCAGGTTCAAGGCGTATTATGGACTTATCATGTATGGAAGGCTGGTCGACGAGGGAAGGGGGATTGTTCTTTATCCGTTCCTTCCGATAAAAATACTTATAGAAGGCACGAAGGGTGGAAAGCTTTCGCGCCTTGGCACGCTCACCATTTATCTGCTCGTGGTCGTCGTCATCAGTATAATATGAAACATAGCTCAAGAAATCCTCAACAGTAGAAGTCGTGACACGGTCAAGGTCGGCAAGGGTGAGCTCGGTAATGGCCTTATCTGAAAACTCCGGCTGCAGCACCAGATATTTGAAGAATGTCCGCATATCCACCGCATAGGCGTATCTTGTACGTACCAGCGTATCATTTTCTATGCCGCGGAAAAAATCTCCCGCAAAGCTCGGCAGTTCCTTTAAAACAGCTCTGATTTTCGTAGTATATGCTATATATTGGCTCCCGGCATAATTTTCGCCCATAGGGAAGTCCCTCCAAGATCTCTTTTTATACATCTATATTATACACCAAACTATTCGTTAAACACAAGTTTAACGAATAGTTAGTAGTAAAAAAGATATTATTTAAGGTATAACTGCACTGGAATCCGCATTACCTCATAAAAACTTATTTTACAATAAAGACTTTCTCATTCTCTGTTCCGGGATTTTTCTGAACCGCTGTAAAAAATATGGTTTTATGTACTAATTGATCAGGATACCGTGAATCATAACTTGTCGCATACCGGAACCTTGGCACCTGGCTGAACTGCTTAACCGCAATATAATCGGATAGCGCAAAAGCTCCAAATAACAGGCAAACGCATCCGAGGACCGTCAGTATGCGCAAGCCTCGTTTAGCCACCACCGGCCTGATAATGAGATATATGCCGGCAACCAGAAAAACACTTCCCAAAGCCGAGTAAATGCTTCCCCAACTGCTATCACTTGGAAATATTGACAACGCCGACACAATGATGAATATGCCGAATGCCGACATCAGAATACCAATTGCTTTTTGCTTTCCTTTCTTTACGGCATTTCGACCGTACTCTGCCATGGCTACGGCAGTATTTCTCGTTTCTTTATTCATATTCTCGCTTTTCCTTTCTCCGCTAACGATTTCAGGTATGCTCACATCAAAAAAATCAGCCATCTCGACCAGCATACCGATATCAGGCATATTGCTTCCCGTTTCCCAACGAGATACCGTCCTGCCGGATACATTTAACTTCTCTGCCAACTGCTCCTGCGTCAGTTTTTTTTCTTTTCGGAGCTCTTTCAGAAATATTCCTATCTTGATCTGATCCATCAGATACCCTCCTTTCGCCGTTAGTATAGCACCGGCTTTTTCATTTCAACACGACACAAAGCGAGAAATGCCGCATTGCTTCAATTAGACATTGCTGCCCTGTATGCTAATTCCGATTTTCTGTTTTGTCTTATACTATCATACGACAGAATAAAGCATAAGAACAGCCACAGCAGAGCAGCTACTGTGGCTGTTTAATCGTCTTAATTTTTACATCACTTTTCCGCCAGCAGCTTCTCAGCAGCAGCCAGCTTTACACATGTGCAAAACACCGACATTGCTTCCTTGAGTTCTTCTACAGGCGGATAGCTCGGCGCTATGCGCAGATTTGAATCCTCGGGATCTATACCGTAAGGATACGTTGCACCTGCGGCTGTCATGACCACGCCGGCTTCCTTGGCAAGTTGATTGGTGCGCTTCGCGCAGCCAGGAATTGTGAAAAAGCTGACAAAATAACCGCCCTTAGGCGTATGCCATCTGCCTATGTCCAAAGGCTTTATTTCGCGCTCAAGATATTCGAGGACTATGTCGAACTTGGGCTTGAGGAACTCGGCGTGCTTCTTCATGTGCGCCAAGGCGGTTGCCCTATCCTTCAAAAACAGCGCATGGCGCAGTTGGTTTATCTTATCAAAGCTGATGGTCTGGGCGGATATCAGCTTCTTCATGTACGCCATATTCGCCTCGCTGCACGCAAAGCACGCAACACCGCTTCCGGGGAAGGTTATCTTAGAAGTGGAGGCAAAATAGAATATATTGTCCTCCGTGCCGTACTTTTCCGCAAGAGCGAATATATCGGCAAGATGAACCTGCTCGTCGTAGAGCTCGTGCACTGCATATGCGTTGTCCCAGAATATCCGAAAATCCTCTGCGGCAGGCTTCAACGCAGCAAAGCGTTCCACAGTCTCGTCAGAATATGTATAGCCCTCGGGATTTGAAAATTTAGGCACACACCATATGCCTTTTACGGAAATATCCGTTTCTACAAGGCGCTCCACGGCGTCCATATCAGGGCCGTCCGGCGTCATTTCAACCGGAATCATTTCTATGCCCATGGTTTTGCATATGGCAAAATGTCTGTCGTATCCGGGACTGGGGCATAAAAACTTGATATTACCCTGACGGCACCACGGTTCCTTGCCGCCGTATACACCGAACAGCATTGCGCGGGCAATGGTATCGTACATCATATTGAGAGAAGAGTTTCCGGCTATTATTATGCGGCTCTCCGGAATCGAGAGGAGCTCTGAAAACAGGCGTTTGGTTTCCGGAAGTCCGTCAAGTATACCGTAGTTGCGGCAATCCAGTCCGGCTTCAGAAAAGCAGCTCTCTCTGTCGTTGATGACGCCAAGCATATCGGTGGAAAGGTCCAGCTGCTGCTGGCTCGGTTTTCCGCGGGTAAGATCCAGGGAAAGGTCTCTTGATTTCCAATCGTCAAGCTTTGCCTTTACATCGCTGAGACATGCGCTGAGCGCCTCTGCGTCCATACTGTCATATTTGGTCATTACAGTCTCCGTTCCGCCGCCGGAGCGGCTTGCTCTCGTACTCCGTCCCCGTAAATCGACAGGCGACGGTTATGCGGCGTTAAGGCGGCATGCCTTCGCCGTACCTGTTCATTATAGTATATTCTCCCCCAAAATACAAGTATTATCTCAAAATAATTCAAAACCGGCGCTATAATATATTGACATACCTGATATTTGCAGGATTTTTAATATTTCCGTCAAATCAAGTGCGATAAGCGTCAGTAATTCTGTTTTCCGGAGGAGAGAAAAAGTCTGAAAACAAGACGATTCAAACCTGCGGCACGCTGTTTTCAAACTCCGTATGCGCCTTCTTCTTCAGAGAAAAGATTCAGAAAAACGCTCAAATATAAAAGGAAAGGGATGGTTATAAATATGGCAGAAGCTTATCCTACGCCTCACATAAACGCCTGCCCCGAGGATTTTGCGAAAACAGTCCTCATGCCGGGAGATCCTCTGCGGGCAAAATTCATTTCAGAAACCTATCTTGAGAACCCCAGACTGATAACAAGCGTCAGGGGGATGCTCGGATATACCGGCTCATACAGGGGACGCCCCGTTTCCGTTATGGGCAGCGGAATGGGAATGCCTTCAATGGGCATATACGCCTATGAGCTTTTCAACATTTTCGGGGTAGAAAACATTATCCGTCTCGGCACCGCCGGCGGTATATCGGACAAGGTGCGGCTGCGCGATATGATAATAGCCATGGCCGCCTGCACAGACTCATCGTTTTCAGCCTCGTACAATTTGCCCGGAACATATGCTCCCATCGGGTCCTGGCCGCTGCTGCGCGTATGCGCGGGCCTTGCCGAAAGCTCCGACGTCAACTGCTCTGTAGGAAACATTCTGACAACAGATGTTTTTTATGCCGACTCCGACTCTGATGATAATAATGCAGCTCCCGAACCGTTTGGAATCAAATGGGCAAAAATGTCTGTGCTCGCGGTGGATATGGAAACAGCGGCTCTGTATATGACCGCCGCCAGAGCCGGAAAGAACGCCTTGTCATTGCTTACTGTTTCAAACCATCTGAAAACAGGAGAGGCCATAAGCGCAGGGGAGCGGGAAAAGGACCTGTGTCAAATGATAGAGCTTGGGCTTGAATGCGCTTGGCAAATATAAACAGCATAAAACAAAAAACAGTATAAAACAGCACCCGCCGGATATACGCGTTCGGAGGGCCGGACCTGTAGGGTCACGGTCGTCAGACGCATATCCGGCGGGTGTTTTGTCTGTTCATTTGGATAGGCCGGCACTCTGTTCTGTCTGCAAAAAGCATAGCCTGTGATCGATTCCGAGCGCCGGAAAATGAGCGGCGCTGCTTTGCGGCGGCGAGTGCTGACTGCGCAGGCATGGGGTGCGGCGGCACGCAGATCATATTATATCAGCTCAAACAATTTGTCAATGCGGGACGCCGCTTCCTTAAAGTCGGCAAAATCTCTGCGTTTTTCCCGATTCCATGTATTTTCTGCAATCGCAGGAGCGCGGCGGCAAATCTTTTCAAACTCGTCCGCAAGGCCGTCTTCCAGAGTGGGGAAATCCTTGTTTATGGCGTCTCCCCAGCTTGAAAGCTGTCCTCCTATTACCGAGTCCGTAGGCTCCATTCTGAAATGGCCCCCATGGTATGGAGACGATTCGTTTATGGTGCCGTATGAGTATATATCCCAGTTGAAGCAGTCCTTCTGGCTGTAGTGCCATACAGGAGTGACTACATATGTAGGCAGCCATGAACAGTTTATTATCTTAAAGCCCGCTTCACAAAGAGACGGGGGGAGCTGATAGCTGCTGTCAAATACCATTACAGCACATTCCTTGGGAACTATGTCGTTAGTGGCCTTGTGGAAGCCTTCCCAGGCTATCGGGGTCTTGCCCGCCTGAAGAACCTCGCTTGCGCTCTCCTTTATAAAGTGAGCAAGGTACCGGAGCATCACATACTCGTTGCCGCTCATTCCGGGGGCAGGATCTTCCTCTTTATATCCGAGGGATCTTCCGTAATCTATGCAGTCCTTACAGTCAAGCCACCAGCCGAGACGGGATTCGTCTCCGCCAATGTGTATGTATTCGGAATCGCCGAACATATCGCAAAGCTCACCGTACAGTGCTCTTACTGAGTTTACAGTATCCTTGTGGAAGCATATTATGCCTTCGTTTTTTCCAAAGGCCTCCGGGCATCGCGTCCTCATGGCCGTAGAGTGACCGGGGGTGTCTATTTCGGGCACAAGTCCCACGCCGCGGGCAGCGGCATAGTCTGTAAGCTCCTTTATATCCTCAAAGCTGTAGGAAAATTTCTCCGTAGTGATCGAAGGAAAGAGTCTGGATGGCAGAGTATAGTTTTCATCATCTGTAAGATGCAGGTGAAGCTGAGAAAGCTTCGTTATGAAGCACAGGTCTATATATCTTTTCAGATTTTCTACGCTGTGACGGCTTCTTGCACAGTCAATAAGCAGTCCTCTGTATGCGCTGTCGGGTCTGTCCGCAATAGCAGCCGCCGGAAGAAGCATTTTGTCTTCATGGGCAAGGGCCAGCTGAAGCAAAGTGGAAGCCGCACAAAAAGCTCCCTTTTTACCTCCGCAGGTACAAATCGCGCCTGCTTCTGTTATGTCCAGACGGTACTCGTCGGCGCAAAGAAGCTCGCTTTTTTCAAAGCGCACTCCGGCGCTGTCAGCGTCGCATAAACGGCATGGAGTATCCGGCAGTTTTTTCAGAAGAAAGTGCACGAGGCACCGCGCCGCTTCGGGAAACGGACCTTCATATATGCCGGAAGACACAGGAACGCTGCGGTTTCCGGATATGACTGATTTGGGAGCCGGAATAATGTTCAGTTTTTCCATATAAATATCCTTTCAATGGCGGTCAGCCGCCAATATATCTTTCATAATAAAACAGGTACTGCTGCGCTACTCCGGCAAAGGCTCCGAATACCGATGGATCAAGACCGTCCGGGAATCTGTTAGCTATGACCTTTTTTATCCAGACGTCAACCGGAAACGCGTCCTTACGTCCGAATCCGAACAAAAGAGTACAGGCGGCTACCTTTGGCCCTACCCCTTTTACTGTGCATAAAAGCTCCTCTGCTTCGCCGTAGCTTTTGCAGGCATTTACCATATCGACGCTGAGCTTTCCGCTTGAAACTTTTTCGGCGGCGTCCGCAATATACTTTGCGCGGAAGCCGGTGCGCAGGGCAAATATGGCGTCTTCTCCTGCATCAGACAGAGCCTGCGGCTTCGGAAAGGCGTAATCTCCGACCAGATCGTCGCCGTAAGCTGCGCTCATGGCAGCTATGATTTTTCTTATACGGGGAATATTGTTGTTCTGGGAAATAATAAACGAACAAAGCGCTTCCCAACTGTCCTGTCGGAGAATGTGTATCCCCCGCGAAGCTTCAGCCGCCTTTTTCATGTGCTCCCTGCCGCCGCCGTCTGGCAGAGCTGACACTACAAATTCCGATATGGCGCTGTAGTCGGTGTCAAGATCAAGATATGAGCGCCAGATGTTTTCAAAGTCCTCAGGACTTGAGCGCACGAACAGGGTGCCGTCATGCCCGGCAAAGCTGACTTTTTTTCCAAAGGCTACCCCGTCGACCTGCTCCGGCAGCTGCGGAGCTGCCGGCGGCGCAAAGCGAAAACACTGTCCGCAGTCAAAAGTGCGAAAAACCGAAAAGTCTTCCGCTCCTCCGATCTCAAGCCAGCCGTCCTTTTCATTTTTTATGTACGGTTTAACAAACGGTGCGTTCATTTCAGTTGAATTTCTCCCATAAATGGTTTATACTGTAGGTACAGGTACCCCCGCTAGGGTCTGACGAAAGGAAATTGCTATGGAACAGATATATACAATACCGGTAAACGAGGCTTTCGAAGCCGGAGCCTCCAACCCTTCCTGTGGATGTCCTTTCTGCCGTTTGAGGGACCGTCTTGAGGCAGAGGAAAGGGATCTGATTCTCGGGGCGTCTATGATGGAACCGGAAACCAGACAAAAAACCAATGCCCAGGGCTTCTGCCGCAGACATTTCAAAATGCTGCTTGACGGAGGCAAGAAGCTGCCGGTGGCGCTGATTTTGGAAAGCCACCTTGCAGAGATAGACGATATGATCAAAAAGCCGGGGATAATGCCCGGACTGTCCGGAGGCGAATGCGGCAAGCGGATCAGAGAGCTTTGCGATGACTGCTACATATGCCGGAGAGTCGGGTTCAATTTTGATAATATGATGTCCACCGCGGCGCTTTTGTGGGAAAGCGATCCGGATTTCAGAAAAAAGTGCGACGCTCAGCCGTGGTTCTGTCTGGAACATTTCGGACAGTTTGTGCTTACTGCCAGGGACAGGCTGAGAACCAAGGATTTTTCTGAATTCTACAGGGCCATGTACAAAAAGGAAAGCGAAACATTGGAAAAGCTGTCCAAAGACGTGTCATGGTTTGCAAAAAAATTTGACTACCGGTATGCGGACGAGCCGTGGAACGGCGCGGAAAACGCGGTGGAAAGAGCCGTAGAATTCCTGTGTCCGGGCACTACCGTAGAACA
>ERZ825137.2869-NODE-2869-length-19270-cov-4.173927_pt1 | contig 19270 bp, 9 predicted proteins | sample MGYA00519873_ERZ825137 | MGnify/ENA primary metagenome ERZ825137 (study PRJEB31778, sample SAMEA3449190) | human gut metagenome | biome: human gut; feature: human-associated habitat; material: faeces | place: United Kingdom | collected 2010/2012 ...
AGCACGGAGCAATCCGTAGGCATCAAAGTCGGGGGCTTTTGACCCCGACATCATTTTATTTCATTACAGGTCGTTCTTATGGCTTCATCCTCTCCCATGCCATAACTGCTGCCTCCTCCGATATCGTACAATGCATCTCATATAGCGGAAGTCTTTCTGCCATCTGTTTAATCATCGAAAGTGTCTTTAACATCTTGTCCTTTTCACCGGGACGGTAAGTCTGCTTATACAGATCCGGATATCCATCTATTGCAGAAATTTTTCTGATCATATTTTCTTCTCCTCTTCTCAAAATACAGATCCCCTGCACCGGCACTTCCACGTTTGTCTGCAATCCATGCTTCCCGCACCACGGAGTTCCACATACATAAATTCCATCATCTTTTATCCGAAGAATCGGTTTATCGTCATTAACCATCACTGCCCTGCCGCCGAAATGCTGTCTCCACATCCTTGTATGCGTGGATTTTCCTGTTCCGCTTGCAGCCGTAAACAAGTATGCTTTTCCATCCACAGCAACAGCAGAGCAATGAAACAGGACACAATTTCTGTCCAGTATTTTTTCACACAATTTTCTGTAAATTGCCAATGACTCAATAATTCCTTTTGATGCCCCCGGTTCACTTTTCTTTTTTTCTCTTTCAACTTCCTCGTCTGTAACTTCAATTACAAAATCTGGTTTGCCCTCTGCCTTCACTTCATAATCCCGGCATATTATTTCTGTATAATTTTCTGTAAATGCAATTTCAATTTCCGCATCTGCAATCCGATATCTTTTTCTTTTTCCATCATTCACCGTTCCAAAATACCATTTTTTTCAAGGGTTTCTGTAAAACTTCTTATATCTTTTCGTGCTGTTGCACTGTCAATATCATATCTTCTCAGATAATCCATAACTTTCCCGTCTCTGTTATCTCTTTATTCAGACTGTCCGAATGCCTTCGGCATCAGAATTATTTTTCCTGATTTCTTCTTCTGAATCCGAATACGAACGCTGCCGCTGCAAGGAGTAATGTTCCCGCATATACAAACAGGTTTGAGCTGTCGCCTGTCTGCACTGCCGAATTTCCTGTGCCGCTGCCTCCTGTACTTCCATTTCCTCCTGTGTTTCCACTACCGTTTCCGCTTCCGCCTGTGCTTCCACTGCCGTTTCCGTTTCCGCCTGTGCTTCCATTTCCGTTTCCTTCACCGTTTCCATCGCCGCTTCCGCCGTCGACCGGTTTCAGATTCTGGATTGCCGTATTCAATGCAAGCGTTGCCTGATCGATTTCATCCTGATCTGCATCTGCTTTTTCAAGAACAGCCTTTGCATTTTGAAGAGCCGCATTAAACTCTGCCTTACCTTCTTCTTTATACTGTGTCAGATCAAGCGCTTCCGCCTTGCCGATTGCCTCCTTAAGCGTATCTTTATTCACCTGAGGAGTCTGCTCTTTTTCATTCAAAGCATCCTGTGCAGCTTTCAGCTCTTTTGCCATCTGATTCACCTCGTCCTGTGTTCCCGCAAAGCTTCCGCCGGCAATGTCTGCAAGAAGTTTTTCCGCCTCTGCCAGTTTTGCAATAAATGCAGTTTTGGCATCGTCATCTTTGTAATCATTCAGATCTAATCCCTTAGCAGCCTCAACTGCCGCTTCAAGCTCTACTGCAGAAATCGGAGGAACCGGTGTTCCCGGACTCTTGATATCGAATTTATCCAACTGCGGAGCTTTCGCATCCGGTGCTGTGAATACAAGACATCCCGGACCTGCCGTCTCTACATTCAGTGTAAACTCTGTCGTATGTGTTGCCGCTGCACTATCTCCTGCTCCTGCTGTCACATTTCCTGATTTGATTTTTCCATCTTTTTCAGCCCATGTAAGACCATTCTGCGGATTTCCGCTTCTATAATATACCGTCACTGTATATTCGCCTGTCTGCGGTGCATCATAGTAAAGGGTAATCGTATCCCCTTTATTCATCGCATTTACAATCTTTCCGCCACTTGCCCAGTCTTTCGCAGTTACTCCGCAATGCCATTCACCATCTGTCGGATCTTTTACATCATGAATCTCAAATCTCTCTGCCTCAGCTGTTTTTGTATTACCATCCGTTGGGAATACAAATCGGTTATCTTCTGCATAAACTGCCTTTTCAAACTGTACTTCAATCGTATGGCCATTTGCCGTCACATCATCAAATGTATAAGAATCTACCGCGCCAATCGAGTTGCCGTCTACGATAACATCTTTTACCGCATAATTTTCATCCGGTACAAACTTGAACGTATGGCTCGCGCCTTCTTCTACTGTCACTTCCGTACCTGTAACGCCTTCAATCTTACCATGCTCTCCTGCTGTCGCCGTAATCTTATATGTTGCAGCAGAAACTTCTTTCGCTGTGATAACAAACTTGTCAATATTAGGAGACGAACTTGCATCTGCAGTAAGCACTAACTCACCATCACCTGCTTTTGTCACATTAATGTCAAATGACTTCTCTTCAAAAACAGGATTCTGTGTATTCTTTCCTACTACATTGACCGAACCGCTGTCTACATTCGTTCCACCCCAGTTAATTTTATTCGGATTGCCAGAATCTCTTCCACTTTGGTATGTCACAGTTACTGTATATTTTCCTTCTTTTTCAGCATGGAATGGCGCTTTTATCACATTACCTTTTTCAAACCATCCTACTTTTGCCCCATTACTTGCACCTGTATCCGGCTGAATGCGAACCTCTTTACCTTTTTCAGCTTTAGACGAATCTAATACAAAATATTCCGCTTCTACAGTCGTACTACGTCCTTTTACTTTAGGGAACTGCAGTCTGTCTGTTTCACTGAATGTACTTCGTTTTGTCAAACTTGCGATTGCCGCATCAAGAGCCGCACATGCTTTTGCAGCTTCTTCCTGAGTCAAGTTTGCTTTCTTTGCCGCTTCTTTGGCTGCTTTTAATGCATCTACATAATTTTTATAACTTGCTGTTGTATAAAGTGATTCCTGATATCCCGCTTTCTCTGTTTCTTTGATCTTGTCAAGAAGTTCCTGCTTGTCATAAGATTCTGTATCTGCAATCGTAATCTTTGCTTTTGTAATGAATCCCAGAAGAACATCTTCTGTCGGAGCGCTTAAATAAGCAGAAAAATAAACGTCACCTTCTTTTTCCTTCACACGCTTCGTTGTGACAAATGCTTCTGCCTCTTCCTGTCCATCCTTAAATGTTACTGTCATATTTCCATCAGCATCAAAATGCTTCTGATATGCGCTTCCCGGAGCAACCTCAAACTGCACTGTCAATTCACCGTTCGTACCTCCGACGCGTTTCAGCTTAATTGGGTATTTTGTATCTTCATTCACTCGATAGGCATCTTTTTCAAGTTCTACCATTCCCTTTCCACCGTTATCAAGATACGCAACTGCATCTAATCCTACAGCCTGAGTATTAGACCCTGTATTTACAATCTTAAGAGTATGCTCTTTGTCTTCTAACGTATTCGTTTCATATAAAATCTGTCCCAACTTTCTTGTTGCAGAATATGTATTAATCGATGCAACTTTCTTCCCGTCAATATATACATCTGCCGGACCGTGTTTTTGATCGATCGTACCGATAACCCATGCCTTCGTACCTTTAAACTTCGTCTCCGCATATGGCGCATTCGCCCCATTTCCGTTTCCGTTGATCCAGATACCCGTTCCTTCTATCATCTGATCGTTCGTTTCCTGATGCCATCCGCTGCTAAGCGTAAATCCACGGTCATCTTTCGTCTGCAGACCTGACGGGATACCCGTTCCAAGTTCAAATCCTTCCGCAGCCTCATATACGCCAATCTCGCTTAATATCGGAACTTTATTTTCCGCCTGGTTATGAGCAGTAACTGTAATACGAAGCTTATCCGCTTTTACAGCTTTTTTACGACAGAGACGTTTTGCTCCGATCGTTGTTCCCTGGTCAAACGTCTTCCATTCTCCATTACCGTTTTTATATTCTACTTTGAAAGATCCGATACGCTGTCCAAACTGGATTGCCTCTTCTATCGACACAACATCGAACTTTTTGGATTCTCCCAAATCGATCAATACTTTTCCGCTTGTCGTACCGTCTCCTACTGTCCAATAAGTCTCATCATTTCCGTCGAGCAGATTCTCCGGTGAATATTTCTTTGAGTTTCCTCTTACTTCTGTCGCAGAAACAGACGCTTTTTCAGCCAAGTTCTTATCAAACGTATTTTGAACTGCTTTTCCGAACTCTGCCACACGAGCAAGAATATCCGCATCTACCGTTCCTTGTTTATTCGGGGGAACATTCAGTAACAATGTAGCGTTGTGTCCAACCGATCCGAAATAAATACCTGCAAGCTGCTCCATCGAAAGAGGCGTTTTCTTGCTTTCTCCCCAGAACCAGCCTGACGTAATCTTTGTATCCGCCTCCGGCACAGTCCACTGATTTCCATTCGGAAATCCTTTCGTATATCCGTCTCTACTGTTACTATTGATCGTATTATTCTCTCTGTCGATTGTTGACTTTGCCCACGTTTCTTCAGCCGCATATCCTCTCTCATTTCCGATCCATCTTACAGTTGTATAAGATTCCGCGCCGAAAAGAAGGCAATCATCCTCGTACTTTCCGCTTGCTTTTCCCTCGTATTGCTGAATTGTCTTAAACCATCTCTGGAAATCATAATCCTGCGCATTGCTCTTGTCGTTCGTATCTTTTGCGCCGTCCATCCAAACTTCTTTAAAATGACCGTTGTTTCCGTACTTATCATTTCCAAGAATCTCTTTCAACTGATTATCATAGTATTCGTTATAATCAAGAGCGTCTTCTTGTTTTACCTGATCCCATGTTTTTCCATTCAACGGCTGTCCGTCAGCTCCGACAAGTTTTTTTCCATCCTTATCTTTGTAACCATAATATTCACTATTTACATCCCACGGGGAAAGATACAGTCCCATGTCAATATTATATTTTGTACACGCTCTGGAAAGTTCTTCTAAAACGTCGCCTTCATAACCTGCCGTTTCGGTATCATGTGTCGTCATTTCACTTGGCCATATGCAGAAACCGTCATGATGCTTTGCCGTAATGATCAGTTTCTTAAACCCTGCGTCATGAATCGCTTTTACATAAGTTTCTTCATCAAAATCATTTGTCAGCTGAAACTGATTCGGATTTTCTTTTCCGTTCCCCCACTCGCTTCCGGTATATGTATTCATTCCAAAATGACAAAAAGCCGCCAGTTCCTGTTTCTGATACTCATACTGATTCTTTGACGGTATAACACTATCCTTCTTCGGTGCCGCCGTATCGTTGTCTGTCAGCTCATCTGTTTTAACGTATGTGTCTTCGGCAGCCTGAACCTGCACAACTCCGCCGGTCGAAAGAGCTGTCTGTGCGATCATTCCGGCAGCTAATAACAATGCCAGATACTTTCTCTTTTTCATACTTTTCCTTTCCCCTTTTTTCACAATTTTATTTTTCATAGACCTTATAACCTTATCACATTTAAACAAAATTGTCATTATCATCCCCCCATTTTCGTCATTTTGCATATTTAGGATTTCAAAAAAGGCTATAGTCGTTCATTTTCCAAAACGATTATAGCCTTTTTGTACAACACTATCTTATTTCTTCTATATTATTTATCGAGAAGCAGCGCTGTAAAACAGAACGTATTTCTTCCAAAAGCGAAGAAATCCACTCCTGTTTTAAACTGCCCATTTACAAATAATGTATTTTAGTATGCTCTTCCCCAGTAAACCATATGTTTCGCAGGTTTTCCACAGCAGACGCATACATCAGACAGATGTTCTTCTTCCATAGGAATGCATCGTGATGTCACTCCGCCTGTCTGTGCTTTAATCTCATCCTCACAAGCTTCGTCTCCACACCACATTGCCTTTACGAAACCTTTCTTTTCGGAAACCGCATCTTTCATCTCATCCATAGTCACCGCAGAACTGATGTGGTCATCAAGGAACGCTTTTGCTTTCGCATAAAGGTCTGCCTGGATCGTCTCAAGGATTTCACCGAGTTTCGTTGTAATCTCATCGATTGCCACAACGATCTTCTCTCTTGTATCTCTGCGCACAACAACAACCTGACCGTTTTCGATATCTTTTGGTCCGATCTCGATACGAGTCGGGATTCCGAGCATCTCCTGCTCACTGAATTTCCATCCCGGACTCTTTTCGGAATCATCGATCTTCGCGCGATATCCGGCTTTATTAAGAGCGTCAAGAAGTTCATTTGCCTTATCGAGAACACCTTCTTTATGCTGCGCGATCGGAATAACTCTTGTCTGTACCGGAGCGATTCTCGGCGGAAGTACAAGACCGCTGTCATCGCCGTGAACCATGATGATCGCACCGATGATTCGGGTGGATAATCCCCATGATGTCTCGTACACACTGTGCAGTTCATTATTTTTATCTGCATACTTAATGTCAAATGCATCCGGGAAAGAATTTCCGAAGAAATGGCTTGTCGCCGACTGTAAAGCCTGACCGTCGTGCATCAGTGCTTCAATCGTATAAGTGTCCTGCGCTCCCGCAAATTTTTCACTTTCTGTTTTTCTTCCGGCAACAACCGGAATCGCAAGATTTTCTTCTACAAAGTCTTTATATACTTTCCACATTAATTTTGTACGTTCTTCCGCTTCTTCATATGTCGCATGAATCGTATGACCTTCCTGCCAGAGGAATTCCCTTGAACGAAGGAACGGTCTTGTCGTTTTCTCCCAACGAAGAACCGAGCACCACTGATTCCATACTTTCGGAAGGTCTCTGTAAGACTGAACCGTCTTGCTCCACACGTCACAGAACAATGTCTCAGATGTCGGACGGATACAGAATCTCTCCTGAAGCGGCTCCGCTCCGCCGTGTGTTACCCACGCTACTTCAGGCGCGAACCCTTCGATGTGGTCTTTTTCTTTCTGCAAAAGGCTTTCCGGGATCAAAACCGGAAGATATACGTTTTCCACACCTGTGTCTTTAAAACGTTTATCAAGATCCGACTGAATATTTTCCCATATTGCATATCCGTTCGGAAGATAGTTCAGACATCCCTTTACGCCTGAATAATCACATAATTTTGCTTCCCGCACAACATCTGTATACCACTGTGCAAAATCTTCGTCTCTCGATGTGATCGACTGTACAAGTTTCTTTTCTTTCGCCATTTTCTTACCTCATTTCCCAAATCATTTTCGGAACTTTTTATCTTTTGTTCCGACTTTTCTTCCATCGCTTCCATAGCGCAGCAGTTTAGCCATATCCGTCCGAATCGACCGTTTCGACCGTTTCGACCGTTTCTTCCGTTTTGCCCGTTTCTCCCGGATCGTAAAAATTTCCGGTAACGCGGCAGATTCCCGGATAGCGCCAAAACTTCTCTGCCGGAAAAGCGTCTCATTTCCTATATGCGCCTATATAAAAACGCCGGGACGCTCTTCCCCACAAGGGACCGAGCATCTCGGCGGTACCACCCTTATTAACACCGCAGACGTCCTGCCTGCCGTTGTTCTCTCTTTTATCTTTAACGCAGATATACGCTGTATTTTCATACAGAGCTCCGGAGCCGGTTCAATGTGTTCCTGCAAAGGCTTTCACCAACCGCCTTCTCTCTGATGCATTCCACACATATACTATTCTCTTTCCTCGCCTGTTTGCATCTGTGATTTTACCCAAAATCCGGCAGAATGTCAACCGAAACCGCCGTTCCAAGTATTCATTCCGAAAATACCATCCTAAACGTGCATCTAAGACCTTATCCCAAACATTATCCGTGAAGCTGCAAAAGCTTTCCTTTTAATTCCTGCTCCATATTGCGAAGTTCCGCCTCCGCAGCCTGACGTTTTTCCCTGCCTTCACGCTGGATTGCCATTACTTCATCAAGCGTAGAGATCAGAGACTCGTTCGTTGCTTTGAGCGTATCCATATCCACGATTCCCCGCTCGGACTGCCGAGCCGTTTCCGTCGTTGCGATCTTCAGTTTCTCTGCATTTTTCTTCAAAAGCTCATTCGTCACATCCGTAACACGCCGCTGCGCTTCCGCTGCCTGCGTCGAATGTTCTACCCCAAGCGCAAGAACCATCTGACTCTTCCAAAGAGGAATCGTATTTACGATTGTAGACTGGATCTTTTCAACCATCATTGTATCATTATTCTGAACGAGCCGAATCTGAGGCGCAGTCTGAATAGAAATCATTCTTGTCAGTTCAAGATCATGGATCTTCTTCTCAAACCGAATGCACATCTCATCCAAATCTTTCGCCGCCTGCGCATCTTCCGGCAGTCCTGATGCCTGCGCCCTGCTCATCAGATCCGCAAGCTGTGTTCTTTTCACTTCCGCAAGTTTCTTCTTTCCCGCAAGAATATACATCGACAATTCCTTAAAATATGTCAGATTCAGTTCGTACATCTTATCAAGAAGCGCTGTATCCTTCATAAGCTGTACCTGATGCTTCTCCAGCGCCTTGATAATCTCATTTACATTCGTCTCGGCTTTTGCGTATTTCGCTTTCATAGAATCAATTTTGTTCGACGCTTTCTTAAAAATGCCGAAAAAGCCTTTTTCTTCTTCATCTTCATCAAAACTTTTCAACTGCGTCACAACGCCGGTAAGGAGATCCCCCACCTCGCCGAGATCTTGAGATTTCACATTATCCAACGCCGATTCGGAGAAATCCGCCATCTTCTTCTGCGTTCCCGCTCCGTACTGAAGGATCAGCGATGAATTCGTCAAGTCGATCTGCTTTGCAAATGCCTCGACCGTCTGACGCTCTTCTTCTGTCAAAATGCTGTCGTCCAGCACCGGTTCTTCTACCTGCTGCACGGCCGGAGTTTCCTTTTTATCCGCCGCCTGAAACGGATCTAACGTCAATGTCGGAGTGGTGTCTAAGTCCTTAAATTCTGTTCCCATTTCTTTAATCTCCTTTTCCATTTCTTTCTTCAGCCCTATCTTACTTATCTTCACTCATCATTCCCCGAGCTTCTATTTTATCTTCTTTACTCGCTGCGAACATCTTTTCTATCTTATCTTCTCCACTCGCTGCGCGCTTTTACTTTCTGATCTCGTCTTCCGTAAGTCCTTCCTGTGCCAGCATCGTATTCAGAACCGATATATCCGACGACACGTCCCACGCCGTATCCTGAAAAAGATCGTCCAACAACTTTTCAAACGCCACATTAAGAGTGTCAATCGTCTTTTCGATCTCTATTTTGGAAGAAATAATATTTTCTCCCTGTACAGGCTGTGCATCCAAATCTTCATACGCCTGCAGCAGTTTCATCGTCATCGGAAGATAATAATCCATTAATTTTCGGATATCACTGACCGTATCGGGTTTCTGCTCGACCCGGTCAAATATCCTGTCTACAAGCATTTCCATACGGGCGATTTTCTCCGAAATTTCTTCTCCGGGTATTGCGTCATTCGCCGCTTTGATCGCCCTCACATATTCGTCGCCTGCTTCGATGATCTTCTGGACTTCCGGAGAAAGTCTGGAAAACTCTTCCTGTTCCTTCGCTGCCCGCTCTTCTTTTTCCTGTTTTTCCCGACGCGTTCTTTCCATAAGCGCCGTGTATTGGCGATAAGCTTCGTTGCTCGTCATAAGACATGTTTCCTGCTCATCAAGATGACCTTGCCGAAACCAGCCTTTTTTAATCATCTTTTTCAAATCTTTCACAACTGCTTTCACAGAACGTCCGCTCTGCTGTGCAAATTCTTTTACGTCACAATATTCCCTGTTTCCGATCATTTTCACATATTTTCCAAAACGGCTCACCGTACACGCATTCGATGTTCCGATAATTCCCATCACTGCAAACGCAACAGAAAAACCGCCCATCAAAGCCGCCATGACATTTATCTCCATCTGCCAGCCTGTTACCGAACTTCCCAACAGAAGCATCAGACCGATGATCAGAGTAACGATCATCCCAAGGTATCCCGTAATCGCGAGGAAGATACCGCCGACCTTTATTGCCGTTCCCTTCAGATAAAGGATTCCGCCTCTGTGCACGGAATTCCCCGCTGTTCCCGTTCTTTGATCCTGCGCGAAGCCGCCTGCTGAGCCCGCTCCCTGATTATGTGTAAATCCGCCCGCTGCGCCTGTCCTCTGATTCTGTGTAAATCCGCCTGCTGAGCCCGCTCCCTGATTCTGCGTGAAACCACCTGCAGATCCTGTTCCCTGATTATGAAACGGCGGTGTGTTTCCCGCTTGTCTCTGCCTCTGTGCAAAATTATCCGCAGCGGCATTCATCGCATCACTTCCGTAACGGATTCCGTTTCTTAGTCCTCTGGAGAGTCCTTCCATCGCACGTCCGATCGTATCCGTCACATTCTGATTTAACCGTCCGTAATTTTGATGATCGATAGCGTCCTGAATCGTCCGATTCAATTCATCCAACGATCTTTCCCACTCATTATTTATCATGAATTTCCTCCTTAAAGGGTTGACCTGAAAATTCTTTTATATGATAATCAGTTTAGCCGTAACACATTGAAAAGTCAATAATACGAAGGAGCGAAAATAAGACAAATGATAAAAAATGCATCCCCGCTTATTATATACGAAGACGAGCAGATCATCGTCTGCCATAAACCCGCAGGAACGCCGACTCAGAGCAGTCATATCGGAACTTCCGACATGGAAAGCCTGCTCAAAAACCATCTTTTTTCTTCACGTAAATTTCACCGGGCAAAATCAGGCGAACCGTATCTTGCGATCATTCATCGCCTCGACCAGCCTGTAGAAGGGATTCTCGTCTTTGCAAAAACACCTGCCGCCGCAAAGGAACTAAACCGCCAGCTCACTTCCCAAGAATTTGGGAAATATTATCTTGCAGTAATATCAGGCATTCCCGAACCGCAGGAAGGCTCTCTTGAAAACTATCTCGTCAAAGATACCCGTACAAACAGTTCCGCAGTCTGTACGAAAACGACTCCGGGAGCAAAACTTGCCAGACTTCACTACAGAACAATAGAAACATACGGTGCGCCCGGAAACGAAAAATTTACCGATTCCAAATCGACTGACACGCCAAAACACACGTCCCGAAACCACAGGCAGCCGCCATTGCAAAATGAATCTTCTGCCTTAATAGAAATCCATCTTGACACAGGCAGACATCATCAGATTCGTGTGCAAATGGCATATTTCGGACACCCCCTTATAGGCGATCGAAAATATGGCAAAGAAATCACCGATCATATGAATTCCGTACAATCTTCGACAAAACGATTTCAGGCAGGACAACTTCATCTCTGCGCTTACAAGCTAACATTTCATCATCCCAAAACCGGAAAAGAGATGGAATTTCAGATTTGAAACTCCATCTCTCATAAATCCGATCTTCCTGTTTGGAAAAATCTCTTCTCCTGCAATCCCGAATTTTAACTCGTCGCACAAAAAAGGCGGTGCCTCACGCGCACCGCCTTTTTTGTTTCATATAATCTTCATCTTACGAATCAGATATTTTTATTTCACTCTTTTTCTTCTAAAGAATGTTACTACAGCGATTCCGCCCGCTGCCACAAGCGCCATCAAATATCCTGCGATGTTTGCGCTGTCACCTGTAACAACAGCTGCATTGCCACCGTTTCCGTTGCTTCCATTGCTTCCGCTATTTCCACTGTTTCCACTGTTTCCATTGCTTCCGCTGTTTCCGCCACTACCGCCGTTTCCATCCGGATTCGGGTTCGGGTTCGGATCAGGAGTTGTGTCTTTTACAAGACCGTCATAAGCTGTCTGCAATGCTTCTTTTGCTGCATTTACTTCATCCTGTGTTGCATTCGGATTTGCAAGAACACTCTGTGCTTTCATAAGAGCTTCATTGAATGCTGTCCAGCTTTCTGCTGTATATCCGTCTGCTTTGGTGTCTTTGTACTGATTATAAAGAGTCGTCAGTCCACTCTTATCTACATCGCCCGGCTGCGGATCTGGATTAAGTTTCACAAGTCTGTCATGCGCTGTCTGCAATGCTGTCAAAGCTTCGCCTGCTGCTGCGTTTGTTGTATCTTTTGCTTCGATGAGAGCTTTCGCTTCATTCATCTTCGCTTCGTATACTGCCCATGAGTCTGCTGTGTAGTCTGCTTTATTCAAGTTTTCTGCCACATAGCTGTCATAGAGAGCTTTCAGAGCTGCTGTCGTTCTCTCTCCGTAGAAACGGATCTCTGCCATACTTGCGAATTTATCCTGTGCTCCTGCTTCAAGAACTTTGAACTCTACATATCTTACATCTTTCGCATCAAAAGCAATCTGCTGATACTGATCTCTGTTTACAAGAACATTGCCTTCTTCATCGAACTCATATGTTCCGACAGATTTCATATCGTCTTTGGCGCTTCCTACAAAGATCTGCGCTTTCAGGATATCACCGTTCGTTACTCCCTGACGTGCAAGGAATGTAATGTCTGTCAAGTTGTAAAGTCCGCCGAGATCAAAATTGAGGCTCTGCGGCAATACATCTTTGTTGTACTCTGTATGCCAGTAATTATCCTCTTTTCCGTCAAGTACGTTTGTTGCAAGTCCATCCTCAAGTTTATCAGGATCACATTCGCTTGTTGCCGTCACTGTGAATCCTTCTGCTTTTGCATCAAGCAGTTTTGTCTCATCAAGCGGACGGAATGTAAGTCCGTCGATTGCCGTATAAATTGCCATCTGTGCTTCAAGTACCTGATTCTTCGTATATTCGCCCTTAAGTAATTCTGTAGCTGCATTTACTGCTGCTGTAAGCTGTCCATAACTTTCTTCTGTGTAAGCAGATGCCTGATATGTACGAGCTTTCGCAAGCGCTTCGTTTAAGCCTGAGATATCAACGCCTGCTTTTACTGTAATTTCATAAGTTGCTTTCGCATCTTTATTGCCTGCCGCTGTCAGTGTGATTGTGCTCTTTCCTTCCTTCATTGCTCTTGCTTTGTAGGTCGGATGGCCGTTCTCATCTGCCAGTGTAAGGATCTTCACAACATCTTGATTGGAACTTTCTACTGTGAAGAATTTGTTTGTTGCATTGTCCGGCTGAACTACCGCATTAATGTCTGCCAGTGTTCCGACATACATCTCTGTCGCGTTATTCGGATCTACAGTAATTCCTGTAACCGGTGTGTTAGAAAGATTTGACAGTTCAAGTTCTGCAAGTGTGAGCATGTTCTTCACAGCACTTGTTGATTTTGCATCTAAGAATGTAATCTGAACTTCTTTTACTGCCTTATCACCTGTAAATTCAAATGTATATTTCTCCTGTTTTGATTCAAACTTAATCTCGTCTGATGACGTATCATCTGTATAGATCAGTTTTGCAGATACTTTGTGCAAATAACCGTTTCCTTCATTTGCGTTGGATACGACTACTTTGTTCAACGCCTCCGGATTCTTTAATGCAAGGTGCATTGTTGTAGGAAGGATAATGTAATCCGGAAGTTTTCCATCTACTTGGTTAGCCGGAATGTCCCATTTAAACTCAAAATCACGAGTAAATTTCCCATCAAACAATCCATTGTAATTTGCCTGCTGGATCAGTTTATTTACGTTCGGATTTTCCGGATCATCTGTCGGAAGTTTTTCATTTGTCATTGTGATATCAAAGTCTGACTGTCCAAACTTCTTCTCTGTTGCCGACACGTCCGGGATTTCAATATTCGTATCAACCTTTGATTCGATCGTACTGTAGTTCGGTCCGATCAATGTTACTTTAGAAAGGTCGATCACTTTCGCATCTGTTGTAGAGATGTTTTCTTTTGCCTTCATTGTAATTGTAGCAAGCACGTCACTTCCGGCATAAAGTTCTTTGTCTCCACGGTTTGCAAATGCAAGGTTTACATATGCTCTGTCATCATACTCTTTATTAGCCGTCAGATTTTCCATCTGAGCAAGAAGAGGTGATACTTCACAAGAAACATATTGCACTTTGCTATTATCATAATTAATTACCTGTCCGAATGCATTAAGTCCTGCTACATTCTGCGCGTAAACGTCGATTGTAAACGTCTCGCCTTTCTTCACGCTGTCGCTGCTTGCAAGAAGCATAGCTTCTCCCGAAACACTATCCGTCTTCTTCGTTCCGCCATCTAACTGGAACATTGTGAATGCGTAATCATAAACATCATAGATATTGTTCATGTTAATATCGCCGTAACGGCTCTTGATCTGATCTGCAAACAACTTATCTTTTTCACATACACCAAGATAATTTTTCATATTTGTATAATCAGCATCCGTAACCGCCTCAGCCTTATTGGTACTTCCGACAGCAAACGCCCCTGTGTTTTCTTTCTTATATACTTTAATCTCACTTGCCGAGAAGAAATTACCGAGCGCTTTAAGTGGTGTAAACCGGATATAGCGCGCTCCGCAATCCAGCTTATCCATCAACTTCATATCTTTATTTACTGCCCATTTGTATGTTTTTGCCTCTGACCAATGTACACCATCGAGACTTGTCTCTAATTTCATTTCCTCAACAGTTCCATTGCCTGCATCATCACGCGGATAATACTCAATCTTATCAATTTCATATGCTTTTCCGTAATCTACAGTAAGAGTCTGTCCGATTGCATTTCCATCTGAATGGAAACCACCATCAGATTTCTGGAACGTTCTGTCAAATGCCAAATCAGCACTGTGATTTCCGTACAGACCGCCTGTCCATGTGATTGTCTGCGGAGCCGGTGTATCTTTCCACGGATCTTCTGCTGACTGGAACGTCTTCTCTTCGCTCCATTCAGAATATCCTTCTGCATTTCTAGAACGAACTTTATACTTATGCTCTGAGTGATATCCGAGATCTGTATGTGTATATGTCTCCACATCTCCTACAGAGAATACAACTCCGTCAACAAGAAGCTCGTAAGTTGTCGCATCAGCTACTTTATTCCATGCAAGAGTGATGCTTGTCGGTGTCTTTGCTTCCTCATTTTCTGTCAGAGTAGGAACTGTAAGGTTCTTATTCAGTTTATCCTGCGGAAGTTTTCCGTCATTTTCAAATCCTTCAAGTACTAATGTCTGAGCAACACTCTTCGCATCTGCCTGTGCAAATTTCACATACAGTTTCGGTGTTCTCTTCACATCTTTTACAAGGTTCGCAATCTCTGTTTCTTTTTCCGATGCATATGTCTCGATTGCTGGAGATTCATCATAGAAGTAGACTGCTTTACCTGCTTCAGCCGATTTTTTATCAAAGTCTGCTTTGCTCTGCACTTTATCGAGAGTCAATGAATCACTTCCGTTTTTCGCTGTAACTTTTGTAGGTTCTTTGGATACATTTACAACAAATGTTGTATTTTTGTCTTTCTTGTATCCAGTGTAGTTTCCTGTTGATTTTTCAGCAGTAAGCGTTGCTGTTCCATCTTTTACCTCAGATGTATACTTGGTAGATACATGAGCGCCGTAAGAAGTTTTCGTAATTTTTCCATAATCGCCATCTTCTTTCAGATCATTTTCCACAAATTTTCCGTCATCTTCAAACATCGTGTAAGATGTTTTTCCATCCGGCCAAAATTCGACGATACGGTTTTCTTTCTTAATCTGCTCCGGTGTATTATTTTCTTCCCACATTGGAATAATAGCACCGTTTTTCACAAATACAGGAAGTTTCCAAAGTGGAGCTGCAAAGTTGTTGAGAACCTGTCCTCCCTGATACTGCTGACCTGTGAAATAGTCAATCCACACTTCTTTTGAATCCGGAAGATAAATATTATTTCTTACATCATTTCCCTTATCATCTGCAGCAGTGCTCTTATAAATCGGAGCTACAAGAAGATTCGATCCAAGCATGTACTGATACTGCATTTCTTTACTGCTTGCATAACTGTCGTCCGGATATTCAAGGAACATTGCTCTTATAAGCGGCAGTCCTGTATCTCCATTGCCTGTATCAATGTTTGCCGCCGAAGCTGCCCCAGTATAAATATACGGAAGAAGCTGTGCTTTTGTTTTCAAATACATACGGTTGATTCCTGTATATGGATCTCCAAACGTATATGGCATCTTCGCATAAGTTCCCCAACCGTCCATGTTAAGCATAAGTGGTGTAAATGATTTCCACTGATAATCTCTTGTAGCAATCAACTGATTTCCACCGAAGATACCATCCATATCACTTCCTATGTTTGGGTTACCGCTAAGAGAAGTTCCGATATATGTAGGAATGTGAAAACGGATGTATTCCCATTCACCGCCGTACTGGTCTCCTGTCCAAATACCACAGTAACGCTGCGATCCTGCCCATCCGTCAAGAGAGATAATGTTCGGACGTACCTTACCTTCTGTTGTAGCAATATCGTAAGCTGTCTTCACACCGTCAAGCTGCATGGAATATCCATGTCCAACCCATGCAACATCTGTCTTCAATGTAGAAACACCACCGACTTTAACTTCGTTTTTAAAATCACGAAGAAGCTGCCATTCTGTCTTCGGATTAGAATCCGGTGTCAGATAACTCTGTGTCCAAAGTCCTGTTGCTACCCCTTTTTCATTTGCATATTTTGTAAAGTCTGCAAGATTCTGTACGTTTGCCGCTACTGCCGCCAATCGTTCCTGAGAGCTTTTTCCTTCATTATCAACGCCGCCTGTCTTGCCATATCCGTTCTGACCGTATCCCGCACCATATCCGTCATTTGGGAGAAAATATCCAATTGGCATATCATATGTAAAATAATCGTCAATCACCTGTCTTGCCGAATACTTATAAGGAGCTTCTACTTTTGGATAGTTTTCGATGCCTACTGTTGGTTTCGTGCCGTTCAAAGACTCAATGTTCATTCCATCTTTCGGTTTATATCCCGTAGACATTCCGCTCTCATACTTTGTCGTTCCTGCACTTGTGTAAGGTTCATTTCCTTTGATTGTCCAACCCTTCCCACCTTCTGTATCTGACCATGAATCACGGTTGTATGCGTTCAAGTGACCTTCATAAAACGCATATTCGGGAAGGAGAACCGGATTACCTGTTACATGATAATACTCACTCAAAAGTTCCTGTGTTTTTTCACTGCTGTCTTTTCCATCAGAAACAAAATAATAAGCGTCAAACTCTTTTTCTTTATGAGTCGCTGTTACAGTATCTCCTTCACTCTTTCCAAAGTCATATTTACCGTCTGCAAATGTGTTTCTCAAAACACCATATCCACTTGTCGTGTAGTAAAATGGATTTGGAGATGCAACTCCGCCATCTGTCCAGTTACTTTCATTAGCAATATTTATCGTCTCGCCTGTATGTACGAATCTTCCATTCTGCGTACCTCCGCCATAGAAGTCCTCTCCATTGTTCTTCTTAAGAGTCTGCACTGTTGCCGAATTCGAGATGGACAATGCTTCTTTTTCTTCCATCACGACCTTATCGCCACTTAAAACTTTCATCTTCGCCGTAGCTTTATCGAATTCGACAGAAACCGATCCACTTTTAATCGTAATTTTTCCATCTTTATCCGAAATATCAGCCTTTGGATGTGAATAGTTAGAAGAGTCGTCTGAATACTGCTGAATCCTTCCGACATGAGCTTGCGATTTGGGAGTCGCATATTTCGAGAACTCGCCACTCGGATCTACGTTATATCTGAAGATCCCATCCTCAAGAAACGTAAGCTGCGCTGTAACGCCACCATTGAATTTCACAACAACGATATTGTCCTTGCTGCCTTTTTCCACTGACTCGACGCTTGTCAACTGCCCGGCAAACTCTTCCGCAGCTTTCGCCGGTATCGGCGGAAATGCTGTAAGCACCATGCCAAGCGCCGTAACAGTTACAGCAGCTTTCTTTCCTGCTCCTTTCATTTTCTTAGTCCATTTCATCTTTTTCCTTCTCCTCCTTTTCTACGGGTAAATTGTACAAAATGTTTGCATTTACCACTAAGTACTTTATTATATAATAATTTTCAATAAATGTATTTATATAAATCATTACCCATTTGTACTTTTTTACTTTTCTCACCCCTTATATCCACTATTTTCGTCAATTTTCAACATATATAAAGCTTCTGTCGATTTTCTTTCAGTTGCAAAAAATCCTTTTTCTTTCCGCTGCTCAGTGGATTTCTTCACCGGCAGTTTTTTGTGCGGCTTTTATTTCGTTGTAACAGTATTTGATGATAGATTTTCTGGTTATGATCCCGATGAAGGAGCCCTGGTCATCTACCACCGGTACGAAGTTCTGATTAATGGCGCGATCCAGGAGATCTTCCATATTGGAATCTGCATGGACCGGTTTGTAGGTGGCACGGCGTGGAATCGCCATGATTGGGATTCCCTCTGTTTCCTTGATGTCGTGGATATCTGCACGGCGCATGCCCCAGAGGAGATCTCCCTCTGAGATGGTGCCGAGATATTTGCCGTCCATGGTGAGGATAGGAATGCAGGAGTACTTGCGGTGCTCCATTTTTTCGAGGGTCTGGCGAAGAGTTTCATCCTCAAAGATGTAGGCTACTTCGCTTTTGGGAATCAGAAAAAACAGAATGTTCACGTTATTACCTCATTTCCGCGAAAATTATAAATAAATCTGTAGGCTGTTTTAGAGAAGCTGAAGTCCGTGTGTCTCTGCAGCATCTGTGATCTCCTTCGGCCAGAGAGAGACATGTACTTCTCCGATGTGTGCTTTACGAAGGAAGAACATACAGATCCTGGACTGTCCGATACCACCACCGATGGTGTACGGAAGCTCTTTGTTCAGGATTGCTTTCTGGAATGGAAGCTCTCTTCGGTCATCACAGCCTGCTTCGGTAAGCTGGCGGTCAAGTGCGTCCTCATCAACACGGATTCCCATTGAGGAAAGCTCAAGGGCAATGTCAAGTACCGGATAGTATACGAGGATATCACCGTTCAGTTCCCAGTCATCATAGTCCGGGGCACGTCCGTCGTGGCGCTCGCCGTTGGTGAGGGTTTTGCCGACTTTCATAAGGAAGACAGCGCCCTTTTCACGGGTGATCCGATATTCACGTTCCTTCGGTGTACAGTCCGGATACATGTCAAGAAGCTCCTGAGTTGTGATAAAGAAGATATCCTTCGGAAGGATCTCCTCGATGTAGTCATACTGTACAGCCATGTATTTCTCAGTTTTACGAAGGACACTGTAAATGGTGCGTACGGTTTCCTTGAGAGTCTCCATGGAACGTTCTTCTTTGGAGATGATCTTTTCCCAGTCCCACTGGTCTACGTAAACAGAGTGGATATTGTCCAGATCTTCATCCCGGCGGATGGCTACCATATCTGTGTAAAGACCTTCTCCGTGAGAAAATCCGTATTTTTTCAGTGCGTAGCGTTTCCATTTGGCAAGGGAGTGTACGATCTCAGCGTTTTCTTCCT
>ERZ825137.2872-NODE-2872-length-19260-cov-19.544806_pt1 | contig 19260 bp, 24 predicted proteins | sample MGYA00519873_ERZ825137 | MGnify/ENA primary metagenome ERZ825137 (study PRJEB31778, sample SAMEA3449190) | human gut metagenome | biome: human gut; feature: human-associated habitat; material: faeces | place: United Kingdom | collected 2010/2012 ...
TTGTGCAAAAAGATGTTATTTTGAAGCAAAACTGCCTTATTAACTCTCAGCCTTTGCAGATTGCCTTTTTTGCGCTTTATTTTATCGCCGTGAAAAAGAGTCTCGGCATTTTAAGTATCAGCTTGCCGTTTGCCCTTACGGGATAAAGGCTGTTGATGTTGTTTTCCAATTCGGCAAGGAATTCAGCCCGTTCGCTGTCCGTCAATGCGTCGAGATACGGGCGCAGACCGCTGCCCGAGTACCAGGACAAAACGCCTTTTGCACCGTCAACGGTGTGATAATAGGTGGTTTGCCACATATCAAAGGACGAAGCCTTTTCGCACAGGATGTCATAATACTCCGTATCAAAGAAATTGTGAAAATCCCTTATATGGGCGAGCTTTTTCCACTTGTCCCGCTTTACGACCTCTTTGAGCATTTCGTAAAACGGCGCAGTCTGAACAATCGGTATCTGCACCGCAAGTGTTCCGCCGTCTTTAAGCTTTTCAAACACTGCGTCGAACAGCTCATACTGCCTCGGTATCCACTGAAAGCAGGCGTTTGAGAAAATCAAATCGAATTTCCCGTCAAGCTCATAAAGCCCGTCGGGCGCATTGCATTTTTGAAAGTTAATATCGGGGTGGTCGGCTTTTGCTTTTTTGAGCATATCGTCCGAATAGTCCACGCCCGTTATATCGGCGTTCGGAAACTGCGATTTCAGCGCAAAGGTGCTGTTTCCGGGTCCGCAGCCTATGTCAAGAACCCTTTCGGGGTCGAGAGAGGCAAGCCTTGATATTAAATCGAGAGACGGCTGCGTTCTCTCTTTTTTGAATTTAAGATACTGTGTTGAATTCCAATCCGACATTTTAATCACCGTAAGTAAATTTTGAAAACAATATAATTTGAACAGTGCGTTATTTTACACTGCTTACTGCTTAAAGCTTGAAGTCCTCCTCGCTGAACTGCTGAAGCTCGGGTGCGCGGCGGGGAACTCTTTTCATAATGTCGTATTTATATTTTCTGCATTTGTAATCCTTTGCAACAACGCCCTTTTTTACACAGAGAACCGTTTCTCCGTCGGGCGAGGGCTTGCCGTGCTGACAGTAGGCACAGGCGGGGGAGATGTCTTTAGTATTGAAAACCGTTTTTTTCATTTTTTCACATCCTGTTGCAGGACGAACAGTATTCGTCTTATATGTTTTCTTTATTGTATCACAATTTACGGCTTATTTCCACTGTATTTATTTTGAGCTTTCGCCTTTGGGTTTTCTCTCTGCGTCAAGCTCGAAAATAAGCACCGAGCACATCAGAAGAAGTGCACAGGCGGCGGGAAGCGAAACGGAATACGCACTCAAATTCAGCTCCGAGACATTTGCGAAGGTTTCAATTTCGCACGGGAAGAATTTGAGCAGAACCGAGCAGACGAACGCCGATACCGCCGCACACAGCACACGGGCAGTATAAAAATGCTTTGCCGACAGTCCCGTTTTTGCGACATAGGAGTAAATCTGGCAGTGAACCGACAGACCGCCGAAGGAAATTATTGCCGCAAATGCAGGCACGGGAAGTATATTCAGGGACATTTTAATTCCGCTTGTAACTTCGAGTACGCTTGCCGCGGCGACTGTGTATCCGTTGAGCGAAAACGAGCAGATGTACTTTATCAGGCAGTTGAAAATCACTATCCAACTGCAAACGGAAATCATAGCCTTTACGCTGTCCGTAACGGAAAACGAAAATGCCTCTATGGGATTTTTGAGTATAATTACCCTGCCTTTTTCAAAATCCTCGCTTTTTTCCGAGCCGATAAACCTTGTGAGCACGCCGATTATAACCGACGACAGGGCAACCGAACAGTAAAGTATAACCCCTGCACGGGAGCTGCCCAAAAACATTGTTCCCACCGTGCCGATTATAAAAGCCGGACCTGCGTTTATGCAGAACAAATCAAGCCTCTGTGCGGTGCTTTGCGTGATTTTTCCGTCGCAAAGCAAATCGTAGGTCATCTTAGCCCCGATGGGATAACCGCCTATGAGCGACATCAGAATTACGCTTGACGCCACGGGAGGCAGACGGAAAATTTTTGCCGTTGCCTTGCCGAAAATCCTGCCGAAAAAATCGCACACTCCGGATTTTACAATAAACTGCGAAATAATCATAAACGGGAAAAGGGTGGGTATAACGCTGTCGGCGCAAAGCGATAGCCCCTCCTTTATTCCGAGGGCGCACACCTGCGTTTTTGAAAAAAGGCAGAAGCATGCACCGAACGAAAAAACAATCAAAAGAATATTGCCCGCCAAAGGCTTGATTTTCCCCATATCATCACTCTTTCTTTATGGTATCAAATTATATGCCCCGTCATATATTTATATGAGTGAGGTGAGCAAATGAGTTCGAGCGGAAAAAAGCCGCATAAAAGGCGGAAAAACGCAACAGGGGAAATTATAAAAACGGCTCTTGACATACCCGAGATACTCACTGCGGACTTGCCGCACATCGAGGCGGAGGGCAACAGGGAAATCTCCGTCGACGGGTGTCGGGGCATACTTGAATACACGCAGGATAAAATAAAGCTCAACACGGGAAAGCTTGTTATAACCTTTATCGGAGACGGCATAGAAATAAAAACATATTCCGAAATTCAGACCGTTATCAGCGGCAATATTTTAAGCGTGGAATTTGAAGGTCAGGGGTGAAAATATGCTGATAATTAAACTCATACGCTTTTTTATCGGTTATGTTACATTTGCGGCGTGCGGCGGCTTCCCCGAACGCTTTGTAAACCTCTGCACCAAGAACAGAATTCCGCTTTGGAATATGAAAAAGGAAAAGGACTCGATAACCGCCGACACAACCGTAAAGGGCTATAAATCCATAAAGTCCTCGGCTAAAAATTCGGGCGTCCGTGTGAAAATACTCAAAAAGCACGGGCTGCCGTTTTTTATTCACAAAAACAGGCGGCGTATAGGTCTGTTGGCAGGTTTTATGGCGGCTATAATCACGGTGTCCTTTCTCTCGACAATGATATGGAGCGTGTCCGTGTCGGGCAACAAAACTCTGTCGGACGAAGAGGTGCTTGCGGCGTTTGACTCCGTCGGCGTAAAGGTCGGCGCAAGGCGGTCGGCGATTTCCCCGTCGGATGCGGCATACGAGGCTAAAAAGCTGCTGCCGAAAATTGCGTGGGCAAGCGTGAACATAAAGGGTTCGAGGGCGGAAATCGTCATAAGCGAATTGAGCGAAGCGCCCGAGTTCCCCGACGACACAACGCCGTGTAATATAATTGCGGCGGAGGACGGCACAATTATGGGCATAGAAGCCACATCGGGCATTGCCGAAGTCAAAAAAGGCGACGCAGTGTTAAAAGGCGATTTGCTAATTTCGGGAATTACGGAAAACCTCGACAAGACATACAACCTCAAGGCGGCAAGGGGCAAGGTCCACGCCCGTGTAGCCAAGGAGATAACCGCCTCATATAACGGCGAACCGCTTTTGCGGCAGTCGGAGCTGTCACAACAAAAGGTTCTGTTCGTTTTCGGACTTAAAATTCCGCTGGGGCTCGGCGTGGGCGAGGAAAATGTATATACCGATAAAAGCTATGTTTCAAACGGGGAAACAAGCCTGCCGCTCGGCGTGATAACAAACAGGGTATATTATTCGGAAGCCTCGGAAGTCCTGCCCGAAGAGTATCAAAAGGTCTGGTCGGCGCATCTTTTTGCTTGCTCTTACAGGGAAATATACCGTGAGAGCGAGGAGATACTTTCGTCGTCCTTTTCGTTCGACACGGTAAACGGTACTCCCGTGTTTACGGGAACCTGCGAATGTAAGAAAGAAATAGGCAAAACCCTTGAAATTTTTGTTGAAAAATGATAATACTTTGTGGTAAAATATATTAAATATAAATAGATTTTTCAAAGGGTGGTTGTTCGGTGTTCGAGCAGATAATCAGCGTTGACAGAATGGAGCACGCCGTAAGCCTTTTCGGCAGCTTTGACGAAAATGTCAAGCTTATAGAAAAAGAGTTCGGCGTAAGCGTAATAAGCAGGGGCTCGGAGCTCAAAATTACGGGCGAAGCGGAAAATGTCGATAAGGCGGCAAGAGCCGTTAAGGGGCTTCTTATGCTTATAAATAAGGGCGAGTCGCTTTCCGACCAAAATGTCAGATATGTTATCTCGCTTGTCAAGGACGACTCCGAGGAAAAGCTTTCCGAGATGACGGGCGACTGCGTTTGCGTAACGGCAAAGGGCAAACCCGTAAAGCCGAAAACTCTCGGTCAGAAAAAATATATCGAGGCGATAAGAAACAACACGATTGTTCTCGGTGCGGGCCCTGCCGGCACGGGAAAAACTTATCTTGCGGTCGCAATGGCGGTAACCGCTTTCAGGGCAAAAGAGGTAAACAGGATTATTTTGACAAGACCTGCCGTTGAGGCGGGCGAGAAGCTCGGATTTTTGCCGGGCGATTTACAGCAAAAGGTTGACCCGTATTTGAGACCGCTCTACGACGCACTTTTTGATATGCTCGGGGCGGAGTCGTTCCAGAAGTATCAGGAGAGGGGAAGCATCGAAGTAGCTCCGCTCGCTTATATGCGAGGCAGGACGCTTGACGACAGCTTCATAATTCTTGACGAGGCGCAGAACACCACAAAGGAGCAGATGAAAATGTTTCTGACCCGTCTCGGCTTCAATTCAAAGATGGTCGTTACGGGCGACATAACGCAGATTGACTTGCCCGACGGCAAAAAATCGGGACTTAAACAGGCAATGAGAATTCTTAAAAACATTCCGGGTATCGCAATAAACGAGTTTACGGAAAAGGATGTCGTAAGGCATAAATTGGTTCAGGATATAATCAAGGCTTACGAAAAAAGTGAGGAGAAAAGAAAATGACGGATAAGATAAAGGTAATTATTTCAAACGACCAAAAGGATGTTAAAATTCCGACAGGCGTGCGTATGCTTGTGCGCCGCTGCTGTAACGCCGTGCTTCGTCAGGAAAACTTTGAGGGTTCGGCGGAAATAAGCGTTACATTTGTAAACAATGAGCAAATCCACAAGCTCAATCTTGAGCACAGAAACATAGACAGGGAAACCGATGTTCTCTCATTCCCGCTCGGCGAAAACGGAGTTTACGACATAAACCTTGACACGGGCGCAAAGATGCTCGGCGATATAGTAATTTCCATTGAAAAGGCTGTCGCTCAGGCGGAGGAATACGGTCATCCGCTTCAGAGGGAAATCGCATTTTTGACGGTTCATTCGCTTTTGCACCTTTTGGGTTATGACCACGAGGGCGGCGGACTTGAAGCCGTGCGTATGCGTGAAAAGGAAGAGAGCGTTCTCACACAGCTCGGTCTTAAAAGGAACGGAAGCTATTATCTCGACGGAGAATAATCTATGAAAAGTCTTATAAAGAGCTTCGGTTATGCTTTTCGGGGCATATATCAGGCGCTGAAATATGAGAGGAATATGAGAATACATTTTGTGTGTATGATATATATGTATTCTTTCCTCTTTATCTACGATTTCTTTGAGGTCACAAGGACGCAGTTTGCAATAATTTTTCTTGCGAATGCGGCGGTTATTGCGGCGGAGCTTATCAATACGGCTGTCGAACGCACCGTTGACCTCGCAAGCGAAAAGCGCACCGAGAACGGAAAAATCGCAAAGGACACGGCGGCGGGAGCGGTGCTTGTGTGCGCAATATTTGCGGTGGCGACGGGTATTGCCGTGCTCGGTCAGCCCAAGGCTTTTGAGGCGATGTTCTCATACTACCGTGAAAATCCCGTTATGCTTGCGGTTTTCGTCCTTTCGATAATCCCCGCAACGGTGTTTATTTTCAAGGGCTTTTCAAAGGACTCTGCAAACGATAACAGTAAAAATAAAGGAAACATTAAATGAACAATACATCAAAAACGGCGTTTATCGCCATTGTCGGCAAGGCAAATGTCGGCAAATCTTCAATTCTTAACAGGCTTATCGGCAGTAAAATCGCCATTGTATCGTCCAAGCCTCAGACCACAAGGACAAGAATAATGGGCGTGCTCACAACGGAGGACAACATTCAGCTTGTCTTTACCGACACTCCCGGCTTTCACAAGCCCAAAAACAAGCTCGGTGAAAAGATGGTTCAGGCGGTAAGCGACAGCATATCGGGCGTTGACTCGTGTCTGTTTGTCGTTGACGCAAACGATGAAAAGCTGAACACCGCGGAGCTTGAACTCATTAAGAAATTCAAAGCCGAAAAAATGACGGTTGTCCTTGCGATTAACAAGATTGATATGTTAAAGGAAAAGACCGAGCTTATGAAAAAAATTGCCGAAATTTCGGCTCTTTACGATTTCAAAGCGGTGGTTCCCGTCAGCGCACAGTCGGGCGACGGAATTGACGAATTGCTTGACGAACTGAAAGCGCTGTCGGTCGAAAGCATACACTTCTTCCCCGACGACACCTTGACCGACCAGCCCGAAAGGGTGCTTGTCGCCGAAATTATAAGGGAAAAAATGCTTCGGCTTCTCGACAAGGAAATTCCTCACGGCACGGCTGTCGCCGTTGAGAGAATGCATGAGCGTGACGACGGCAGTATTATGGATATTGAAGCCACGATATACTGCGAGCGTGAGAGCCACAAGGGCATAATTATCGGCAAGGGCGGTCAAATGCTCAAAAAAATATCCACATTTGCCCGTCAGGACATTGAAAACTTCTTTGATATAAAGGTCAATCTTCAGTGCTGGGTTAAGGTCAAAGAGGATTGGCGCAACAGAGAAGGAATTATTCACAATTTTGGTTTGGATTAACAGTAATACAACCGTCTTAAAAGGTTAAGTTAATTATATAAATCTTTTAAGGCGGTCTTGTTATGAAAAGCGAAGATTTTTGGTATGTTTTTTCAAAAAGCGGAAAAATCGACGATTATATAAAATATAATGTCATAAAACAGGAAGAGAAAACCGAGGAAGCAAAAAATGAGGTACAACACAAAGGGGCTTATCCTCAGAGAACAGAATATCGGTGAGCAGGACAAGCTTGTTACTGTGCTTACGGGCGATATGGGCATTATAAAGGCATTCGTCCGAGGCGCCAAAAGCATAAAAAGCAAAAAGCACTCTTCCACGGGTCAGTTCTGCTATTCACGGCTGTCCTTTTATTCGGGAAAGGACAGTTACATAATCGACGAGGCGCAGAGTATCGAGATGTTTTTCGATTTGAGAAGCGACATTGAAAAACTTGCGCTCGCCCAGTATTTTGCCGAGCTTGCGTGCGAACTGTCGCCGCAGGACGAACAGGCAAACGAGTATTTGAGAATAATGCTCAACTCCCTTTATATGCTTGCCCACGAAAAACGCCCCGCTTTGCAGTTAAAAGCGATAACGGAGCTTCGGCTTTTATCGCTCTCGGGCTATACTCCCAATCTTGTCGCCTGTGAACGGTGCGGCGAGTTTGAAACCCCGACAATGTATTTCGATGTCGAGCACGGACTTCTCTACTGTGAAAACTGTGCTTCGGGAAACGCTCTTTTCCCGTTGCCGCTGCGTATAGTTACCGCAATGAGGCATATCATTTTTTCAGATATTGAAAAGCTTTACAATTTCCGAATGTCCGACTCCGAGCTGTCGGAGCTTTCCTATATAACCGAGGTCTATACAAGGGTAAAATCGGACAGGAATTTCAAAACGCTTGAATTTTACAATTCTATGAGGACTTTATAAATGCAAAAGGATTATATTTCACTTGAATTACCCAAGATACTCTCGCTTCTTGCGGACCTTACCGCCTGCGAGGACGCACGGGAAAAGGCTTTGGCGCTTACCCCGTCATACGATATTTTTGAGGTATCCGATTTACTTTCAAAGACCGAATCGGCGCATATTTTAATCGCAAAATTCGGCGCACCCGGCTTCGGCGGACTTATAAATGTTGACAACTCTCTTCGCCGTGCACAGGCGGGCGGCGTGCTTAATATGCGTGAACTGCTCGATATTTCGCAGGTGTTGAGGGTTATAAGAGGCATACTCTCCTGGCACGATAAGTCGGCGGGTATGAGCACGGCTCTCGACGACCTTTTTAATTCGCTTTATCCCAATAAATTCCTGGAGGACACCATAAACAATGCGATAATCTCCGAGAGTGAGATGTCCGACAACGCCTCCTCCGAGCTTAAAAACATACGCAGGAAGATGCGGGCGCAGGAATCGAGGATAAGAGAACAGCTTGACAAAATGCTTCATTCGACCGTATACCGCAACAGCTTGCAGGACGCAATCATCACACAGCGTAACGGCAGGTTTGTCGTTCCCGTAAAGAGCGAGCACCGCTCACAGGTTGCGGGTATGGTTCACGACACCTCGTCAAGCGGTGCCACGGTGTTTATCGAGCCTGCCGCAGTTGTTGAAGCAAACAATGAAATAAAGGTGCTCCAAAGCAAGGAAAGGGACGAAATAGACAGGATTTTGTCCGAGCTCTCCGTTGCGGCGTCGGAGTTTGCCGACAGCATAATTTTAAGCTATAACAGCGCAGTTGAGCTCAATCTTATTTTCTCAAAGGCGCAGTTGGGCTATAAAATGAAAGCGACAAAGCCGATAATCAACGACGAGGGAATAATCGAGCTCAAAAAAGCAAGGCATCCCTTATTGAACCCTCAAAAGGTAGTGCCCGTCGACATCAGACTCGGCGAGGACTTTGATTCGCTTGTGATAACGGGTCCCAACACGGGCGGTAAAACGGTTTCGATTAAAACGCTCGGACTTTTGACTCTTATGGCGCAGTGCGGTCTGTACATTCCGGCAAACGACAATTCACGCCTTTGCGTGTTCAAAAACATACTTTGCGATATAGGCGAGGAACAGAGCATCGAGCAGTCGCTTTCCACTTTTTCGGCACATATGACGAAAATCGTCTCAATAACCGAAATCGCAGACTCTTCGTCGCTTGTGCTCATAGACGAATTGGGCGCAGGCACAGACCCCGTAGAGGGTGCGGCGCTTGCCGTTTCGGTGCTTGAATATTTGAGGCGGAAAGGTGCAAAAATCGCCGCCACAACCCACTATTCGGAGCTCAAAGAGTACGCCTTGAGAACGGAGAGGGTCGAAAACGCTTCGTGCGAATTTGATGTTGAAACCCTGAGCCCGACATATAAGCTTTTGATAGGTGTTCCGGGCCGCTCCAACGCTTTTGCAATCTCACGCCGGCTCAACCTTAAAGAGGAGATAATCGAAGCGGCGCAAACTCTTATTTCCGAGGAGAACACACGCTTTGAGGATGTCGTTGACAGCCTTGAAAAGACGAGACTTCAGATGGAGGACGAACGCCGCAGAACCGAGGAACTCAAGCAACAGATAGATAAAATGAAAGCTTCGGTACAGCAAAAGCTTGACGAGGCGCAGAAAAAGAGCGATAAGGAAGTCGAACGGGCGCAGAACGAGGCAAAGCGTATTGTCGAAAACGCAAAGCGTGCCGCAAATTCGCTTATGCTTGAAATAGAAATGCTCCGTAAGGAACAGGTCAGGGAAAAGAATGCCGCCGAAATGGCAAGAAAGGCGAGGGCGGCTATGAAACAGCACCTCAACGCCATTGACGACCTGACGAGCGAAACATATTACGACAATGACGACGGAGATTACACGCTTCCCCGTCCGCTTAAAGTCGGCGACAATGTCCGCATCACGACCCTCGGAACGGACGGAACGGTGGTTTCGGTTACCGACTCAAAGGGCAATGTCGAGGTTCAGGCGGGCATAATCAAAACCAAGGTTCCCGAGGACACCCTGCGGCTTTTGGGCGACAAGAAGAAAAAATCGGAGCCGTCAAAACGCCGCACCGTCAGGACGACAGACACCGAGCTTAAAACGCAGAGTGCAAAGACGAGCGTTGATTTGAGAGGCATGGACAGGGAAGAGGCTATAATGGAGCTTGACCGCTTTATCGACAGCATTGTCCGCTCGGGACTCAACGAGTTTACGGTAATTCACGGCAAGGGTACGGGCGTGCTTCGCAAGGCTGTACAGGCTCATCTCAAAAAGCACCCGAACATCAGAACCTACCGCACGGGCATTTACGGCGAGGGCGAAGAGGGCGTTACGATAGCGGAGCTCAAATAATGCTTGCAAATACAGCTTTTTATGTTAAAATAAACTTGAATTTATATCGGAGGAAAAACATATGAAAAAATCTGTTATTGCCGTTGCACTCGCATTGGTTGCTATGGCGGCACTTATGACGGCTTGCAAAAAGGATGACGGTTTTGACGAAAAGCCCGTTCCCGACACCACTGTTGAGTATTCCACGGACGAAAACGGCGAGACCTATGTCACAAATGTAAACGGAGAAAAAATTCCCGTAACGACCGACAAAAACGGCTATGCGGAGCTTTATTCCGACCTTGTTACCAAGACTGCGGAGCAGGTGTCAAGGGAGCAGGAGAGCATTGAGGCGGAAAAGACAACTGCCGCACCGGCAACTGAGCCCGTAACTTCTCCCGAAACTACCAAAAAGAGCGAGCAGCAGACAAACAAGGTAGTTGTCGGAAAAGACGATGTAAACGACGGCTCGCACGACGCGGTTATCGACTGGAGATAAAATTTTTCTTGACAAATCAATATTTATTTAGTATAATAGCACCCTGTAAAGCAAATGACTTTACAGGGTGTTGTTACGGATTTTACATTCGGAAGAGGGCATTTTAGTGGCTAATAACGTTGAAATAACAATTTTATATGATTTTTACGGCGACGTTCTTACCGAAAAGCAGAGGGACTTTCTCAACTATTATTATAATGACGATCTCTCGCTTTCCGAAATTGCCGAAAACGAGGGTATTACCCGTCAGGGCGTAAGGGACGCTATCAAGCGTGCCGAGGCTCAGCTCTACGATATGGAAGAAAAACTCGGCTTTGCGGCAAAGTTTGAACATATCACGGAATGTATGAACGGCATAATCGACTGCGCCGAAAAGATAAACGAATACAATCTCGAACACGACCTGTCGAGGGAGGTCAACGAAACCGTTGTCAGAATAAAATCCCTTGCACTGTCCGTAGTTGAATAAGAGGTACTGAAATGGCATTTGAAAGTTTATCGGATAAACTCGAATCCGCATTCGGTCGGCTTCGCAGTAAGGGAAGCCTTAACGAGTCGGATGTCAAAGAGGCTATGCGTGAGGTTCGCCTTGCTTTGCTTGAGGCGGATGTCAACTACAAGGTAGCCAAGGACTTTACCCAAAGGGTAACCGAGAGGGCAATAGGCTCGCAGGTTATGGAAAGCCTTACTCCCGCTCAGATGGTAATTAAAATCGTAAACGAAGAGCTTACCGAGCTTATGGGCGGCACCCAGACAAGGCTTGCCTACGCTTCGCATCCGCCCACAATCGTTATGATGTGCGGCTTGCAGGGCTCGGGTAAAACAACGCACTGCGCCAAGATTGCCTTAAAGCTTAAAAAGGAAAATCACAGACCCCTGCTTGTAGCCTGCGACGTTTACCGTCCTGCGGCTATCAAACAGCTTCAGGTTGTCGGCGAGCAGGTCGGCGTTCCCGTTTTCGAACAGGGTCAGGGCGACCCCGTTGAGATTTCAAAGCAGGCTGTTGCGCTTGCCAAGGACCAAGGCTACGACTATGTTATTATAGATACCGCCGGCCGTTTGCATATCGACCGTGAGCTTATGGAAGAATTGCAGAATGTCAAGGCGGCTGTTCATCCTCATGAGATTTTGCTTGTCGTTGACGCCATGACGGGTCAGGACGCCGTTACGGTTGCGAGCACATTTGACGAAACGCTTGGAATTGACGGTATGGTTCTTACCAAGATGGACGGCGACACCAGAGGCGGTGCGGCTCTTTCCGCAAGGGCTGTTACGGGTAAGCCGATTAAATTTGTCGGTATGGGCGAGAAGCTCGACGAGCTCGACTATTTCTACCCCGACAGAATGGCTTCGAGAATACTCGGCATGGGCGATGTGCTCTCCCTTATCGAAAAGGCGGAGACCGCTCTTGATGAAAAGAAAGCGGCAGAGCTTGAAGCAAAGATACGCAAGAACAAATTTGACCTTAACGATTTGCTCGACCAGATGCAGCAGGTTAAGAAAATGGGCTCTATGAAGGACATTCTCTCAATGCTGCCGGGCGTCGGAAGCAAGCTTAAAAATGTCGATGTTGACGACGGTCAGCTTGACAGAATACAGGCAATTATTTTCTCAATGACTCCCAAGGAGCGTTCAAACCCCGACATTATCAATCCGTCGAGGAAAAGACGAATTGCCGCAGGCTGCGGTATGCAGGTCGAGGATGTCAACCGACTTCTCTCGCAGTACCGTCAGATGCAGAAGATGATGAAGCAGTTCAACTCAAAGGGTATGAGGAAAAAACTCGCAAGAATGAACTTCGGCGGCGGACAGGGCGGCTTCGGCGGCTTCCCGATGTAAACATATCAACTAAGCACTTTTAAGTGGTTGGCATAAAATTATTTATAATATATTTTTTGGAGGAAAACAAAATGGCAGTAAAAATCAGACTTCGCAGAATGGGCGCAAAGAAAGCTCCCTTCTACCGTGTAATCGTTGCAGATTCAAGATCACCCCGTGACGGTAAGTGCATCGAGGAGATCGGTACTTTCGATCCCATGAAGACACCTGCAGAGGTTAAAATCGACGCTGAAAAGGCTCAGCAGTGGATTAAGAACGGCGCTCAGCCGACCGACACTGTTAAGGCTTTGCTCAAGCAGAACGGCATTATTAAATAATCAAGGAGGGTCTTTTAGATGAAAGAACTTCTTGAAATCATTGCAAAGGGTCTTGTTGAAAACCCCGATAAGGTCAGCGTTACGGTTGACGAGCCCAACGAGAGAGGTATCATTGTTTACCATCTCCATGTTGACGAAAACGAAATGGGCAGAGTAATCGGCAAACAGGGCAGAATTGCAAAGGCAATCAGAACCGTCGTTAAGGCTCGTGCCGTTAAGGACGGAGAAAAAGTTCAGATTGATATTGACTGAGTAAGTGAGGGGTACATTATGTACCCCTTAGCTTTTATGGGGGAAATATGCTTAAACCTTATCTTGCACTCGGGCAGATAGTCGGCACTCACGGCGTAAAGGGCGAGGTTCGCCTCAATCCGTGGTGCGACGCTCCGCAGTTTATTAAAAATTTCAAAACCCTGTACTTTGACGAAAAGGGAAACGACGGCGTCGCTGTGAAGTCCGCAAGACCTCACGGCAATATTGTCATACTCCTGCTTGACGGCGTTGACAGTATGGAAAAGGCGCAGACGCTTCGCAACAGGGTCCTGTATATGAAACGGGAGGACGCAAACCTGCCTGCAAACACCTGGTTTATCGAGGACTTGATAGGCTGCGAGGTGCGGCAGATAAACACGGGTAAGGTCTACGGCAAAATTTCCGATGTTCAAAAGTATCCCGCAAACGATGTCTGGACGGTTAAATCGGACGACGGAACACAAACCCTTATTCCGGCAATCAAAAGCGTGGTAATCAACGCCGATGTTGAAAACGGGTTTGTTGAAATAGACGCCATAAAAGGACTTTTTGACGACGGGGAGAGCGTTCGGGTATGAAAATAACAATAATGACCCTTTTCCCCGAAATGTGCAACGCCGTGCTCGACGAGAGCATAATCGGCAGGGCGAGGAAAAGCGGAAAAATCGAAATCGACACTGTAAACATCAGAGACTTTACAGTCGATAAACACAACCGTGTGGACGACGCACCCTACGGCGGCGGAATGGGTATGCTTATGCAGACGCAGCCCATATACGACTGCTTTGCTTCACTGTGCTCGCAGAACGGCGAAAAGCCGTACCTTATCTATATGTCGGCACAGGGCAAAACCCTCACGCAAAAGCGGGTTAAGGAGCTTTCAAAGCTTTCGAATATCGCAATACTCTGCGGTCATTATGAGGGCGTGGACGAGCGTATAATCGAGGAAATCGTTGACGAGGAGATCTCGATAGGCGACTATGTTCTTACGGGCGGCGAGCTTCCCGCACTCATACTTTCCGACAGTATCGCAAGAATGATAGACGGCGTTTTGCCCAATGACGAGGCAAAGGAACTCGAGAGCCATTACAGCGGATTGCTTGAATATCCGCAATACACCCGTCCGCCCGAATGGCACGGCAGAAAGGTGCCCGATGTGCTTTTGTCGGGTCATCACGGAAATATCGACAAATGGCGCAGACAGCAGTCGCTTGAACGCACTCTCAAACGCAGACCCGATATGCTCGAAACAGCCGAGCTTTCAAAGAAAGACAGGGAATTTCTCGACGAATTGAAGAAAAGAAAATAGCCTTTGACATCCCGATTTTCGGTCGGGATGCTTTTTTTCTTTTTCGGCGAAAATTTTATATTTTTTGTTGCGAATAATAATACTAAGTGATAAAATAAAACTGTATATATAGGAGGACGAAACAATGCAAATGACTTTTCGCTGGTTCGGTTCCGACAAGGACACCGTAACCCTTGACCAAATCAGGCAAATTCCGAATGTTGTCGGCGTTGTTCCCGCTTTGCACAACCTGCCCGCAGGCGAAGCGTGGGAGCTTGACGACATTATGAAAATGAAAGCCGAAATCGAAAAATCGGGCCTTACAATGGAATGTATCGAGAGCGTTAATGTTCACGAGGACATCAAGATAGGCTTGCCGACAAGAGATAAATATATCGAAAACTATAAAACAAGCATACGCAATCTCGCAAAGGCGGGAGTTAAGGTTATCTGCTATAACTTTATGCCCGTTTTCGACTGGACAAGAACAGACCTTGCTATGAATATGGGCGACGGCGCAACCTGCCTTTCCTATGACGGAGCGCAGATTGAGGGTAAGAGCCCCGAGCAGATGTTCAAGGACATTGACGACAACTCAAACGGCTACGCAATGCCGGGTTGGGAAACCGAAAGAATGCCCGAGATTAAAGAGCTTTTTGAAAAGTACAAAAATGTTACTTCGGACGACCTTTGGAACAATCTTAAATATTTCCTTGAGGCAATTATGCCCGTTTGTGAGGAGTGCGATGTCAAAATGGCTATCCACCCCGATGATCCGCCATGGGATATTTTCGGACTTCCGAGAATAATAAAGGACAGAGACTCGCTTAAAAAGCTTCTTGATATGGTTCCGTCAAAATATAACGGACTTACCTTCTGCACAGGCTCGCTCGGTGCAAGCTCGAAAAATGACCTGCCCGCTATGATAAGAGAGTTCGGCGACAGAATATATTTTGCTCATTTGCGCAATGTTAAGGTTGTTGACAATCATTTCAACGAAACCGCACACGAGAGCAATACGGGCTCGCTTGATATGTACGAAATCGTCAAGGCATTGCAGGATGTAGGCTTTGACGGATATATCCGCCCCGACCACGGAAGAATGATATGGGGCGAGGTTGCACGCCCGGGCTACGGACTTTATGACAGGGCGCTCGGCGTCGCTTACCTTAACGGACTTTGGGAAGCCGTAAAAAAGAACAAGGAGAGAAACTGATATGACACACGAAAATCTTAAAGGCAGAGTTGCGGTCGTTACAGGCGGCGGCGGAGTTCTCTGCGGCGATTTTGCAAAGGCCCTTGCCCGCCAGGGCGTAAAGGTTGCGGTTCTTGACCTCAACGAGGCTGCGGCGCAAAAGGTTGCCGATGAAATAAACGAAAACGGCGGTACGGCGATAGCTGTCGGCTGTAATGTGCTCGAAAAAGAGAGTATGGAAAAGGCGAGGGAGACCGTAAACGAAAAGCTCGGCACCTGCGACATTCTCTTAAACGGCGCAGGCGGCAACAACCCCAAGGGTACAACCACAAAGGAAACGCTTGAAGCTGTTGACCTTGTTGAGAAAAACGACGATGTCAAGACCTTCTTCGACCTTGACCCGCAGGGTATTTCGTTCGTGTTCAACCTCAATTTCCTCGGAACGCTTATTCCGACGCAGGTATTTGCCCCCGATATGGCAAAGAAAGAAAACACCTGCATCGTAATGATAACCTCGATGAACGCTTTCCGTCCGCTTACAAAAATCCCCGCATATTCGGCGGCTAAGGCGGCGGTAAAGAACTTTACGGAGTTTATGGCTGTTCATTTCGCCGAGGTCGGTATCCGTGTAAATTCAATCGCTCCCGGCTTCTTCTCAACCAATCAGAATAAAGCGCTTCTCTGGAACGATGACGGCACGCCCACAGCAAGAACGGGCAAGATACTTGCCGCAACACCCATGAAGCGTTTCGGCGAACCCGAAGAGCTTGAGGGCTCGCTCCTCTTCCTCTGCGACGAGGCTTATTCGAGCTTCATTACAGGTACTACGATTGCCGTTGACGGCGGCTTCAACGCTTACTCGGGCGTTTGATTCTTTTTAACGAAAGGAGTACGGTATGTGGATTTATATTATAGCAGGCGTGTTTTTGCTTGCCGCAATAGTGTTTGTCATTAAATTCTTTGTTGACGGAAACCGCAAGGTGCCCGTTGAAAAGGAAAAGCTTGAGGGACACAGCGACATTACCGTTTCTCCCAAGAGCGAAAGAGTGGGACTGTTCGGTCAGAAGCCTAAAAAGGATGTTATAATCGCTCTGGTGCTTATGGCGCTTTGCGAGGCTTGTATCCTTTTGGGTAATTATGTAATAAACGCTTAATCGGTGCGACGCACCTTAAATTGAGCGCCTTATCGGCTACAATAGGGCGCTGTGCAAATAATAAATGTAGTCGGAAAGGCTATGAACTATGGAACTTTCTTTGAGAAAACCCGAAGAATGCGCTTTTGATATGATTTCTTTGGGCGAAATAATGTTAAGACTTGACCCGGGCGACGGAAGAATAAAGACCGCACGCTCATTCAGAGCATGGGAAGGCGGCGGAGAATACAATGTCGCAAGAGGACTTCGTCGTTGCTTCGGACTCAAAACCGCAGCCGTTACGGCTCTTGCGGACAATGAGGTCGGCAGACTTGTCGAGGACTTTATGCTTCAGGGCGGAGTTGACACTTCGCTGATTAAATGGGTTAAATACGACGGTATCGGCAGAACGGTTAGAAACGGCTTGAACTTTACCGAGCGCGGCTACGGCATAAGAGGTGCGGTAGGCGTTTCCGACAGGGGCAACACCGCTGTTTCTCAGCTTAAAGCGGGGGACATTGATTGGGATTATATCTTCGGCACACTCGGCGTGCGCTGGCTTCATACGGGCGGAATTTTCGCCGCTCTTTCGGAGACTACTTCCGAGGTGGTTATCGAAGCGGTAAAGGCTGCCAAGAAATACGGCACAATCGTTTCCTACGACCTCAACTACCGTCCGTCTCTCTGGAACGACATCGGCGGCAAGGCAAAGGCGCAGGAGGTCAATAAGGAAATCGCAAAGTATATCGATGTTATGATAGGCAACGAGGAGGACTTCACGGCTTGTCTCGGCTTTGAAATCGAGGGCAACGACGCCAACCTCAAATCGCTCAACATCGAGGGCTATAAAAAGATGCTCGGCGAGGTCTGCAAGGCTTATCCGAACTTCAAAGTTATCGCTACCACCTTGCGTACCGTTAAGACCGCAACCGTAAACGATTGGTCGGCAATCTGCTATGCCGACGGTAAGATTTACAACGGACTTTCGCTCCCGGGACTTGAAATTTACGACAGAGTCGGCGGCGGCGACAGCTTCGCTTCGGGTCTTATTTACGGACTTATCACAACGGGCGACCCGCAGAAGGCTGTAAACTACGGCGTTGCGCACGGTGCGCTTGCCATGACCACACCCGGCGACACCTCAATGGCTTCGCTCAAAGAGGTCGAAAAAATAGTTTCCGGCGCAGGCGCAAGGGTTGACAGATAAATATTTATTCGGAGATGAACTTTATGGATAAGGAAAAAATTATTACCAGAATTCAGGACTGCGGTATCGTTGCCGTTGTCCGTGCCGAGTCGGTTGACAAGGCTATCAGAATTACCGACGCTTGTATTGAGGGCGGAGTTGCGGCTATCGAGCTTACATTTACCGTTCCGCATGCGGACAAGGTTATCGAGGAGCTTGCAAAGCGTTACACTCCCGACGAGATTATCCTCGGCGCAGGTACGGTGCTTGACGCAACAACCGCAAGAATAGCAATGCTTTCGGGCGCAGAATACATTGTAAGCCCTGCGCTTGATTTGGATACATTGCACCTTTGCAACCGTTACAGAGTGCCGATGATGCCCGGAATTATGTCGGTGCGTGATGGACTTATCGCAATGGAAAACGGTGCGGATATTCTTAAAGTGTTCCCGGCAGACCTCTTCGGACCGAAGATTATCAAGGATATTAAGGGACCGATTCCCTATGCCAAGATGATGCCCACGGGCGGCGTAAACGCAGACAATGTCGGCGAATGGATAAAGGCGGGCGCAGTTGCAGTCGGTGCAGGCTCGTCGCTTACCGCAGGCGCAAAAACAGGCGATTATAAGCTGATAACCGAAACAGGCAAGAAGTTTGTTGCCAATATCAAGGCAGCAAGAGCCGAGTTGGGTTTATAATATCAAAAAATTAAGAGAAGGTATTTTGAAATGGAAAAAACAGTTTTAGTTGAAACATCGGCGAGACATGTTCATGTTACAAAAGAGGCGCTTGAAGTTCTTTTCGGCGAGGGCTATGAGCTCACAAAGAAAAAGGACCTTTCACAGCCCGGTCAGTATGCTTGCGAGGAGAGGGTACAGGTAATCGGCGAGAAATCGTCATTCCCGGCAGTTTCAATCCTCGGCCCCGTAAGAAGCGCTTGCCAGGTTGAAATCTCGGCTTCCGATGCCCGTGCAATCGGCGTTAAGGCTCCCGTAAGAGAGTCGGGCGACATCGCAGGCAGCGGCGCTTGCAAGCTTGTAGGACCCAAGGGCGAGCTTGAACTCAAAGAGGGCGTTATTATCGCAAAGCGCCACATACATATGACTCCCGAGGACGCAGAGAAGTACGGTCTTAAAGATAAGCAGGTCGTATCGGTTAAAATCGACTCGGCAGAGCGTTCGCTTGTTTTCGGCGATACCGTTGTAAGAGTAAGCCCCAAGTTTTCTCTTGCAATGCATATCGACACCGACGAGGCAAATGCGGTTCTTGCTCCCGCAGGCGTTATGGGCGTTATTCTTGATTGATTTGTTTTGAGATAAAATCAACGGGATACTCTCTTGTGAGGGTATCCCGTTTTTTTGAGTTTTATATATAATTATCCGAGAAGTTTCGCTCCCTCTACGAGTGTAGGGCGGGGGCAGCGCCCTTGCGGGCGAGGTAATGGGTAATAGTGAAGAGTGAAGAGGTGTGGGTGCTTCGCACGGCGTCGTCGTTTGCT
>ERZ825137.2876-NODE-2876-length-19255-cov-3.412083_pt1 | contig 19255 bp, 17 predicted proteins | sample MGYA00519873_ERZ825137 | MGnify/ENA primary metagenome ERZ825137 (study PRJEB31778, sample SAMEA3449190) | human gut metagenome | biome: human gut; feature: human-associated habitat; material: faeces | place: United Kingdom | collected 2010/2012 ...
CCCAGTTCATGAAAAATAATGATCAGACTGAATATAATCAGTGCTATCAGAATGCTCAATCTACCACCTGCTTTCAATAAATTCATAAGTTGCTTTCTCTGTATCGAGAATGTCCTCTATTGTAGGCTGCTGCTGTACCTTATGATGCTCCATACTTTCGATAATAATCTGATAAATATCTGTGAATCCAATCTCTCTGTGCAGGAACTTGCTGACTGCCCGCTCATTTGCCGCATTGAAAACCGTCGGCATACTGCCACCTCTCCGTGATGCTTCCATCGCCATCGGCAACCCCAGAAACGTCTCCATATCCGGTTCCTCAAACGTAATCTCCGTCAGTCTCTTAAAGTCCAGCCGTTCTCCCGGAAGATACCTTCTGTGTGGATAATACAGTGCATACTGGATCGGCAGTTTCATGTCCGGTACGCCAAGCTGTGCGATCACCGCGCCATCTACATACTCTACCATAGAATGTATGATGCTTTGTGGTTGTACTACTACAGTTATTTTTTCCGGCGGTACATGGAATAACCAGCCGGCTTCCATAACCTCCAGTCCTTTGTTGACCATTGTCGCGGAATCGATCGTGATTTTGCGTCCCATCGTCCAGTTCGGATGCTTTAAGGCATCTGCTGCTTTTACATTGGTAAGCTGCTCTTTTGTAAAACCGCGGAACGGACCGCCTGATGCAGTCAGAAGGATCTGTCTGATCTTATCCTTCGGTTCTCCGTTTAAAGACTGGAAAATCGCACTGTGTTCGCTGTCAACCGGTAAGATCTTCACGCCATGCTTCTTTGCAAGTGGCATAATGATATGTCCTGCCGTCACAAGCGTTTCCTTATTGGCAAGCGCAATATCCTTGCCTGCCTCGATTGCTGCGATCGTCGGGCGGATTCCGATCATTCCCACGATCGCGGTGAGTACAACATCCGCCTCGGGCAGAACCGAAATGGCAAGCAGACCATCCATGCCCGTCAGTACCTGCACCTGCAGATCACTGACACGCTGCTTTAAATCCTTTGCCGCCTCTTCCGACCACATAACCGCATAAGAGGGCGAAAATTCACGGATCTGCTGCTCCATCTTTTCCACACTGCTGCCTGCTGCCAGTGCAACCACATGCAGATCTTCTTTATAGCTGCGTACCACATCCAGTGTCTGCGTTCCGATCGAACCTGTGGAACCCAGCAATACGATATTTTTCATCTTTCTGCTCCTTCTACCATCTTCCTCCGGATCACGTCTACAGCTCCAGAAGAATGATACATAAATAATAGATCAGCGGTGCTGTTACGATTACGCTGTCAAAACGATCCATAATGCCGCCATGTCCCGGGATCAGCCTGCCATAATCCTTGATGTTATGATCACGCTTGATACCGGAAGCCGCCAGATCACCGAGCTGGCTTAAAACTGCCCCGACGCCTGAGATCAGCGGAAATGCCCAGATGGCATCATCCGAAACAGCAGTCACGCCCGCCTTCTGCAGTCCCCACGCATATAAAAAGCCGATCAGCGCAGCACCGGCCACGCCACCGATCGCTCCTTCGATTGATTTTTTCGGGCTCAGCACCGGTGCCAGCTTATGTTTTCCCAACAGCTTACCGACTGCATACGCACACGTATCGCAGCCCCAGGATGCAGAAAAGATCAGCCATACCAGAAAGATGCCCTGTGTCAGGTTTCTTGTCATATAAATATAGGACAAAAGCACCGGACAATACAGGAACGAAAAGCCTGCTGACATAACCTGCTGTGCATGATACTTCGGGAATGTCAGAACATATATAAGCATCATGCCCATGATCGTCAGAATGATCGCAAGCAATGCATACGTATCAGAATCGGTCAGATACCGCACAATATAATATGCCACGATGCCAAGATATCCGACGATCTCAATACCAGAGGGCTTTTTCTCTTCTTTTCGTACATTCGTTGCTTTCACAAGCTCTGAAAATCCGACAAGTGAAATAAAAAGAGTCAGGGCATACAAAACGATGCCCCCGTTACTCATTGCAAATGCCAGAATGATCAGAAGCAGTATTCCACTGATCAGTCTTGTCAGCATGTTACTCCTCCTTTACAAGCCCAAACCGGCGATCCCGCTGATTGTAGGCTGCAATTGCTTCCTCCAGTTCCTTTTTGCCGAAAGCAGGCCATGGAACCGGTGTAAAATAAAGCTCCGTATAGGCAAGCTGCCAGATCAGGAAATTGGAAATCCTCTGTTCTCCGCTTGTACGGATCATCAGATCCGGTTCAGGGATCCCTTTTGTATCCAGATAGTCAGCGAACTTTTCGATCGTCATGTCTTCCGGCTGGAGCCCCTTCTGGGTATCTGCCATTACCTTGCGGACTGCACGAACAATCTCATCCTGCCCGCCGTAATTTAATGCGATCTGGAAATTCAGACCATCATAGTCTTTTGTTGCTTCCTCAAGCTCAGCGATCCGCTTCCGGATATCCGGTGCAAGCCCCATCTTATCTCCCAGTACGCGGACACGCATATTATTTTTCGCTGCGGTTTTCAGACAGGTCTTCATATAATTGTGCAGAAGCTTCATCAGTGCATCCACTTCGTCCTTCGGTCTGTTCCAGTTCTCTGTGGAAAATGCATAGACCGTCAGATATTTCACACCAAGGTCGTACGCTGCAGCACAGACTGTTTCCACATTTTTGCTGCCCTGTACATGCCCGTAATTACGTGGCATTCCCTTGCTCTTTGCCCATCTGCCGTTTCCATCCAATATAATGGCGATATGATTCGGTACACTCATTATACAGTCATGATCTCCTTTGACTTCTCTTCTACCATACCATCAATTTCTTTGATGAATTTATCGGTAACTTTCTGTAACTGTTCTTCTAACATCTTGATCTCGTCTTCGGAAAGGTTCGTGGAAGATGTAATGGTAATTCTCTGTTCCTTACCGGTACCCATATCCTTCGCGCTGACGTTTACGATGCCGTTCGCGTCGATATCGAAGGTTACCTCGATCTGCGGAATTCCACGCGGCGCCGGTGCGATGCCGGTCAGCTGGAATCTGCCTAAGGTCGTGTTGCCTGCCGCCATTTCTCTTTCACCCTGCATTACGTGGATGTCAACGGCTGTCTGGTTGTCGGCAGCAGTCGAGAAAATCTGGCTCTTCTTGGTCGGGATCGTGGTATTTCTTTCGATCAGCTTGGTTGCGACACCGCCCAGTGTCTCGATGGACAGGGAAAGCGGCGTAACATCGAGCAGCAATACATCGTGTACTTCGCCGGTCAGAACGCCTGCCTGAATCGCTGCGCCGATCGCGACGCATTCATCCGGGTTGATGCCCTTGAACGGTTCTTTGCCGGTGACTTTCTTGACTGCTTCCTGTACTGCCGGAATTCTGGTGGAGCCGCCGACTAAGATAACCTTCGCGATATCCGCGTTGGTGACGCCTGCATCCTGCATCGCCTTTTTCATCGGCTCGATGGTTCTCTGTACCAGATGCTCGGTCAGCTGATCGAATTTTGCTCTTGTGATGTCTTCGTTCATGTGCAGCGGACCTTCCGCGGTTACAGTAATGAACGGTAAGTTTACATTCGTTGTCTGGGAACCGGAAAGTTCCTTCTTTGCTTTTTCTGCTGCTTCTTTCAATCTCTGCAGTGCCATCTTGTCTGCTCTTAAGTCTACGCCATGTTCCTTCGCGAACTTGTCTGCCAGATAGTTCATCAGCACATCGTCGAAGTCATCGCCGCCCAGGTGCGTATCACCGTTGGTCGCCAATACTTCGAATACGCCGTCGCCGAGTTCCAGAATGGATACATCGAAGGTGCCGCCGCCAAGGTCGTATACCAGGATCTTGTGGGAGCCTTCTTCTTTGTCAAGACCGTAGGCCAAAGACGCCGCAGTCGGTTCGTTGATGATTCTCTTGACATCCAAACCCGCGATTCTGCCCGCATCCTTGGTTGCCTGCTTCTGCGCGTCGGAGAAGTAAGCCGGTACGGTGATAACCGCTTCGGTTACCTTCTCACCGAGGTAAGCCTCTGCGTCGTTCTTTAACTTGGTCAGGATCATCGCGGAGATATCCTGCGGTGTGTAATTCTTCCCGTCGATGGTGACTTTGTAGTCCTCACCCATGTGTCTCTTGATGGAAGAGATCGTTCTGTCCGGGTTGGTGACTGCCTGTCTCTTTGCCGTTTCACCGACTAATCTTTCGCCGTCTTTCTTAAAAGCAACGACAGACGGTGTCGTTCTCATACCTTCTGCATTGGCGATAACTGTAGGTTCGCCGCCCTCTAATACTGCTACGCAGCTGTTTGTAGTTCCTAAATCGATACCAATTACTTTAGCCATTTTATGTTCCTCCTTGATTTCAAGTTATAGTTCTTATTTTCTGATCGCTGACGCGCGGGAAAAATCGTTTGCCTTGCATCAGCAGCGCGCCGGAAATTAGTTAGAAACCCTAACCATCACCGGCCTTACCACCCTACCATTCAGCGTATACCCCTTCTGCAGAACCGCGGTCACTTTCCCGCTTTCATATTCGGTACTGTCCTCGGTCATGACGGCATTGTGGAAGTTCGGGTCGAAGTCCTCGCCCAAACACTTAATTTCAGCAACTCCCGCTTTTTCCAGCACCCCTTGGAGCTGCTTCAAAATCATCTCCATTCCTTCTAAGAACTTGTCACCGTCGTTTCCGACCGCTAAAGCTCTTTCGAAATTATCTATTACATCAAGCAGTTCTTTGACGAGTTTCTCGTTCGCGAACGCGTAAATGTCGCTTTTTTCTTTTTCGGTTCTGCGTTTAAAATTCTGAAAGTCTGCCATAAGCCGCATGTATTTCGTGTTCAGGGCTTCTTCTTCAGCATCTTTCGCAGGCTTGTCAGATTCAGCTTTTGCTTCCTGCTCAGCGTTCTCGTCCGGCTTTGCCTCCGGCTCTTTCGGATTTTTTTCGGCATCCTGTGGGTCGATTTCAAAATCCTCTTCTTTTTCGGGAAGATTCTCGCCGCCCGCTTCGTTTTGCTTTCGTTTCTTTTCCTCAGTCATCCTCGTTACCTCCGCTTTCCAATTTGAATGTATTGCTTAAATTATCTGTTAAATATTCGATGATCGATGTAACTTCGCCGTATTTCATCCGGGTCGGCCCGATGACGCCAAGCTTGCCGACCAGTTTGCCGTCCACATGGTAGCTAGCGGTGATCAGCGAGCAGTCCTGCATGATGTCTTCGGGATTTTCCTCTCCGATGGTGACGATCACGCCGTCATCCCGTTCGACCAGCTTTTTGGTCAGCTCTTCTTTTTGGCTGAGCATTTCGAGGAAGCTCTTGGCCTTGGCAAGGTCGCTGTACTCCGGAATATCGAAGATATTGGTCAGACCCTCCATATAAAGGTTGACATTGAGCATATCCTCGAGCGTCCGCATGAAGTTCGGCATCACGTCCTCGGCGAGTCCGCTCATAGCGACGATGTCGGTTTCAAAGTTGGCGATGATGTTGTTGGTCAGCGCCTGACTGACGGTTTTCCCTTTATAATTGTAGGTCATCGTCTTGGATAGCAGGTTCAGGTTTTCCTGCGTGTATGGCACGCTCATGCGTACTGCCTTGTTGGAGACCTTCCCGCTCTCGGAAACAATCATCAGAATGACGGTTTCTTCATCGACCGGAAGCAGGTTGATATATTTAAGGACATCTTCGTTCTGGCTCGGGGTCAGCGCGAAGGATGTCAGATTCGTGATCTCAGAAAGCACACTCGCGGCGTGCTCGATCGTCTTGTTGAAGTCGCTTACCTTGCCCGCGAGCCGCTGGGCGATGATGTTCTTCTCCTCCTTGCTCAGTTCCGGTTTCTCCATCAAAGCGTTGACATATAATCGGTAGGCTTTGTCGGACGGAACTCTGCCGGCTGAGGTATGCGGGTGTGTCAGATACCCCATTTCCTCAAGGTCAGCCATCTCGTTTCGGATCGTCGCCGGGCTGTAGCCAAGCTCCGGTTTCTTGGAAAGCGTTCTGGAGCCGACCGGTTCTGCGGTCTTGACATAGTCCGCGATGATTGCCTGCAAAACTTTTAATTTTCGTTCGCTTAACTCCATCCTGCGTTCCTCCTTTTTGGATTTGTTAGCACTCACCTCGTCGGAGTGCTAACCTCTGACAATAATATACTACCCCGTTTTTCGAATGTCAACCCATTTTTGTTGAAATTTTTTGTGTAGTTTGCGTGAAGCCGCGGAGAAAGCGTGCCTTACAGACCTTGCGCGCAAAAAAACACCGCACAGAGGGGTTCTCCATGCGGCGTCCTGGGATCACTTCCCGCAGTAATTCCATCTTTAGTCCTCGTTTTTTTGCCAGCTTAAAGTCCTTTTTGAACTGAGTCGTGGTCTTAACGATATATTTTGTGTCTTTCATCCATTCAAATCTGCAAACAGATCATCCAAGCTGCGGTAGCCTTTCACAGATGAATCCTTTGCAATCCTTTCTGCCTCCAACATCGCGGCAATCGTTTCAGGATTCGGCTGATTTAAAGAAATATCAAAGGGGATACGCCCTTCACGCAGTGATTGCCGCACAAAAATGTTAAACGCTGTAGACAGATTCATCCCGAGTTCATTAAAGAGCGCATCTGCCTGTGCCTTCAGATCCGCATCCATGCGAATGCTGATATTGGTAGTTTGTCCGGCCATAAGATCATCTCCTTTCTCATTTGTAGCTTCAGTATATGCTATTTGCACGAAAATTTCAATACTTTGCACGATTTTTTTGAAAAAGCAAAATTCTTATATCATGCATCAGCCGTGAATTTTTACCCGCACAGCGCGTTGATCTCGTCGGCACTGACGGTGTAGACCATCTTGGAATCCTTGAGGCGGACGTAATAACTGCTGCCGATTTTGCTTTCGACCTGCAATGTAAATTGTACTGCTGTGCTTCCGCCGTCATCTGCCGTCTGTTTTCCCTTAACGGTAAAGGACATTTGCGGTTTGTCAAGGCCGTAGGACGCAAGCGCGGCCTTGTCTGCCTTGTAGGTCACGTAGGTCTCAAAGTTCAGACCGCGTACGCCGTCGACAATCTCCTGCGCAGTGGATACGGTATCACCGTCTTCCTCTGCCTCACTGCTCGTCTCATCAGAGTCCGCACTGTCACCTGTGTCGGCATCGGTTTCATCCGTTTCATCTCCGGCATTTTTCGTCAGATCATAGACTGTGGTTTTACCGTCCGCGGTCACGCGCAGTTCGGTATCCTCTTCATAGATTGGCAGGCTTTCGACCTGCAAATGATCATCGATCGTGTACTGAAAATCTTCCATATAGTCACCGGAAACCGTGTAGACCGTATGCTCGCCTGCAAGCTGCGCGTAATACTCGCCCGAGACATCGTTGTAATCGCCGGTCAAAATCTCGACCGACGCGCCGTCCGCAGTCGTATAGGAGATCACGCTCTGCGGCTCATCGAGTCCGTACTGCGCGAAGTCCGTCACGTTCTCCAGCGCCCGCGTCGCGGTAATATCAGCCAGCGCGTATTCCATATAGCTGACCGTCGTCTGGCTGACCGGAAATTCCGGATCCTCCGGCCACTGCCAATTGGCATCCGCGTCCTTCTGCAGGGCATAAGTCTCGCCGTCATAGCTCCATCCTCTTTTTCGGCATCGGTCGCCTGTAATCCCTTAATCTTGGAATAAGCGTCCGCGGTCGTAGACAGCAGCGCGGTCACGCTGAGGCTCGCGTCAGTCTCGTCTGCCTCTGCCTGCTCTGTCTCATCTGTCTGCGCTGTGATTTTCAACCCTTGCGTCATCGGCATCAGGACGTAATAGTTGCCGCTGATCAGCGGTTCTGTAATCTCATGGTTTTCCAGCTGCGGGATCAGATAGTTCGGGTAGTTGGACATAAAGTAACTGCTGTCGCCCTCGACGACCATACCATCCACAGCCTCAACCCCGCGTTTTGCCATCATCGCATGCAGGCGCGGCAGATCTTCCGCGTCGCAGTCGGTAAACAGCATCAGGCTGCCGTTTTCTGCGAGGTGGGCTTCGATTTTATCGATCTCTTCCTGCGAAAGGTCGGAAGCCGGACTGTAGAGCAGCAGCGCCGCGCAGTCTGGCGGGATGTTTTCCTCGGTCAGAAGGTTCAACTGCGTGAGGCTGATGTTTCCATTCTCGAAACTGCTGACCAGATTCGACGGCAGTTCGTCCTCGCCATGACCCTTCCCCAGCTCAACTTTCCCAAATCCGAAGCTTTTACCTGCAAAGATGTAACGTGTTACGAAAAAAAGCTCTAAACAGAACTTTCTATGTTGTGCTAAACAAGAAATTTGTTTTTTATCATTAAATATTAAGATTTATTTTGTGTTTACAAATAAACCTTAACCTCATCGACGAGAAATCGACCTTACCGTTACATGAACGCCGCATCGTGAGTACATCTTTTTGCGATTTTTATATCAAAAAGCGGCGCGCGGCATGGGGACAGCAGGACCAACGCGCGGCATGGGAGCGAAAAAGCGGCGCGCAGCATAGGGCGTGCGCAGCAGGAGGCGGCAAGAGCAACGCGAAGCAAGGGGCGCAAGAGCGGCGCGCAGCATGGGGCAAAAAAGCGGCGCGCAGCATGGGGCAAAAAAGCGGCGCGCGGCATGGGGACAGCAGGACCAACGCGCGGCATGGGAGCGGCAAGAGCGGCGCGCGGGATAATTTTTCTTGATTTTTAACGCAAAAAACACTTGACTATACGGTTACCGTATACTTTATGATAGATACAGGATGAGGCTCACGACCGGATTCCACGATGCAAAATCCGGCAAAATCCACATGAACTATACGGACACTCAGTGACTGCGTGAGCCGATTAAGGAGTTGATTTTTATGACATTACAAGCAAAACAAAGCATCAAAAGCAGGTTCATCCAATACGTCCTGCCTTCTGTGGCAGCGATGTGGGTTTATACCATTTACACGATGGCAGACGGTATTTTCGTTGCCAGAGGAGTCGGAGAACAGGCGCTGGCCGCGGTCAACCTCTGTATGCCGATGATCAATGGCGCTTTTTCGATGGGCATCCTCTTTGCCGTCGGCGCGAGCACCAAAGCCTCCATTCATAAGGGACGCGGCGATACGCAGGAATCCAATCGCGTATTTACGCTGGGCGCGATGACCGTCGCGAGCATCGGTCTTTTGGCCACCCTGTTCGTACTTCTGCTGCTCCCTCAGCTCGCCCGGCTTTTGGGCGCTGACGCGCATACACTGCCGTACGTAAAAGGCTACCTGGGCATTATCGGGCTCTTCCTGCCTTTTTACATGACTTCCTACTATTTAGAAGTGCTTGTAAAAGCAGATGGCTTCCCGAAACTTGCCATCAAGACCAGTATCGCGGGCGCGATGACGAACATCGTCCTCGACGCGATCTTTGTGCTGGTCTTTCACTGGGGCATCGAAGGCGCCGCGGTAGCAACCGGACTTTCACAGGCGATGACCTTCAGCATTTATCTGCGCCACTTTCTCGCGCGCAGGCCTTCACGCAAGGCGGCCGCCTCTGCCGCAAAGAGCAGCGGAGAAGCCGACGGGAATGCTGCCGTTCCTGCTGCAGCCAACACCGGCTTCACCTTTGTCCATGTCCGCTGGCAGCCGCAGGCGGTATTCCGTTTCGCGAAGCTGGGACTTGCGGACTGCGTAACCGAGCTCTCCATCGGGCTTTGCATCTTCGTCTTTAACCGGTTTCCGGCAGCGACGGCGTGGTCATCTATACGGTGATCTCCTATTTCGCGCAGCTTGTGCTGATGACGATGATGGGGATCAATCAAGGTTCTCAGCCGCTGATCAGTTATTATTACGGCCGAGGAAAATCCGACTTTTGCAGCTATATTTTCCGTCTGGCGCTGTGCTGTGCCGGTGTTTGCGCGATTGTCGCGTTTGTGATCGGATTTTTATGTCCGGCGCCGATCGTCAACATTTATATCGACCACGAAACCAGTCCGGATCTCTTCGCGCGCGGCATTCGTGCCTTTCGTCTTTACGCGCCGGCCTTCCTGCCGCTGGGTATCGTCATCCCGATGATGGGCTACTTTACCTCGTTAGAGCTGCCGAAGCAGGCGATGAGCATTTCTCTGGGACGCGGTATGCTGTTCGCGATCTGCGCGCTTCTGCTGCTAGCCTTCCTGTTCGGTGAATCTGGTATTTGGATTTCGGCGGTGGTTTCCGAAACCTGCACACTGACACTGGCTCTGCTGCTGTACCGCCGCTCCATCCAGAACATTTGTGGCAATGCACGCAGCTGAAGCTGGCTGCGTGCCGCGCGAAAGACCTGCTTTCCTAAGCTCGGACAGCAGGTTTTTTGTATGGAGCGAACGCTTGCATCGATTCGGTGCATGAACTTTTTCATTTTGCACACTGAAAAAATGTTCTGAGTTCTGTACGTTTTTCTTGCGTTTTACAAAAAAATCCGCTATAATATTTTCATTGGCGCGTTTCCTCGTGAGAGACGCGCATGTGTCATAAACGGGAAAGCCCGCTGTCGGAACACAGATTGCCACAGCTGACTTTCTACTATATGCTAGATGAACTTTGCAGGAAAAGGCAATGCCTACCGAAGGAGTAAAACTCTCAGGTTCCGCGTGTCCGGTCGTTCAGACGGCTGCCACGCCCGCGGTGAGGACTGTAAAGGGATAGCGTTCTGGAGACGCCCATTGAGTTGGGGGCCGAAGGTGCAAGGCGAAAGCCAATCTCTCAGGCAAAAGGACAGAATTCCAAGATTTCGAATCTTCGCGCGGACAAATCGTGTCGAAATTCGAGGAACAAAAAAAGGAAACTTTCTTTTTCACTTTATTGAGCAGATTGAAGTTGGCAATGCATTTGAGGTAGTCTCGCAGGAGGCTGCCTTTTGTCTTTTCGCGTTGCTGCCACGCTGCATCGCCGGTAGTCGAGGGACTCGCGAGAGGCTGCCTTTTGCCTTTTCGCGCCGCCTTTACGTTCCGCGAGCCAAACGACACGTGAGGCACTGAACGGCAAACGACGGTGCGCGGCTTCCGGATAAACCGCGCGAAACGCTTAGCGAAAGCCACGCGCGCGAAGTCATCGACGCATATCACCGCGGCACTCATGCCGCAGTACGGAATTATTTCCAATCAAATACAAGAGGAAAGGAAACCAAAACATGCAAGCACTCTATAACTTTGTTGCAGGCACACTGAACACTGTGGCCTGGATCTACATTCTCCTGCCATGTGTATTCGTCGGCGGCCTGTACTACACCATCGGCTCCGGCGGCGTACAATTCCGTCGTTTCGGCTATGCCATGAAGAACACGTTCGGCAAAATTTTTACAAAATCAGACGCGGGTGAAGGTGAGGTTACCCCGTTGCAGGCTGTTACCACCGCGCTGGCAGGCACCGTCGGCACCGGAAACATCGTCGGAACCTCTCAAGCGATCGCGCTCGGCGGCTACGGCGCCATCTTTTGGCTCTGGCTGGCCGCTCTGCTCGGCATGGTCATCAAATACGCGGAGGTCACCCTCTCGATTCGTTTTCGTGAAAAGGACGCAAAAGGCGATTGGGTCGGCGGTCCGATGTACTACATCAAAAACGGCCTGGGTCAGAAATGGTCCTGGCTGGCAGTCCTTTTTTGCAGCTTCGCCATTCTTGCTTCCTTCGGTATCGGCAATATGTCGCAGGCCAATTCTATTAACGGCTCCATCAAGGGTGCTGTAACTGCCTTCGCGCCAAACTTCGCGGAAGTCACCGCTATCGACTGGGTTATCGGTATCGCGCTGGCGCTTCTGACGGCGGGTGTTCTGTTCGGCGGTATCAAGAGAATCGGTTCTGTCACCGAAAAGCTGATTCCGTTTATGAGCATTCTCTATATCCTGTTTACCTTAATCGTCATCTTCGGCAACATTGATATGATTGGAGAGTGCTTCCGCAAAATCTTTGTAGGCGCGTTCAATCCACAGGCTGTTGCCGGCGCCGGCAGCGGCATCCTGCTCAAAAATGCGGTCATCTGGGGGCTGAGGAGATCCGCGTTCTCCAACGAAGCCGGCCTTGGCTCCGCTCCGATCGCGCACGCGGCAGCGAACTGCGAAGGACCGGTACAGCATGGGATCTTCGGTATCTTCGAGGTATTTGTAGACACCATCCTGATCTGCTCCCTGACCGCACTGTCCATTATCATCAGCGGCGTGGACGTCACCTTCGGTGAGAAACCGGGCAGTGAACTGATTACCTCGGCCTTCTCCACCATCTTCGGCACCAAGGCGTCGGCGCTTTTTGTGGCCTTCGCGTTGATGATGTTCGCGTATTCCACGATCCTCGGCTGGTCCTTGTACGGAACACGCTGCGTTCAGTATTTGTTCGGTATGAAAGCAGTGCGTCCGTATCAGATCTTCTTCTGCATCATCATCGTTGTGGGCTGTGTCAGCCCGATCGACGCGGTATGGGATATCGCAGACACTTTTAACGGATTGATGGCGATTCCGAACTTCATCGCCCTGTTCGCGCTCTCTCCGGTCGTCTTCAAGCTGACCAAAGAGCACTTCGCGGAAGTCGATAGACTAAAAGCTCGCGATCACGCGGCCTAAATTACATAAAACGCGCGCTGCAAGGTACGCGAAACGCGAGAACGCCCACGCATCTGACCGGTCAAAAAGGTCAGAACGCGCGGGCGTTCTCATTTTTATGCCGGAAATATTGTTTGCGATATTTCCGGCACATAAAGGAAGTTCACTGCTAAAAGCTTACTCTGCTGCAGGAGTTTCCGGTTTTACCTCTGTTTCAGCCTCTGCCGATGCCGGGGCCGCGGAATCGGTCATGCTGTCAAAGGCACCGCTGATATCTTCGCCGCTCTTCTTGGCGTCTTCCCGAAGTCTTTCAATTTCTTGCAAGTGTTTGTCCACCTCGGCGCAAAGCTCCGCCAGTCTGCTCTCATCCAGTGCGCCGCCATTCTTCCGTGTCTCATAGACATAAGCGCCGATCGCACTTTTGGCGTCGCTGACCTTGCCTTTTTCAAGTAAGATCTTCCCTTTTGCCTTGCCATAATCAAAGGTATCTCCGGCAACTTCGCCGACTTTATTTGCTACTTTACCTAATTTTTCCATGAAAGCCATTCTCTTGTCCTCCTGTTTCTCTAATCTTCGCCGTTCTGTTCTCCATAAACGACGCCCCCTTGTCGGACAGCTTCTTCCGAACCCCGGTGCCTTCATTTTAGCATGTCCTTCCAAAAAAGTCCATACTACTTTGTTTTTCTTTTTGTTTTCCCCTTTTCTTTTCGTAATTTATTTACTATAATAGAAGCAGAACTTTCGCTTCTCGCTCGCGCAGAATGACGCGCTGTGTCTCCTGCCGCGCGGAGCAGAAAAATATTTTTGATGATATCGTGGAGGTACCTGTATCATGCTAGGACATGAAAAAATCAATTTTCTATATCTTCCGACGCCACTGGAGCGTCTCAACCATTTATCACAGGATCTGGGCATCAACCTGTACATCAAACGAGATGATTTGACACCGCTCGCTATGGGCGGCAACAAACTGCGTAAACTCGAATATCTGCTGGCAGACGCAAAAAAGCAAGGCGCGACGATGCTGTTGACGGTCGGCGGCGCGCAGACCAACCACGGCAGACTGACCTGCGCGGTCGCGCGCAAATACGGTATGAAGGGCGCCATCGTCTGTGTTGACGACTATCCGGGCGAGCTCTCTGCGAATCTGCTTTTGGATGGCATGATGGGCTGTGATGTCTGGCTGCGCAAGCCGGATCCGACCGGTCAAAAATCCGAGGCGCAGCTCTTTGACGAAACCGTTGCCGAAGTCACCGCGCGTTACGAAGCGCAGGGAGAAAAGGTATATTTCATCCCAATCGGCGGTTCCAATGAGCTCGGCATTCTCGGCTATTACGAATGCGCGCAGGAAATTGCCAAGCAGGCGGACAAGATGGCTCTGATCAACGGACCGGACGCCAAAAAATTCCCACGCGTCATATCCACGGTCGGCAGCATGGGCACCTATTTGGGTCTTTTCACCGGAATTCTGCTCGAAAGTCTGCCGCTGCGCCTGACTGGCATCGGCATTTCTCCGAAGCCGAACGGTCTGCAGGCTTATGCCAAGAATTACTTCGACAAGATTTGCGCGTATTATCATTTGGATCCTGCCAAGACCGAGAATATCACCGCAGCAAGCTTTGATCTGACGGACAAATACGATCGCGGCGCTTACAACAATCCTTGCAAAGAGGTACGGGAAGCGATGTATCTGATGGCGGAACGCGAGGCGCTGATCCTCGATCCATGTTACACCGGCAAGTGCTTCGCCGGTCTTTTGGAAATGGTCAAAAACGGCGAAATCGCGCAGGGTGAAACAGTCATCTTCCTGCACACAGGCGGCGCGCCGGGCATCAACACCCCGTTCCACCGTGTCGAAATTGAAAAAGAACGCGAAAAGTTTATCCATGTACTGGACTAGTCCCGGACCGGCGCGAAATGAGATTGTGCGTGGCAGGGCAAAAAGCGTGCGTAACATCATCTGCGCTTTCTGCGCGTGCGTCCGCTCACTCCGAATGACGCCTGCATGGTTTGCGATTGCCGGATCTGCGCTTTCTGCGCGTGCCGCTTCGCACGACGTTTTTGCCGCGCGTTTGTAAATATCGCGCGGTACGATTGTCAGAATTATAATAAAAAAAACGAAACAAAAAAGTTGGAGGTGCGGATTTTGCTCCGCGCGTCCAACTTTTTCTTATTATGTAGGAAATATCGCCAGAAGTACCTTGCGGAGTGCCTGCCATACATGCAGGCAGGCGCGCAAAGGAAGCCGCGGCTTCGTTTTACACACCTTTGTCCTGCAGGAAAAATTAAGATTCCCTATTTATCCGCCTCTGCCGCGTCTGCGCTTCCCTCCACTGCGGGCATTTCTTTGGCGTCATCGCTCTTCAGCTCTGCGAAGCGCTTGATCTTCATCGTGCTGGTCTTCGCGAACTGTCCGGATTTGATTTCCAGCTTGCGGATGCACTTATAATTGGAAAGCTTGCGGTTGACCTGCTTGATCTGGTTCCAGATAATCTTGTAAATCTCTTCTTCTGTAAACGCGGCTGATGGTTCTTTATGCTCTGCAGCGTGCAGATTCTCGATTTCTTCGTAGTTCGGAATGACGCGCGCGGTGATGATCAACTCTTTTTCTCCCGCGACCTCCTTGCCGTAAACCATCGACTCCGCGATCTCCGGCACCTTGCTGAGCAGGGTTTCAATTTCCTCCGGATAGATATTTTTGCCGTTCTGCGTTACGATAACATTTTTGCTTCTGCCGGTGATGTAGATGAAGCCGTCCTCGTCCATAAAGCCGATGTCGCCGGAGTTGAACCAGCCGTCCTCCATGACCGCAGCCGTCGCTTCCGGGTCCTCATAGTAGCCCAGCATGACCGTCTCGCCGCGGATGAGCAGCTCGCCCTCACCTTTTTCATTCGGATTCTTGATCTTGATTTCATCACCGCAAACCGCCTTACCGGCAGAACCTACACGCGGATCAAAGTCCGGTGTCAGCGCCGCGATCGGCGCGGTCTCCGTCAGCCCGTAACCCTGCAGGAACGTAAAGCCAATATCCACCAGCCACTTGCCGACAGCCGGATCGATCGGTGCCGCCGCGGAAACGATGATGCGCAGCTTGCCGCCGAGACTTTCATAAATATCCTTAAATACTTTTTTCTTGACATCGATACCCACGTTGCGCAGACCGTTGGTCAGGCGGATCATGGATTTAACCATTGAATCCTTGCCTGCCTTTTCGATGTTTTTCTGAATCTTCTTGTGCAGTGTTTCAATCAAAAGCGGCACCGCGATCATCGCCGTCGGGTGCGTGGTCTGCATATCACTGACAATGTGCTTAAGCCCCTGGCAGACGACAACCGAAGCGCCGATTGCCATCGGATACAGGAAGCCGATCGTCGATTCGTAGGTGTGATGCAGCGGCAGCACCGAAAAGAGCCTATCGTCCGGCGTCAAATGCACATAAGGCGTCACCGCGTTGATATTGGCTGCCAGATTACGGTTGCAGATCATAACGCCCTTGGCCGCGGAAGTCGTGCCGCTGGTAAAAATCAGCACCGCGAACGCGTCCGGATCGATCTCCTTGTCCATCAGGCTCGTATCACCGAGGTCGGTAAAGACCTTGCCCTCCTCGCGTAAAAAGTCAAAGCCGATGAACTGCCCCTCTTCCTTGTAATCCGCACGCATTTCGATGCAGTATTTCATGTTCGGACAGTGCGCGGCCGCCTTCTTGACCGCGTCCTTCTTCTTCGAGGAAAAGATGATCGCGCGCGCACCGGAACGACGCATCAGGTTTTCGAGCTCGTTGTCCGGCAGTTCCTTATCTGTCGGTACCGCGATGCCCGCACCGCAGAGCAGCGCCGTATAGGAAACATACCATTCATAGGTCGTTTCACTGAGAATCATGACCTTTTCGCCCTCCAGATTCAAAACACGCGTCAGCGCTGTCCCAAAATCATTGACATCGCGCCGGAACTGTCCGTATGAGATCTCTCGAAAGCCTTCCTTTTTGTTGAAGGTCTGCAGGATGAACGGACGCTCCTTGTAGAGCTCGGTTGAACGCAGGAAAAATTCCTTCACCGTCCGGTAATGCGTGCCGGGATAATTCTCCTGCGCATGGTGGCGTTCCATCCTCTTTTTCATGTCCTCTATATTTTTTTCGGCATATTCCATCCGCAATTCTTCCAGATCGCCGACTTCCTTCATCTTATACTTCGGAAGCTTGAAATCAGGGATTTTCTTTAAGATTCTAGCCATAAAAGATTCCTCCGTCTTATTGCCTGTGCCGCGCTGAGCCCAACGGCTCGCGCAGGCAGGCGTTTCCTTGGATTGCTTATTTGTAATCTACATATTATACACAAGTTTTTTGTAGAAATCGTGAAGAAAACAGAGACTGCGAGAATTTCCTGCACCTCCTTTTTGGCTGCGGGCACAGGCATCCACGAGGACTCATAGGCCGCCCTGCGGTTCGGCGAAGGCGGCAGACAGGAGACGGCAAGAATCGGTATCCTGCCTTACCTTTTGGTTCGAAAAATCAGGCGTTTGAGAACTCCTGCATCGAACGGAAACAGCGGGTATAGATAGGAGGTGCCGGACAACGTTTTGGTTGTCGCCATGACGAGCAGGCTGACAGCCGCGGCCGCGAGGATGCCGCCCAGACCCAAAAGCTGCGCGCCGATCAGCATCAGTACGCGGCAAAACTTCATCGCGTACGAAAGTTCGATGCTCGGCTGGGTGAACGAAGCCAGCGCCACAACCGCCATGCAGAGAATGGTCTGCGGAATAAACCAGCCGGAGCTGATGCTGAATTCACCGAGGATCAGCGCACCGATAACCGACAGGGACATGCCCAGTGAGGTCGGTGTATTCAGTGAGGCGAGCTTCAGCGCGTCGATTGCCAGCTCCAGCAGCATGAATTGCCAAAAGATCGCAATCGCATAGTCATCCTCCGGCACAAAAAATCGCAAAATGTTCGGTGTAAACCAGTCATATTCGACCATCATCACATAGATGGGAGTCAAAAACAAGATAAGCAAAAAATTCAAAATACGCAGGAATCGGAAGTAGTTTCCGGTCAGCTGCGGGAAATAGTAGTCATCCGTATCCTGAAAAAACTCGAACACGCTCACCGGAATCATCATCGCCGTCGGGGAATTGTCGGTGATCAGCACCACCTTACCCTCCTCCAGATGCGCCGCCGCCACATCCGGCCGTTGGGTGTAGCGCACGCGCGGGAACGGATTGAGGCTGCTCGCGATGCCGAAGCTCTCCTGCAGATGCTCCAGCAGGCTCTGGTCGGTCACCGTTAGGGCATCAAACGCAGCCGCGCCGCGCTGTTCTGCCTCTCGTCTTGCCAAACGCGCGCGAAACTTTTTTTCGTGGGAATCTGCTGCCGCGCTTTTCGCATCAGCCTTTGTCCTGTCACCGCTGTCGGCTCGGTGAATCCGCAGCGCATCTTCTTCACTTGCGCGCGTTTGCCGCGCCGCAGTCGTTTCCTGCCGGCCGCGCCGCGATGCGCTCTGCGTGCCTCCCTGCACCTCAGCCTGCCCATTGCGCTCTGCTTGCGGGCGATTCTGTCCGCCGCGCTGCGGCTGCTGACCCGCACTGCGCCCCGCCAGTGCTTTTTTCTTCATATCGTCTAATGCCGATTCTAGTTTCTCGACAAATTTCGCGTCGGCGCGGTCTTTCATATAGCACAGCACCACGTCGGATTTACTGTCCGTACCGACGTTGAACACCTTAAAAATCAGCTGGTTGCTGCGCAGCCTGCGGCGGATCATCGCGACGTTCTGCATCATGTTCTCGGTAAAACCGTCGCGCGCGCCGCGCAAGGTTTTTTCTTTTTCCGGCTCTTCGACGGCGCGCGCAGGATAAGCTCTGGCATCCAGAATGATAATCTTATCCAGTCCCTCCACAAGGAGCGGCACCAGTCCCGCGTACAGCTTCGGAAGTGTCTGCAGATAGCAGTCATAGGCGGCATCCGCTGTCAAGGCCTCCATACGCGCAGCTTCCATGTGGCGCTTTTCATCCTGCGAAACCTCTGTCCCTTCCTGTGCGCACACGACATCGCTTGCTTCTGTTTCCTCAGCCCCTTGTGCTTTTTTCCCCTTGCGGTGCGCCTGTTTGCGCTGCAGCGTTTCCTCTTCAAGCTTCCCTTTTTCCGCGTACTGCATCGGATGCTGTTTTGGCGGCGCGTCCGTCTGTGGCTCGATGACGCTGGCATCCATAAACGGCACTGCGGCCTCCAAAAAATCTTTGCTCTCGTGCAGTCCCTGCATGGTTTCCGGCTGCACCGCCAAAAGATAATTGAGCAGAAGCTGTCCCTTCTGTCCGTCGTGCAGTCCGTCGATAAAATACATCACCGCCCGGCGTCCGCCGATGCAAAGCTTCCTCTCGAGCAGATCGAAGCACTCGTCCAAAGGCAGCTCTGCCCTAAAAATGTTCAGATATTTCTCAAAAGCATGATTCATATGATTGCTGTCCATCCCTCCTGTCTTTTGTTCTTGCTCCGTTTTCCGTATCTTCGGTCGGCAATGGCACACAGGGTTTGCAAAGCCCCCGCAGCGGAAGATATCGTTTGCTCCCTCTATTTTTGACAGAAAACCGCCGTTTCATACCTTGCAAAACGCCGCAGGAAAATCTTCGCAAGGTGCGTTTGTCGCGATTCCGGAAGTGCCGCCTTGCGATATTTCCTGCATATAGGACAAAAGTGCGCATAACGAAATCTGAGATTTCTATGCGCACATGGCGCTCACCCATGAGCGCCGCTTCGCAAGGTGCTT
>ERZ825137.2889-NODE-2889-length-19190-cov-5.132166_pt1 | contig 19190 bp, 12 predicted proteins | sample MGYA00519873_ERZ825137 | MGnify/ENA primary metagenome ERZ825137 (study PRJEB31778, sample SAMEA3449190) | human gut metagenome | biome: human gut; feature: human-associated habitat; material: faeces | place: United Kingdom | collected 2010/2012 ...
GGTGCCGCCGGGAGCTGCCTTCTTCACGCTGCACACCACAACATCGCCGATGTTCGCGTAGCGACGGCCTGTGCCGCCCAGCACGCGGATGCACATCAGCTCTTTGGCGCCGGTATTATCGGCAGCCTTCAAAAATGTCTGTTGCTGTATCATTCCGATTCCTCCTACGGCTTATTTAGCCTTTTCTATTATTCTTAAAAGACGCCAGTTCTTATCCTTGGACAAAGGACGTGTTTCCATGATCTCGACCTTATCGCCGATGCCGCATTCGTTCTTCTCATCGTGAGCCTTGAACTTCACGGTACGCTTGACGATTTTGCCATAGAGAGGATGCTTAACGCTGTCCTGAACCGCGACAACGATGGTTTTGTCCATCTTATCGCTGACTACCAGACCGACTCTGGTCTTTCTGAGAGCTCTTTCAACTGTCATTTTAGCGTGCTCCTTTCATTATGCCTGAGCATTGCCTTCGAGTTCTTTTTCACGAAGGACGGTGAGAATGCGGGCAATGGTTTTTTTGGTTTCGACGATCTTCATGGGATTATCGAGCTGGTTTATGGAGTGCTGAAAGCGAAGGTTGAAAAGTTCTTCTTTCTTCTCCTTCAAGGTCTTGGAAAGCTCGGAAGCCGACATTGCTTTGATTTCTTTGATATTCATTTGGCAACCTCCTTGGTTTCAAGATCTGCTTTGCAGGCAAACTTTGTTTTGATGGGAAGTTTGTGGCTCGCCAGACGCATAGCCTCACGAGCGTCAGCCTCGGGAATACCGTCCATTTCGAACAGAACTCTGCCGGGTTTAACAACAGCTACCCAATATTCGGGTGAACCTTTACCGGAACCCATTCGAGTTTCAGCAGGTTTAGCTGTAATAGGTTTGTCAGGGAAAATCTTAATCCAAACCTGACCACCACGTTTGATGTAACGTGTCATGGCAACACGGGCTGCTTCGATCTGGTTAGATCTGATCCAGCAAGGTTCGGTAGCAACAAGTCCGAATTCACCATAGTTGATCTTATTACCTCTAAGGGCTTTACCTCTCATGGAGCCACGGAACTGTTTACGACGTTTTACTCTTTTTGGCATTAACATTATTTATCGCTCCCTTCCTTATTTCCTTTAGTAGGAAGTACTTCACCGTTGTATACCCAAGCTTTTACACCAACTTTTCCGTAAGTTGTGTCAGCTTCTGCAAATCCATAATCAATGTCAGCACGAAGTGTCTGAAGCGGGATTGTTCCCTCGCTGTAGAACTCTGTACGAGCCATATCAGCTCCACCAAGACGTCCGGATACGGATGTTTTGATTCCCTTTGCTCCTGCTTTCATTGTTCTCTGCATTGTAGACTTCATAGCACGTCTGAAGGAGATACGGTTCTCAAGCTGAAGTGCAATGTTCTCAGCAACAAGCTGTGCATCTCTGTCAGGTCTCTTGATCTCTTTGATATCTACTAATACTTTTTTATCTGTTAATTTAGCAAGTTCCTTCTTCGTTACTTCGATCTCAGCGCCGCCCTTACCGATTACAACACCAGGTTTAGCTGTGTAGATGATAACCTTTACGCGGTCAGATGCTCTTTCGATCTCAATCTTAGAAACGCCTGCTGCATATAATTTCTTTTTAAGATAACATTCTGTTTGCAAATATAGGGAATAGCCTGGGTTGACAAAATGTTTTGCTTACTTTTTGATAGTTCTTTTTATGTTTTTGAACAATGTTCTTTAAGTGAAAATCCGGAATCCTACGGATGGGATTCCGGTTCCCCTTTGTGCCAGGAAATGTGTGGTGCTGTTGGCACAGCCGTTTCCTTGCTGTGAAACGTTTGTGCCATATAGGTGAAATGCTTGTGCCATGCTAAGGAAACGTCTGTGCCATGCTGAGGGAACGGATGTGCCACTTGCTCAAATCTTGTCACATGCTTTCGGTTGATTGTTTTTTTCCTTACATTTGAGGCCGTTAATTCTATCGAATCATTATGAGCGGAATACCGGACTTTAAGAACCTTGTGTTTAAAGACACATCATTCGCCAATCTAATGAATAAGCGTATATATAATGTATTGCTTATCGCTACTAAATACGATGCCTTCATGCTGGAGGACGATGGGCGGGTGGACGAGCAGATATTCAACGAATATACGTCACTAAGCCTTCGTTACCCGCCTCGTTTCACACAGGTGACGACAGAGGAGGAGGCACTGGCTGAGTTGAAAGACCGTAACTTCGAACTGATCATCTGCATGCCGAATATGGATAACCGCGATATCTTTGCGGCGGCGACGGAGATCAAGATTCATTACCCCAATATACCGATCGTAGTCCTCACCCCATTCTCGAAAGAGGTATCCAAGCGGATTGCCAATGAAGATTTGAGTGCGATCGACTATGTGTTCAGCTGGTTGGGAAATGCGGAGCTGTTGCTCGCCATAATCAAGCTGATCGAGGACAAGATGAATGCGCCGGACGATACGGCCAGTGTCGGTGTGCAGATTATCTTGTTGGTGGAAGATTCCGTCCGTTTCTATTCTTCGGCTTTGCCGCATCTGTATAAATTTGTATTGGAACAGAGCCAGATGTTTGCTAAAGAGGCGTTGAACGACCATCAGCGTACACTTCGTATGCGTGGGCGTCCCAAGATCAAGTTGGCGCGTACCTATGAGGAGGCTGTCCGCATCTTCAACCAGTACCGCGATAATATGCTGGGGATCATCTCGGACATGAGCTTCATGCACGACGGAGTGAAAGATCCTTACGCTGGATACAAGTTCGGGCAGTATGTGCGGAAGACCGGCCTGATCATCCCTTTTGTCTTGGAATCGTCGGAGGCAAGCAACAAAGTGTATGCGAAAGAACTGGGAGCTTCCTTTATCGACAAAAATTCCAAGAGTTACCCGCAGGATCTGAGGAAGAAGATCATGCAGCGTTTTGGTTTCGGCGATTTCGTCATCCTGAATCCACAGACGAAGGAGGAGATCATGCGCATCAAGGACTTGAAGGATTTGCAAAAGAAGGTCTTTCAGATACCGGACGATTCGCTGGTTTATCATCTGAGTCGTAACCATTTTTCCCGCTTCTTCTATTCCCGTGCCATGTTTCCGCCGGCAGAGGTGTTGAAGCGTGTGGATGTGAGCGACTACAAGGATATGGATGAGGCGCGCAAGTTGATTTTCGACTTGATCGTGCAGTACCGTCGGATGAAGAATTCCGGTGTTGTTGCAGTCTATCAGAAGGAGCGCTTCGACGAATATAGTAACTTTGCCCGTATAGGCGACGGTTCGCTGGGAGGAAAGGGCAGGGGCCTGGCGTTTATTGGGGCGATGGTAAAGCGTTATCCCAAGTTGGAACACGATCACTTTGCTGTGACCATTCCGAAGACGGTCGTGATCTGTACAGACATCTTCGACGAATTTATGGAGACAAACGAACTGTATCCAGTCGCACTGAGTGATGTGGATGACGAAACGATCCTGAAATATTTCCTGCGTGCCAGCCTTCCCGCCCGTCTGATTGAAGACCTGATGGCGTTTTTCGATGTTGTCAAAAGTCCGATTGCCGTCCGTTCGTCTAGTCTTCTGGAAGATTCCCATTATCAACCGTTCGCTGGGATTTATTCTACTTACATGGTACCCAAGCTGGAAGATAAATATGATATGCTCCGTACGTTAAGCGACGCGATCAAAGCAGTCTACGCTTCTGTCTTTTATCGTGACAGCAAGGCATATATGACGGCGACATCGAACCTTATCGACCAGGAAAAGATGGCGATCGTTCTACAGGAAGTAGTAGGGAACCGGTATAATGACCGTTTCTATCCTACTATCTCTGGTGTCGCACGTTCGTTGAATTTCTACCCGATTGGAAATGAAAAGGCGGAAGACGGAATTGCCAATATTGCTTTGGGGCTTGGAAAATATATCGTAGACGGAGGGCAGACTTTACGTTTCTCTCCTCGTCATCCGCACAATATTTTGCAGATGAGTACGATGGACTTTGCGCTCCGTGAGACTCAAACTCGTTTTTATGCACTTGACTTGAAGAATCTGGCAGATCAGTTTTCTGTGGATGATTCGTTTAATTTGCTTCGTCTAAATCTGAAAGACGCGGATGCGGACGGTTCTCTGAAGTTTATTGTTTCGACATACGATCCTTATGATCAGGTTATTCGTGACGGTTACTATCCTGGCGGGCGTAAGATATTGTCTTTTGTGAATGTTCTTCAACATGAGGTTTTTCCGTTGGCCGATACGCTCGATCAGATACTGCATGTCGGACAGGATGAGATGGGGCGGCCTATCGAGATTGAGTTTGCGGTAAATATAGATCCGCAGAATCCCGGTTTCGCTACATTCTATCTGTTGCAAGTTCGCCCGATCGTGGATAACAAGGAGGTAATGGAAGAAGACCTGACGCTTGTGGAACAAGAGGATACAATACTTACATCGACAAGCGTTTTGGGACATGGCATTGTGACGGATGTGCAGGATATTATATATGTAAAGACCGGTGCTTTCTGTTCCTCCAACAACCAGTCGATAGCCTATGATATCGAGAAGATGAACCGCCAGTTCACAGGAGAAGAAAAGAATTATGTTTTGGTTGGTCCTGGTCGTTGGGGAAGTAGTGACTCCTGGCTGGGCATTCCGGTGAAATGGCCTCATATCAGCAATGCACGTGTTATAGTGGAATGTGGGCTGGAGAATTATCGTGTCGATCCGAGCCAGGGAACGCATTTTTTCCAAAATCTGACTTCGTTTGGTGTCGGTTACTTTACGATCAACCCGTTTAAGGGTGATGGCTGGTTTGATGAGGGATATCTGAATTCCTTACCAGCGGTGGAGGAAACCGAATACCTTCGCCATGTCCGTTTCGATAAACCGGTCGTAATCAAGATGGACGGCAAGAAGAGTTTGGGAGTGGTGTTGAAACCAGAAAAGTAAAATGATAAATAAAGAGAACGTAAATGTGTTAAAACTCCTTTGTCATGATCTTTTAGGCACGGATTACATAGATAAATTTATTTTTTTCATGTAATCCATGCCTAAGTTATATCTATTGTATTTCTACACACCTTCGTCTTGGTTTCAAAACATAGGTGTTTTGAGGAAGAAACATGCATGATTCGTTTTCAAAACATAGGTGTTTTGAAAACGGTCGGATTATGTCCTGATTTAGTCTTTCTTTTTGATGAAATCCGAAGGATAGTTTACCGTGTTGATCACCTCCCCGTCTTTTAGGCGAATCCAGGTTCTGAAATTGGTTGATCCTTCAGTCATCTCGATTACGCGGGCACCGTTGCTCAGGTTGTTGTACACCGTGTCGCCACCGGTGTAACGGCCGTAGGCAAGCAGGATGCCTTTCCAGAAAACAGCATAGTCATCATCATGATCGTGTCCGACAAATACACCTAAGATATCCCCCATTTCCTTCATCGAGGCAAACATGCCGGAGTTCAGTTGCGGAGCGCAGGCTTTTTCTTTTCGGGTTCCGACCAGGATGGCCGTTTCATCTGATGCGGCCTGGTTGTATTCCGGCAGGGCGATGTGGAAGAATGCCAGCGAGGGCAGGGGAGTGCCGCCGTTTTGCTTTGTGTATTTCGCGCTGTTTTCGCGGTACCATCGGATCTGGTCAAACTTGATGTAATCATAGCCGCCTATTCCCTTGATCTGTGAATATGAGTGAGAGTCCATACAATACAGGATGGCTGCGTCTTTCTTTCCATCGGACGATTTCAAGGGAAGAATAAAGTTGGTCACTCCTGTGACTCCTGCCACGGAATCGGTCAGGTTGTAAGGTATTGTCTGTATGATATCGAATAGCTGAGTACGGGTAAGTCCCTGTTCGTCATCGTGATTGCCGAATGTCACTCCGAAGGGTATTTGGCGGTTGGCCGCTAAGTTCAGGATTGTGCGCATCCCTTCCTCTGCCGGTTGACCGTAGATGACATCACCTGTGAATAGCACTAAGTCCGGTTTTTCCGCATCCAGCACTTCGTTGATGCGTTCGAGAGAAACGGCTGACTTGGGATTCCCGTGAATGTAATGTACGTCCGTGAACTGTACGATTTTGAACTTGCCGTCTTTATTGAATTTCAAGACGGGTTTCTGTGTGTAGCCTGGTTGCAGGCATCCGAGCACAAGTGAAAGAATAATAAGAAGTTGTTTCATCTTTAGATGGTTTTTGTTTATGAATGGTTTATTCGATCGTGATGTCGAATTGATCGTATGAATCTGTTCTCCAAGCCTTTTCGGATGTCAGGGGAGAAAGTGCGAACAGGGGGGAGAATGTTTTGATCTTAATCGTCTTTCCATCCGGCATAAACTCCATGATGCGGAGCCAGCAGTCTCCCCCGTTGCCATGCCATTGACCGTCGGCGGTTTGGGCGTTGAACATCATTTGGGCTACGTTCTTGCCTGTGCTGTTTTTGTCGGTCCGGAAGCTGACATTGCCCTTGTAGTCTGCTATCTTGCATTCATGTCCGCATATCACCATGCAGATGTTGGAGGAAGGATAGACCAGTTTCTGCCAGATGGCTTCTCCGTAATTGGCGGGTGATATTTTGTAGCTTTCCTTGATGTGACGCTTGGCTTCCGGCGACATATAGGAGTGTGTCAGCAGGATCACTTTATGATTTTTGTATTTGGCTTTACCGGCAACTTTGGCCGCCCATTCGATCGCCTCGTCACGCGGAGCAAATTCGAGTGATATGACCAATAGTTTTCCCCATGTGTCTGTCTCGAACTCATAAGCTGCATTTTCAAGAGTCGGAATACCTTGATAGTTCAGGCCTGTCTCGACCAATGACTTTTTCCAGCAGCTATTCCGCTCGGAAGGGAAATAATCAGGAAGGTGACAGAGGCGGTTTTCTGCTTTCTCATATCCGTAATCGTGATTCCCGGTACAAATGACATAAGATATTTTGTCGTCGAGCCGTTCAAATGCCCTGGATGCGGCCTGCCATTGTTCTTCGCTTGTTTGATTTCCGTTTATGCCGTCCGGAATCCGTATCTCGTTCTGCTCAACCAAATCACCGGTACACAGAACTCCTTTGATATTCAAAGGTTCGATGCTGTTGGCAACCCAAGCTGTCTGTAGCTCGAATAGCGGTTGGTTAGCATCGAACTTGTTATAACTCTGCGGATCAGGCAGCAGGATCATGGAAAAAGAATGCTTGTCGGATAGTTGAGGCCGGACAGGGTAGATCTGGGCGGATATACAAAAAATATTGAGATGAATAATTGTTAAGATAAAAAAAAGTTTTTTGTTCATGATATATATAAATTAAAAATGAGACACCGAATATAATGAATGTTTTTATATTCGGTGCTCTCTTCTATATGAATAAATTATTTCAGAAGCCACATAATACTGTTGACATCGTCAACTCCTCCCCATTGGCGATCCAAAGCTTTATACAATGATTCTTTGTTGTAGTTGGTTTCAGATTCTGGATACATGTAACGCATTGGAATTTTATCTTTTGCATTATTTAGGTTTGTTTCTGGATTGATTGGGAATTCCGGGTATCCGTTTCTGCGATATTCGTAGTAATCATCTGTAGCCATATGGAAGTATCTGGCCAGAAAAGCTTGCATCCAGATTTGCTTCAGACGATCTGTTACAGACCCGTTTGTGTTATAGGCTACATATTCGCCTTTCAGGTATGATGTAATATAATCATCTGTAATCTCTACTCCGTTGTTGTATTCAGCAGGGACAGTGGTACGGACAAACAGGAAAGAAGCTCGAATGCCTTCCTCATAATATTGTTTTGCAGAGCCGGTGATCCATCCTCTTTCAACCGCTTCTGCGAGAAGGAAATTCATATCTGCATATCCTAAACGGATGCAAGGTACTCCGACATAACTCAAACGGTATACGTCATTGGGACGGGAGTGCATACGTTTTGCGATTTTTTCTTTTTCAATGTCGTATACGCCAGCGGCATCCACTGCAGGATAGGCATTCCAGTCATTTGGCTTTAAAAGTTTTTCTCCTGCTGGCAGGTATAATTCGTTTGTCAACCCTTCTGCCGGAGCCAGATAATAAAATAATCGGTAATCTTTGAATCTTTTTAAAGGATCAATTAATGTGTGTGTGCCGGCATAATAGTCGATACTACGAGTTTCCGTTACGTGATAGGGATTTTTTTGACCATCTTTGTCAGAGTAGATGACCTGTAGGTTATCTTCATTGCTTTTAAATAGATTATTTTCCGAAACAACTTTGGAGAACGTTTCTTTTATTTGCAACTCTTGTGTATCGTCTGCCCGTTTGGATAGAGACATTAGGACTTTTAAACGTAAAACATTTGTCGCTTTTCTCCATTTTTTCGGATCTCCCTGGTAGAAAGGATCTCCGGAAAAAGCTTGTTTGGATTTTGCAAAATATTCGTCGGCAAGAGCAAGATCTTCAAGAATGCCTTTAAATACGTCTTTTTGTTCATCATATTGGGGATAACGATGTTCTTCGATGTTCAGAGCTTCCGAATAAGGGATATCTCCCATATCCATCGTTGTACGATAGAAATACCAGCCTTTCAGAAAATAATATAAACCTGTATGAGCATCCAAATCATCTTCAGAGGATAGTTCAACCATTTTCTGGGCATTTGTTAAAGTTTGGATGTTATCAAAACTGCCTTTTCCAAAACGGTTATATTGTCCATCGTCGATTTGTTCTCCCCAAAACATCCGTTTGACCAGAAATTCATTTCTCCAGTTACTTGCCGATTTGGTCATGTCAAGAATGACTTTGGAGGCAAGCATGGAAGCGTTTACTTTAGTTGTTGTATCCGGATTGGTGTTCAGATCGTCAAAAGTAGATGTGCATCCTGATAATGAAAATATTCCTATCAGAAAGCAAGCGATTGCTTTATATTTCAGTTCCATAATTGAATTGTTTTATCAGATTAGAAATTAACTTTTAAATTGAATCCCATATAGCGTTGGGATGGGGAATTTAAGCTTTCTGTACCAGAAGAGTCTCCTCCTTTATCTGGGTCTGCATATTTGTATTCTTTAGCCCAAAGGAACAGATTTTGACCGGTGAAACCAATAGAAGCACTTTTCATTTTCATCTTTTGGCACAATGTGGATGGCAGATCATATGTGAGTGAAAGATTTCGGAGCTTGAAGAACGTTTCTTTCAGTATATTCTGGCGACATGCATTGTGATGTGAATCATGATATTTACTGATATAAGATTCATATGAGACAACAACATCATTAGGAGCAAACACGCGTGTATCTTCTATGATATTGCCATCTGGATCGCGAGTTACACTTCCTGAAACAACTTTTACCCCTTGTCCGATATAGGTTTTATTTCCGTTTACGACTTCTTCATAACGCCATTGTGTATCAGTGTCAATGCCAGCTCCTGTATTCCATAACATTTGATGAGTTTTAGAGTAAGATAAACCGCCGACACGACCATCAAGCGTAAAGCTGAGTGTGAAGTTTTTGTATTTGAATGTGTTTGTGATACCCCAAACTAAATCAGGAGTAGTATTTCCGATCTTTGTTTGAAAGTTTTGTTTAACTGGCATACCTCCATTATGAATGATATTTCCTTCTGGATCACGTTCCCAATCGTAAACGGCAAGCCAATCCCAGCTAGCTCCTTCTTTGACCCATGGTTTTTTAGTCGAATAATCTGGGTCTATCGTTTTGTAGGTATATTGGTCGTGTGACCAGTTTGTTAGGATGTCCCAACTAAAATCTTTGGTCTGAATAGGTGTTCCTCCAATGGTAATTTCGAATCCGGAGCGAAGACGCGTTTCTTTAAAATTGGTTTGAATACTATTGAAGCCAGTTGCGCTGCTGACTCCTCCTTCGATAATAAAATCGGATTCCATTTTACGATAATAAGAAAAGTCAAGGAATAAACGGTTCTTAAACATGTTAGTGGCTGTTCCGACTTCCCATACTTCCGATTTCTTTGGACGTACTTGTCCACCGATCTTACTGGATGGATAAGACGCTGTTGAAAGTCCGTCCCATACATTTGTACTGACAGAATATACGTTGTTATTGGCATATATCTTGGCATCCTCTTTGGCTGTTGTCCATGAAGCCCGAACTTTTAGGAAATCCCACCAAGTTGGTAATTTGACAATCTCGGATAAAACAATACTTCCTGAAACGGATGGATAGAAGTAAGAACGCTGGTCAGAAGAAAGGGTCGAAGACCAATCATTCCTTCCGGTTACGTCCAGAAAATAAGTGCTTGCCCATGAAAGGGATGCTTTGCCGTAGACGCTATTAACTCGTTTTTGTTGTAGTTCGCTGGTTGCTTCGATTGGATCGATAGAGGCATTTAAGGAGTAGAATTCTGGAATAGAAAGCCCTCCTTTTGTTTTACTACTCATAAAGTCATAGCGTGTATAATAAATGTTTCCACCGCCTAGCAGATTCATGTTGAACTTACCCCAAGTTTTATCTGCCATTAACATAGCGTCTGTGTTTATGCTCATATCCGTACCACGGCTTACTCCAAAGAATCCTTTTTTATCCCAGGCCTGATTAGCAGAGATCGGATTTTTCCATTCATTCCGTTTTGTATACACATCGACCCCTGAACGAACCATTGCTTTTAACCAGGGAGTGATCTCATAGCTTGCATTCAAAGCGGCATTGACAACATCGATGTCGTAAGCGTCTGTAATTTCATAAGCCTTGAACCATGGATTGTCATACCAACTGTCATCATACCAGTTCTGTTGCATACCTTCTTTTCCTTTTACCCAGTAATTGCGATAATCGCGTACGTCATATTCGGAACCTCCCCAGATTACCATGTCGTATATGTAGCTACCGCTATATCCGGATCCGTGGTCATTGGTGGAAACGCGTTTATTGTAGGCTGCCGAAGCGTCCATTTTAAAGTTTTTCCAAGTCATTTCTCCTCCGACAGAGAATGTGATTTTGTTCAAATTCTGATTGGGGTATTGTCCTTTATTGTATACTTCTGTGATGGAGGCTCGGAATGAACCGTATTTACCTTTTTGAGAAATGTTGACATTATTGTTTGTAACCATGCTGAATTGCAGGAAGTTTTTGAAGTTATCTTTTCCTTTTGATACCAATTCCTGTTCACGCCATTCATAATTGAACGGATCCCAAAGAATAGCAGTGCGTCCTATATCCAGTTTATCTCCCCAGACATAGTCATTGTTGTATTTACCTCCGAAACCACGGCTATAAGAATGTTGAGTTTCAGGGAATGCGAGGTATCCGGAAAAAAACATTGTATTACTATTGATATTGATGTTCAAGCCTTCTTCATTGGCCCCCTTTTTCGTAGTTATCATTATGGCTCCACTTGTTCCGCGAGCACCATACAATGCAGAGGCTGTTGCACCTTTTAATACATCGATAGATTCAATGTCGTCGGATGCAATTTCGTCTAACGTGATGTTTCCATAGGGAACACCGTCTACAATGATTAGTGGAGTTTCTCCACGTAGTTTGATTTTAGGTGTTTCATTGAATTCCGTACTATTTTGAATATTCAAACCAGCCACTTTTCCCGTTAAGGATGTTGTCACATCTACTGTTTTTGCTAAAGGCAGATTATCTCCTTTCACTTTTTGAACAGCATATCCCAGAGCTTTTTCTTCTCGTTTGATTCCTAAGGCTGTAACAACAACTTCATCTAATTTGCGTGAATCTTCGAGTAGGGTAATATTGAATATTTCTTTATGTCCGACGGCAATATTTTTGGTTACGTATCCGATAAAGGAAATGACCAATGTCGCATTATCTGGTACTTCTAAACTGAATTTTCCATCGATATCGGAAATTGTTCCGTTCGTTGTCCCTCTTTGAATGACATTGGCGCCGGGAACAGGTTCGCCTTTTCCATCGGTGACAACTCCGGTGATCTTTCTGCTTTTCTGTTGGGCAACTAGTACCTCTTTGGGGGAGAGAATAATACTTTTATCTAAAACTTTATAGCTGATATTGGTTCCGGAGAACAATTGTTCCAATACATTAAAAACATTTTTTTGTTTACTTTTTATACTAACGATACGTGAGGTATTAACTTGTTTGTTATTGTAGAAGAAATGAAAGTCTGATTGTTTTTCAATTTCATCCAGTACCTCCTGTACAGATTTGTTGTTCACATCTATGTTTAAAAGAACATTTTGACTGTAGCTATCGGACGCGTAGGCTAATCCGACACAGATAAATAACATTATTACGGATAGTTTCATACATAATGGTATTTTCTTCAGGAGCATGAACCTAACATTCATCTTCCTGAAATGTTGGAAGCTAAAATAATTTGTCATAGATTTGTAAATGATTTAGAGTTATAAAAAAGTTGCTTATACTTGTCGCCAAACAAGTTTGCGATGGATTTTCATACGGGGAAATACGCCAATATTTTCCCGTATGTTTTGTTTTCAAGGGGGATTATTTTCTTTCATGAGATTTGATAAATAAGGTTACACTTAATATAATTCAACGATCGTTTTTTCTTTAATATTTCCTTCTTGCCCAGTTTGAGGGTCTATGAAGCGATATTGAATACCGGAAGCCAAACGGAAATGTTCGAGGATTAGTTGTAAGTGCTGTCCATCGAAAGGTCCTGTGAAGGAGTTGTTATATAACTTGTCGTTTTTTACGATGAACTCGACATTGAAACGTTTGCTTAACACTTTCAATGCTTCGTTAAATGGTGTGTTCCGGAATACGACCAAGCCGTCTTTCCAGGAAGTTTGTGTCGGAATATATGGTTTGTCGACTTTAACTTTTTTAGTATATTGGTTATAAGTGAATTCTTCATTCGGTTTCATTAAAAATGATTTATGCTTCTGATTATCGTCTAAAAATGAAAGTCGAATGGAGCCAGATACCAAGGTGGTCCTTACGCTGCTGTCGGCTGCATAGGCTTCCATATTGAATTCGGTACCGAGTACTTCTGCTTTGATATCAAATGGGGTGCTGACAGTGAAACGTTTACTTTTGTCTTTATGGACGGAAAAGTAGGCTTCACCGTTCAGCACAACATCACGTGTGTTACCTGTAAAACGCGTCGGGTGCTTCAGATAGGAACGTGAGTTTAACCATACTTTTGTTCCGTCCGGTAAATTGACTGCAGCGACCATTCCTGGATTAGTTCTGATTTCTATATATTCGATCGGATCTTTTTTTAATGCGAAATATATAGTGGAAATGATAAGCGGAAGGATGAGGATTGCCGCAATACGTTGTATCCAGGCGGATAGAGAAATTTTCCGGTGGGAATGTATCTTGCTTTTTACTTTTTTCAGGGCTGTACCTGAATCTGTTTGCCGGATACAAGTCAATGTCTCAGTTGCCAGGCATATAGATTGTATGTCCCGGGCTATTTTTTTGTTTTCTTCTGATGCAGAGATCCAATCTTCTACTTCTTGTTGCAGAGGTATGGAGAGGGTTCCGGTGAAATAACCCAAAAGTATCGATTCGTTTATTTGTTTATGTTTGTCCATAATTGTCCTTTTATAAATATGACTGACGAAAAATGAAATCTCCTAAATGAAAAGTGATTTTTTTTTCATGTATTTGTAATTGTTCGTTGGATTAGAAAATATTATATTTGCAAATAAGTATAAATATTTCCGATTAAAACTTATAGAACAGTGATTTGTATGTCTTGTAATATTTCTGATATAGTGGCAGACGAAACTCTTTTTCAGGAAATCCAAAGGGGAGATGAAAAAGCGTTCGATGTCCTTTTTTTGAAGTATTACCCTTCCTTGTGTGCTTATGCCCAACGGTTTGTCGAGTATGACGACGGGCAGGAAATTGTACAGGATGTGATGGTTTGGCTGTGGGAGAATCGGGAGATGCATACGTTTGAGATCTCTCCGAAGAGCTATCTGTTTAAAGCTGTGAAGAACCGTTGTTTGACGTTGATCAGCCGAAATGAAATAAAACAGAAGATTATTAATACATTGTACGACAATCAACAATTAGAATATGAAGATCCTGATTTTTATATCGTGGAGGAACTGAGTCGTAAGATAGAAGAGGCGTTGCAACGGCTTCCCGACAGTTACCGGGAAGCATTCGAGTTAAATCGTTTCCAGCATATGACGTATGGTGAAATAGCGACGTGTCTGGAAGTTTCTTCCAAGACAGTCGATTATCGTATTCAGCAGGCATTGAAGTTGCTTCGTGTAGAGTTAAAGGATTATTTACCGATATTACTTGCCATTCTTTAAAACAATTGTTGTATAGAACAAACTTTTTTGTGATTCCAGTTCATTAGAAAATTGGACAATAACCTCTGCCTTCCCGTATTTTCTATTTCGATTAAGATATCAGATCGTTTTAGTTTGATATTTTGATACTGCTTTTTTCTGTTTTGCTGATAAACGAAAATGTGATATAGGCAGAAAATGAAAGTATGTTGTTTGGGGAGAGATAGAAAGGGGAGAAACGCTTACATTTGAGAAAAGCTTAACCCCTTGAGAATTGCTTGTGGCAAAAGAGATTGGTGGAGGTTCTGGATATTTGATAAGAAATTCAGGGCTTTATGGGCATGAGGACGGTCGTCATAGGAATGGAGACCGTCCTCGTTGCCGTGAGGTGCCGAGATCTTTATATATGAAGACGGTCGTCGGGCCAATGAAAACCGTCTTTGTTGGAAAAACTGTGCACCTTGCGGCAGGAAGTTCTTTTAGAAAGATAAAAAGCCGGATTGCGAAGCGATTTACGAAAGAAGCATATCTTTGTTAAATAAACGATATTATACAATAAGTGTTTTCATCCATTTTTCGGCCACCTGCAATGTTTCTGGTTTGCCGACATCTATCAGATGAAGGTCTTCGTCAGCGTAGGCGTGGATGTTGGCCTTGGCGCAGATGGAGAGGTAGAAGTTGATGATCGAAAACTTACCGGTCCATTCTTCCATCCAGTCGAATATTTTAGGAGACAGTACATGTATCCCGCTGAAGGCATATTCGTTATATTGGTTCGGATCGAAATCGGGGTAGAACGACTTTACTTCGCCCGTCTCGCGGTTGCGCCAACCACATAGCTTATTTTCCTTATTGAAAAGCAGATAGCGGGAGGTGTTGCGTTTGCTGACTAATAATGTCGCCAACGGATTTGTCTCTACATGATGATTGTAAAGCGCACGGAGGTCGATGTCGGACAGGATGTCGACATTGTGTATCAGAAACGGCTCATTGCCTTGTAAAAAGGCGGCGGCGTGTTTGATTCCCCCACCGGTATCGAGCAGATAATCCCGCTCGTTGGAGATATGGATCTGGATACCGAAATTATTGTTGGCTGCCAGGAAGTTGATGATCTGGTCTCCCAAATGATGAACGTTGATGGCTATCTGGTGAAAGCCGGCATCTTTCAATTTGAGGATTACATGTTCGAGCATAGGTTTCCCATTGATAGGAAGTAATGCTTTTGGAGTACTGTCGGTCAGCGGTTTGAGGCGTGTTCCCAAACCGGCAGCGAAAATCATAGCTTTCATAATATTGAGTTAAAGAGTTGTTCAATGTTTTGTTCCCTGTGTACGAGGTCTACCCGGACACCGAACTTAGAATGAATATGTTCCGCCATATGCTGGGCGGAGTAGACCGAACGGTGCTGGCCCCCCGTGCAACCGAAACAGATCATCAGATTGGTAAATCCTCGGTCCATGTAACGTTTGACAGAAGCATCCACAATTTCATAAGCATGATCCAGGAAACGAGTGATCTCTCCGTCTTCTTCGAGGAAACGGATCACCGGTTCGTCCAATCCGGTAAAATGATTGTAACGTTCGTATTTACCAGGGTTATTGATGGCGCGGCAGTCAAAGACAAATCCACCGCCATTGCCACTCGGATCGTTGGGAATTCCTTTTTTATAGGCAAAACTGACGATCTTGACTTTGAGCGTATGCTTCTGGATGTCGTCATAGAACTGAGACAGGTTTGTCAGCTCCCGTAGTACGGTACATAAATAGGGGTACTCCGGATAATCTTCTTTCAAAAGTTGCCGGAGGTTGTCGATAGCGAAGGGGACACTTTGGATAAAATGCGGTTTCTTTTCGAAATATCCCCGGAAACCGTAGGCTCCCAAGACCTGTAAAGTCCTGAAAAGAACAAAATGGCGTAATTGCCGGAAGAAATGCTTTTCGTCTATGTCCATATACCCGCGTAGTGCTTGCAGATAGTCGGCTATCAATTCCTGTCTCAACTCAGCGGGATATTTGGCTTTCGCCTGCCAGAGGAAAGAGGCGACATCATAGTAGATCGGGCCTTTGCGTCCTCCTTGGAAATCAATAAACCAGGGTTCGCCATTTTTTACCATCACGTTGCGCGACTGGAAATCCCGGTACATGAATGTCGGTGTATAGTCTTGCAGAAGGACATCGCTCATTTTCTGGAAATCATCTTCCAAAAGGTTTTCCTGGAATTCCATTCCGGTAGCTTTCAAGAAACAGTATTTGAAATAGTTCAGGTCCCAAAGGATCGAACGCCTATTGAATTCGGGTAGAGGATAGCATTGGCTGAAGTCGAACCCCTCCGCACCTTTAAACTGCAGAGTCGGCAGAAGTGTGATCGTCTTGTGTAGCAAAGACTTTTCCGTCTCGTCGAAGAAACAACTTTTCCGTCCTTTCTCAATTGCTTGAAAGAGCAAGGTGTCGCCCAGGTCTTCCTGAAGATAGAACGATTTATCAACCGACCAGCAATAAACCTGGGGAACGGGCAATCCCTTTTCCCGGAAATGCGCGGCCATATAAATAAAGGCATTGTTTTCCTCTATGGAAGTTCCGCTAACTCCGATCAGGGAAACGGAACCTGACAATCTGAAATACCGGCGGTTAGAACCTGACGAAGGTAGTTCTGTAATATCTTCGGCTTGTGAACCTGTATATTCGTAGTAGAGTCTTTTTAATTCTTCTGTTACCATATTTCGTTAATTACGGCACTAAGGTAAGTCTTTTTTGTCAGGGGAGGAAACTTAATTAAAAACATTCACTTTCGCGATTGTTTTTTATGCCGATGTAATCGGAGTTACTATACGGACAAATTCAGATTACTATGGCGACTAATCAGTGGTTGATAACCGTCTGCCGTATGGTTGATAATTGTCGGGCATACGGATGATAACTGTCGACCATATGGCTGATAATTATCAGCCACAAAAAACTAAGGGAGGAAAATGAAAAGAGTAAGGGTGGAAAGATACGTAATATCGGTGTGATTTTATATGGAAAGCGGTATCTTTTTACTTCAGTATAGGTAAATGGGTGTATACATTATTGAATGTTTGTATAAAGAAAGCATTAATAGCGGTCGAAACATGTTGGCATTAAAACAACTAGTTTTGTACAATATACGTGATTATAAGTATCTTTAGCGTTTCTTATAGCAACTCCGAATTGAAAATATCCTATCTTTGTCGTTAGTATTAATAATATGTATAAACCAAAAGGAAGAATATATGAATAAAAAATCTACTCTATTAGCCGCTGCTTTGATGGCGGTAAGTTCGTTTACGGCAAATGCAGCAGAAGGAGATGTTGTAAAATCTTCAGAATGGGTTGCTGGTAATTACTATTATTTAAAAAATAAAAGTGGAAATTTTCTAGCTATTGATTCTCAAAATCAAGATTCTGTTATAATAAGAGAAAGTACAGTAGAGGTAACAAGCAAAGCTATGCTTGATTTAGCTTTATGGGAAGTTACTTCGGCAGGAACAGAAACATCAGGAGAAGTATATCAATTTGTGAACAAAAGGACTAAAAAAATATTATCTTTTGCAAAAGATTTGAATGCAGAACCAATCTTGGCAGAAGGCGTTAGTAAGTGGTCTTTTCCCGAGACAGGAGGTAATATTACTGCTAATTTGAGTAGTAGTGAAACTATGAAGTTGTCTGTGAATGGCAAAGGAAAGCTTGTTTTTACAGGTGGAACTGTTATAACGTTTAATGTTGTTGAGGCTAAAGATGATTATGAATTGTCTGCAAACGATTTAGGTGATGGTTTTAGCACCTTTCAGTTGTCATTTGGAGAAACAATTGATGGAGATATCTTTGGAGGAAAGGATTTAATTGCTACAAAAGAAGGTGATTATCTCTCATTACAAGAAAAAGGTAATGAAGCTTATGCTAATGGAGTTAAGAAGTTTTTGGGAATTGATACCTTAAAAACTGAAGGTGCAGATAAATTAGGTGTTTTAGGTTATAAGTTTTCATTAGATTCAATACGTAAAGAGTCAGGAAAAGTAAATAATGATTTTAAGTTATTTAAATTTACAGTAGATCTTAAAAATGATTCTTTGACAATGATTGCTAAATTAACTCCAGATGCAAAGAGTGACGTTAGAGTTGTTTATGTGAAACTTGATGACAAAAAAGTTTTAACTGTAGCTGAATCTGGTTCTACATCTGCTATCTTACCTTTTATTACAGTGAAGAGAGGTACTCCTGCTGAAATATCAACGGGTACAGGTGTATATTTCTTGAAAAGTGCTAGTAAAGGAGAAAATGGCGGTAAGTACTACTATGGGGGAGAGTTTAAGACTGAAAAACCTTCTGTAAATAGATTGGATGGTCAGTGGTATATAAAAGAAGAGGGTGGATTGTATAGTGTTGTCTCTCGTAAAGGCTCTGTATCTTTGTTGCCAAAGGGAGAAGTATTTGCTGTTCAAGGAATGGAAAATACTTTTACATTTGCAGGAAAAACTGATTCAATTGTTGTTGAAGCCCAAAAGGTTAATTTTGATGATAAATATTTAGGTTCGCTCCATTTTTCAAAGGAGGAGTTAGCTAATAATGGTTATGTGCTGAATTTAATTCCTGCAGGATCTGAAACTAGTAATTCTTATGCTTTTACATCAGATTCTTTATTGAAAATTGTTTCTGGTGATGCAAAAGATGCAGTTATTTTCAAATTAGATTCAGTAAAATCAGAGAAAGTAGGAGGAGCTGAAGCCTTAAATGATATTGTTTATATTGTTACTTATAGATTGAAATCTCAATTTAGTAATAAATATGTTGCTTATGATGATGAGAAGAAATGTTTGAAGATTTCTACAGTGGCCGATAATGCATTACAATTCCATTTCAATACAAGTGTTGATGGTGGTAAATATGATATGCAAATAGTTTCATCAGGTGCAATTAATGATAAATATGTAGATGCTCAAGTATCTTCTTCTATCGCTAAGCAGGTATTGACAGAAGTACAGGGTCG
>ERZ825137.2896-NODE-2896-length-19161-cov-3.287240_pt1 | contig 19161 bp, 25 predicted proteins | sample MGYA00519873_ERZ825137 | MGnify/ENA primary metagenome ERZ825137 (study PRJEB31778, sample SAMEA3449190) | human gut metagenome | biome: human gut; feature: human-associated habitat; material: faeces | place: United Kingdom | collected 2010/2012 ...
ATAGCCGCACCTATATCCGGGGATCTGTTGCACTCAAGTTAGACTTCTCTGAGTTAAGAAGAAATCACTAATAAAAAGGTTATGAGAAACGTATTGAATTTTACTGGAATTGTAGCACTTATGGTGTTTATTATTGTGCTTTGCATGGTCGGGTTCCCTCGCTACGCCGTATGGCAGCAAGAAATGAGCGGCAAAGCTGAATTTGCCAAAGCCGAACAGAACCGACGCATCAAGATCGAGGAAGCTAAGGCTAATCTTGAAGCCGAGAAACTCAACGCTCAGGCAGAGATTGAACGTGCTAAAGGTGCCGCCGAAGCTATCAAGATCGAAAACGGTAGCATAACGCCTACTTACATTCAGTATCTGTGGGTTCGCCAGCAAAATCTATCTGCGAATAAGGTGATCTACATTCCTACCGAAGCCAGCTTACCTATTCTTGAAGCAAAACAGTAAACCTGCAAAGCCATGAACGACGAATTTATCATCACACCCGGTCCTGCTCCGGATTCAGCTTTGAATCCACTGAGGGCAAACCTTTCCCGGCTGGCTCTTTCTGACGAAGTCAGCGATGAGGATAGAGAGGCGATCAAAGAGTACCTCGACAAATTGTAAGATTCCACCCCTTTAGTCTAACGGGAGAGAGACGGCGAACACGCATAACCGGTTATTGCTTGACTGAAGATGTTTTTGTGCGCGTGTGAGCAGGTAGCGGTTCGAGTCCGCTAAGGGGTGCAAAAAGGGTGGTAGTACAAGTAGTACGGCATCAGATGTAGGGCAGGATAAATCCGTAAGTCCGAGCAGTTAGACAGCAGTTGTGGGTATCGAATCCCACCCACCCTCCAATAATGAAAAGAGATGAACAGAGATTGTGAGAATATTGATCAACTCGAAACCTACTATAAAAAGCAAATAACTGACACTTTTCAGATTATTGCTGACTTCGCTCCTTTATTTGACGAACTAAATCAAGACACTGAAAACCCGAATCGTCAAGCTGACAAAGACTTTTTATGGATGTTTCTAATCGCTCGATTATTTCGGCATTATTGAAAGGTAGAAATTCAGGTAGATGATCAACAATACTTTGTAACATGTTTTGTATCTGCTTTACGCTCTCACGGTCCTTATTATCAATAATATCATTAGCAAAATAAACTATGGATAGCATTGTGAATAGACTATCGCGAGATTCGTAGAATTTCAGATACATCAACCCCAATAAATTAATAAACAAAAGACGATTCTTGGAAGTATGATTTTTTTCAACCTGCATTTGATCCTTGCGGTAGTTATCCATAAAGAGTTTCATCCGCTTTTCGAGTTTGCGGTCAACCTCTTTCTCCCATTGGATGAAAGTGTATATCTGCCAACCTATTAACAGCATTACTAACGTTGACAAAGCAGTGATAGTTGTTCCGTAATCCATAGCTTCAATTTGATGAGCAGAAAAACAAATATATAAAAAACAGAATAAATGAGCGGTTGTGAAAATATTTTGCGTGCAGATTTGGTAAAGTCAGAAAACTTTACTAATATTGTATTGCCAAGAAGTGGTCAGCAGATCACGAACTACATATTTTACACCGCTGATAATAGGGCGGGCTCCTGTGTACTCAGTCTTCGGGCTGATCACTTCTTGGCAGAAAAAGGGGGCTCGTCCTTCTTGTATATATACGCAACTAACTTTTGTACACAAATGCCAAGAAGTGAAAAAGTTAGCGCAGGTGCACCAGGTGTGCCCGATGCTACGGCTAACGCCCGTAAACGCGTTGAATCTATCCTCAAACTATCGAATGAGGAAATAGCCAACACCCTTTCCAACCTTACTCACGAGCAGTATGAATCTATTGCTCCGTTCTTCCGTGTTGTTTTCTGTCTGATTGAGTGCTGGCAGGGTGATAAATCGTCTAACCCTGAAAAATCCAAAGTCTTATGAAAGTGATTCGGTTTTTTCTGGCAGTAGTTGCCGGGTTGATGATCGTCAACGACAATCCCGCAGCGCAAGATTTCCGGATCAATTTCTGGGGGCTGGTGCTGGCAGTGGTTCTGATCGCAACGACTAAGCGGGGTGAAGCAGGTATCAAGAAATACTTAAAGACTGAGTAGCCATGACACCGACAAAGTTTCTCGATCTACAGTTCACGGAAAGCGAGTTGGAGTATATCGCCACTCAGGTTATGGACAAGCTCGCAGGTGAAAACAAGTTTCCGTATGAGTTTTCGGTAGATGCCGGGCGGTACATTAAAACGGTTTGCATCGACGCATGGTTGAACGGTGCCGGCGATCCAGTTCTCAGTCCCTATTATGCGTATGCAAACGATATCGATCACGAATACAGCATACCGATCCCCGATGCACGGGACATTGAATATTACATGACAAGCATAGCTGCATGATGTTTTAGGTTCATTATGGTTAGTATTTGGTTAGACGAGTGTGCAAAAAATGCACATTGCTCACCCCTCCGCCCTACGGGAGTATCGCGGAGTTTTTAAAGGACAAATCAAAACACTCAATACTATGGACTATTTAGCGGCACCCCAAAAGAAGATCAAAGCGGCTCTATTATCGGGTATCAGGCTGACGACCGCACAAGGTAACCGGATGGCCCAGACTGTGGATTTTCGCAAAATCATATCAAGATTGAAAAAGGATGGGATGACGATAAAATGGTTTTGGAATGCTCGCAAAGACCAGGACGGTAAAATAGTCGCACGATATAAAACCTATTACTGTGAATCTCCGCTTCCCGCTAAAGGGACGAAGATCGATGGTTTTGGAGAACCGAGTTTTAACGAAATGTTCTGGAATCAGTAAACATCATACCATGAGGCCGGCAGACGACCTATCCCGGACAGACGGGGACAGTTCCGGGAAGGTGCTGGGAACCCTCGACAGCGATTATAACGAAGGTGAAGCCGCGCTGTTAAAAGGTCTGCTGACAGCCCGGAAAGACGGGCAACTGGACAGGCAGCCACCGCAGACGTGCGGATAAGTGGCAGGTAATGATGCGGGAAGTGCGCCCTTGAGATGTACAGCAAGACAGGGCCAACACAAACGAAGCCGACAGATACCCTTTCTCGCGGGTAAGATTCAAAGCTGTCGCCGGGGCAGAACCGGCCCTGTCCGCAAAGGAGACCCTAATCTCCCTCAAACCTCAAAAAAATATAACGTTATGAGCAATTTCCAAGCCTTCAATCAAAAGATCACCGACCCACGGACACAGAATTATTTGAGTCAGGTGCTCGGAGAGAAGCGGAGCAGTTTTGTAAATAACTTGACTGCTCTTGTGGCAAACAACAAGAATTTACAGGAGTGCGACCCGTTGAGCGTCATGTATGCAGGCATTAAGGCCACAGCGCTCGATCTTCCCTTAGATCCAAATCTCGGTTTTGCCTATGTCATCCCTTACAAGAACAACCGGGAAAACAAGACAGAAGCTCAATTTCAGATTGGATATAAGGGTTTTGTTCAATTAGCCATCCGTTCCGGTCAATTTCAGACTATTAACGTTGCAGAAGTCAAGGAAGGCGAATATCTGGATGAAGACCTTGTAACCGGAGAAATTAAGTTTAAAAAACTTCCTGACCGGGATCAGCTTCCGACTATCGGCTATGTAGCCTACTTCCGATTGACAAACGGATTTGAAAAGATGTCTTACAGCAGCGTCGAGCAGATTGATGCTCACGCAAAAAAGTACTCACAAACTTATTCTTCATCAAAAGAGTATATCAGGAATAACAGTAAATGGGCTACGGATTTTGATGCGATGGCCAAAAAGACCGTCCTAAAACTTTTACTGTCGAAATACGCCCCAATGTCGGTAGAGATGCAATCCGCTGTCATTAGTGATCAGGCTGTAATCCGGGTAAACGGGGCCGACTACATGGATAATCCCAATGTTGTGGAGGTTCCGGATGTGAAAGAGATTTCCACCGAGCAAGAGGCCAAAGACGCGCTTTTAAGGGGTCAGATCGACAAAGCCAAGTACGACGAATTACTCAGCAAGGCCCTGGGAAGAAAAGACGAACCGAAGGAAAAGAGCTTTGCCGAGCAGCAGATCGCAAACAACGCTTTCGGTTTGAAAGATATAGCCAAAGAGCATGGAACAGCTACAGAGAACTCCTGAATGGTATTCGGGCAGATTGGAAATGTTTACGAGCTCGGAGCTGGACGATCTCCTCTCCGAGCCCAAAAGTAAAGCCAACAAGGAAGCTGGCAAACTTTCCGAATCGAGTAAGGATTACGTTTACGACAAAGTATCCGAGCAGATCACCAACGGAACAATCCTCGATTACAAGGAACTCAACAACAAAGAGGTCAAATGGGGGCAGCAGTATGAAGACGAGGCCCGAATGCAGTATGAAGCCAGAACGGGCAATAAAGTCGATTTGTGCGGCTTCATACGCTATAACGAATATTTCGGCGGCTCCCCGGATGGGTTGGTAGGTGAAGATGGAATCATTGAGATCAAGTGTCCTTACAGCGGGAAAAATTATGTAGAGTACCTCCTATTGGAAACGCAGGAGGATTTGAAGAAACTGAACCGGAAGTATTACACCCAGATTCAGGGGAACCTGATCGTAACAAGTCGAAAATGGTGTGATTTCATAGCGTACGATCCTCGGGTTCAGAATCCGGATTTGGCTCTTAAAATCCTTCGGGTAGCACCGACTGCAAAAACGGCGTGGGCTGAAATATGGACTACCGTAAACTTCAATCCGGACAATTACCTGCCGTTGTCTGGTGGAAGTATCACCGGCGGTCTTGGTGTCTCCGGCTATCTGACAGCGGGATCATTAAAGATAAATGAAACAGGAAGCGTATACCCTCAGATTTTATTTACTGGTAACAATGGTAATTCCAGCTTATTGTTTGTAAATGCAATATCAAGAGAGTTAGTATTCAGACCTGCCGACGGTGTTGCCAATGATGGCATAGTTTATCACTCCAAAAACCTAACCAAGCTATCTCAACTGACAAACGATGTAGTGCCCTCGTGGGCGTTGGCTACAACCAATCATTATCTGCCGTATGACGATACCCGTAACACGAATTATGCTCCTTACAACAGCAATATATCCAAAGGGCTTACGACGGTTCACCTGAAAACTACCGGCATCGATGGCCTAGCGGACGGAGGCAACTTTCATTCGTCGATTTATATCGCCCCGTGGATGGATGCCTCCGGAGGACATGCGCATAATATAGCGTTTACCGACAATGGGAATATGTGGATGCGGCACGGCACCGCATCGTGGAGCGAGTGGGTGAAGGTCTACCACTCCGGCAACTTCAATCCGGACAATTACCTGCCGCTCTCAGGTGGTAAAATGATTACGGGCGATTTCCAATTTAAAGACGGAGTTGCCGTACGTAACGCAGGAAGGTATAACATTGTCGGGTTACTTAACATAACAGGCAATGGCGTGTGTGTCACCGTTGGAAATGGTACTCAGAAAACTCGCATTGTAACTCCCGACGACACCCCAGTGTATAGGAATGATGGTAAAGGTGCGTATAGAATCTACGATTCCAGCAATTCTAACATTTCGACCGTTGACTGGGCCGCGAAGAACATTACCGCTGCCGACACCGTCACCGCCACCAAACTCGTAATTGGAGGAATAACCATCGACGTATACAACGGCGCGCTGCGCGTGAACGGCAACCTTGTCGCTACGGGCGGCGTAACAGCATATCAATAAAACTATGGCACTACCAAAGAAACCAGATCCCATTATTGACGTACAACGCGCGCTCGGCGAATCCTCGTCGAACATAAAAGTGCTATGTTGTTCGGATAAGGTCAATATGTTTTCCTATTATAAACCTGTCGATTCAGGTTCCTATCACGATCCGGATACCGACTGGCCGGCCAATGTAAAACAGAATTTTGGGATCAATATCCCGGCACTGACCCTACCCGTGGATACATCCTTGAACTGGACGCGGGACAAACCCACCGGCGGACGGCTCAGTTCGTATAACCTTCACGACTTCGGCGGTTACGAGCACACCGCGCGGCCCTGCCTCAGTTCGGGTTGTACGGGAACCGTCAGCGTCAATATGTCCGATACGGGTTATACCTCCCGCACGTTCACCTTCGAGCAGATCCCAGCAAGCAGCAAGACGAATGTTTCGGCGCTGAACATGAAAGGGATTCAATACTATTACTGGGGTTTTGCCCTGCTCACCTCGCTGACCGCTACCGAGGGGAAACTAATCACTTGCGACAAGACCATCGGCGAGGGCGGCAATAGTATTACCGTGGACTTCTTCGAAATCGGAGCGGGAACGCACCACAAATACATGCTTTTTGTGCTGAGCAAGAAGAAGTCCACATGGACGAATCAGGACGAATGGAACATCAGCGATCTGGAAGTCGAACCGCTGGTGGTGTACCACAACAGCACGTTCCTAAATCCTGTTCCGCTCAATATCTTCAACTCGATCCTGATTTCGGCCAAGATGACCGGGATAAACACCGACGGTGCAAAATACACTTTCTATCCGTTCAGCAACTTTACATCCTCTCCGTTGCTGTTCCACGGTACTCAGTATGCGTATGTCAAGGTAACGATCACCAATATTGCAGAACACGAAGTAAGATATACCACGCTGCAAGAAGTAGAGGTAGTATCATTCTGGGGAACGGTCGAAAAAGGGACGCCCCTCGTATTGGATGCCACAACGGGAAACAGAGTTTCGATGATTGTTCTGGCTGCCGGGGAAAGCCGGGACTATGTGCTGGAAATCGAGCAATTCGCATGGCATAACGGGGAATTTCAGTTGGACAATTATCCGACCGGCGTTGTGAACTCATACATCAAACTCGGATTCGGCGAACTGCTCGACCAGACCGGAATCTTCCAGATACAGGCAAGGAACATCTAATTTGTTATCAACCAATAAAATCTTTCAATTATGTCAACAGTAAATGCAATTATCAACGAGAACAAGATCACCGCACAAACGATTCAGCGGCTTATTAAGGCAAGCGTAGGTTCGGCCGAAGTTTCGGCGGAGGTAACGATGACCAACGCGGCGGTCACTTCCTACACGGGCGGCCAGATCACCGAAAACGGAGAAGTCAAAGCGTCGTTCAATCAGTACGCGGGCGGCAAAATGCAGATCAGCGCGGATGTGGAGTACTTCTCGCAGGCGCAGGCGATCCTTACTCCGTTCATGCAGAAGATGGACGCCATCGCGCTGACGATGACCGAACAGCCTGAATCAGTAGTCGAAGCGTAACTCTAAAAACTCAAAAAGATGAAAAAGATTATCAATTACTTCCGACAGAAAAGAGACGCGCGGTTCCTCAAACGTGTACAGCGCGCATTGGCAACAGGGGCCAACTTGCGAATCAATGGCGAGTTGAGTGTCACAGGGGGCGTTAAGGCGTTTGACAACGTCAAGACTACCAAATTGGATCACACGGCCTATTCCGCCGGTAACTTCAATCCTGCAACCAAAAATTAATCAGCAATGAAAAAGATCGAACTTGTAGCACTGACCCAGCTTTTGGGCAAAATCAGTTCCGGCAGCATTTCTCACGATGAGCGCAAAGGGTTGCTCGACACAATGAAGGTTGCCAAATACAACCTCGAAATGCGCGACGAGAAGATGCGCACGGCGATGAAGAAGTACGGAATCGAGATCGACCCGAACACCGGAAGGATTGCCGAAGGTAACGACAAAGCCGCTGTCGCTTCATTCCTCGACGATATGAACAAGGTGGACACGTCGGATGTCGAACTCAAGCCGTTTCTTTCGGAGGCCGGGGCCGATGCGCTCTGGGAGGAAAACAAACTCACCACTTCGGAGCGCATGATGCTCGATGAGCTGGTGAAGCAACCCGAGCCGGAAGCTCCGGAGAAACCGGCAGCCAAAACGAAAAAGTAATCTCTAAAACCAAACTACAATGACAAAATCAAACCTTTGGCAGATCATCATCGGGATGGTGGTGACTGCAATCTGCGGAGTAATCCTGAACATGGGCATGTTCTCGTTCTTTCCTGCGCTGATAGTAGCGATTGCGTGGGCCGGGATCAAACAAACCTCCGGTAAGGAGTACAAGGACAAGAACGGTAACTACGTTGAGCCGAAGTTCTGGAAAGACTTTGTGCCCGTGACGGCCGGCGCGCTGGTCATGTGGGCCATCGTGATGATCGGATAACTTTCCGGCAATTTTCCCAGCCGGGACAATATTTGAAACCATGGAGACATTATTGGCAATCTTGGCTACGGTATTCGGTACCGGCTGGGGTGTTCAATTTATTTATTACCGTTACGAACGGCGCAAGCGAAAAGCGGAAGCAGAGAGTATAGAACTCGACTTGGATGAAAAACATGATAAGATGCAAGATCAAATGCTCGACAATGCGTACAAACAAATTGTCGAGCTTCAGGGCATCGCTGACTCCGAGAGAGAAAAATGGATCGATTTAAGCAAGAAGATTTCCGCAATGAAGATAGAATTACTTAACGAACGAGAGGCGCGTATGATTGCCGAACATGACAAATGCACGGTTCAGACATGCCTACAAAGACAACCACCGAGACTATGAGTAACGCAAGAGGCATTCGCAACAACAATCCCGGCAATATCCGCAAAGACGGATCGGTGTGGCGGGGAGAGGTGGCCGGGCCGGATAAAAATTTCAAGACCTTCGAGACGATGGCCTGGGGCATTCGTGCAATCTACCACCTGCTCAATAATTATTGCCTTCTGTACGGTTGTGACACTATCGAGAAGATGATCCGGCGGTGGGCACCTCCCGAAGACGGGAACGATACGGAGAGTTACATTTCCACCGTGTCGAACCTTTCCGGGATGCCGCGCACCAGCCGCCTGACGACAACCGATCGTTCGGTGATGGAGCCTATCGTGCGCGCGATGATTAAAGTCGAAACAGGGACGACAGTTTCTGCCGCAGACTATAACCAGGCGTGGGAACTGTTTATCAAGTATAAAAAGTAGTTCGAACCGGGAATTCCCGGTTCGGCACTAATTCAACAAGTTAAAAGTTCTTTGACATATTGTTTGCCGCAAAAATCCTATCTTTGCGGAAAGAGTATTATTATGAATGCAAAGAAAGGAAAATTAATCGTTCAGGATGTTGAGATTTCTCTGACAACCGTAGACAAAGAAGATTATATCTGTTTAACTGATATGGCTAAGGCAAAGAATGACGATGCTCGTGCTGCTGATATAATCAAAAACTGGATACGAAATAGAGCAACTATCGAATTCCTAGGGGTATGGGAGACTATTTATAATCCGAATTTTAAAGTGGTCGAATTCGACCACTTTAAAAAAGAGGCCGGATTACCTACGTTTACAATGAGTGTTAGTAATTGGGTGGAACAGACCGGTGCAATAGGCATATTCTCCAAAAGTGGGAAGACGGGAGGGACTTACGCCCATAAGGATATTGCCTTTGAATTCGGTGCTGCCATTAGCCCTGTTTTCAAACTGTACATTGTCAAAGAGTATCAGCGCCTCAAGGAGATTGAGGCTAATCAATATGGACTTGAATGGAATGTTAATAGAATCTTATCAAAAGTTAATTATAGAATTCAAGCTGATGCTGTTAAGTACCATAAAATACCACAAGGTCATTTTACCTTTGATACGGAAAAATTCGCCTACACAGAGGAAGCTGATTTACTTAATCTGATAATGTTTGGCTGTACAGCAAAAAAATGGAAGGAAAGCAATCCCGAAAGGGCTGCCAGTGGAGAAAATGTACGAGATACGGCAAGTATAAATGACCTCACCATTCTTTCTAATCTTGAGAGCATGAATGCAAACCTCATAAGGAAAGGAATTGATAAAAGCCGACGTTTTGTTATCCTGACCGAAGAGGCTAAAAATCAGAGGAAATCACTCGAGTCAGTGGATTTTATGAAGTCCTTGAAAAAAACTCATGATGGTATTTATGTAGATGCTGCAAAAGAAATTCCAAAACAACAAAGCGAGAAAAAAAATATAAAAAAACGATTCTTACTCAAGAAATAAGGTTCTTGTTATATAGGCGGCAACCAATAAGTTACCGCCTTTTTTATGCCTGGGCGGAAAGTTCGGGCATTTTTATTTACCGAATACAAAATACGATGAGAAACGCCATTATAGTTTCAGTCCTAATCTTAGCCTCTTTCCTCGTTGGTCGACTGACAAAGAATTTCGACCCGGTTAAGATCGTACAGTACGATACTTTGCCGCCAGTCGTACATCTCGACACGATCAGAGATACAGTGCCGGTACCGAAATACGTGCATATCGTTCGGTATGACACCATCCACGATACTGCAGACGGGAAACCTATTCACCTTCCTATTCCGATCGGTCGTTACCTGTTTACCGACGATTCGACCTATCGTATGGAGGTAGAGGGCTACAATGTGCAGGCAAACAGTATCGAAGTCTATCCCCGGACGGTTACACAAACCGTTATCCAGCGGGTCGGGGTTCCCGGCAAGCCCAAACGCTGGGGGATCGGCGTGAGCGCCGGGGCAGCTTTAACGCCAGAGGGAGTGAAGCCGTATTTAGGGGTGGGGGTGCAGTATAATCTGATCGTATTTTAGGGCATCCTACATAGACGTTAAAGTAAAAGGGAATCGATATGATTCCCTTTTTTACTCCCCATTTAACTCCCTGTGAAACCACAATGAGCTGATAATCATAATGCATTTGTACTCGGAACGGGAATCGAACCCGTACGGACATCACTGCCCAAGGGATTTTAAGTCCCTCGTGTCTACCTATTCCACCATCCGAGCAACCTGATGCCGCTCCTTATTGACCGGAACGGACGTGCAAATATAGTCGGATTCAGCGATTATGCCAAATTGCATCGAAAATAACCTCATTTCACAGAGGTGAAACTCCTTCTTTATGGTTTTCACCCGACAGACATCAACTCATCCCGGAGATCTACTCCGGAGGAGTCGCACCCTGGTCGGGTCCCCAAGGTTCGGGACGGCGGGCCGGATCGAAAGGATCGTAATAATAGATCCCCAATCGGTCGAGATCGTGCAGATAAACCGGTAATTTTTTCAGGAATCGGTTATAGTTTTTCTGATCCGGATCGGCCCACGCCACCTCGGCGGCAGCCACCAAACGGGGGAAAGTCATGTAATCGAGGCGTCGTTCGTCTGCAATCCGTTCCGTCCACATATTAGCCTGCAAGCCAAGAATCTGTCCTTCCCGGCCTTTCCACATCGGGGCAAGCGTATCGGTGAACCGGAAAACCGATTCCAACGTCGTATAGGCATCGTGACGGCCGTAGATATGTTTCGGATGCTCAACAAAATCAAAGTAGAGAGGCAGGCGGGGAGTAAGCAGAATCCGGTAGCCGCCATCCAACGCCTTACGCAATTGGGCCGGTTTGTCGTGACGCCACCACATCACAACTGCCTTATCGGGTGAGATTCCCGCATCGACGATCTCATCCCATGCAATCACCGTTTTGCCTTTGGAAACAATGGAATCGACCATACGACGCATGAAATAGTGCTCAAGTTCCACTTCGTCGGCAAGGCCCTTTTCCCGGATGAAGGCCTGAATCTGCGGGTCGGTAAACCAGACCTGATTGCCGTAGTGCACCTCATCCCCGCCGATATGGATATAAGGGGAAGGGAACAAGGCTGCAACTTCGGTCAATATGTTACTGAGAAATTGGTAAGTCTCTTCCTTTGCGGGATTAAACGTAAAATCTTTCCAACGCCCTTTACCGCCGGACGAGATTTCAGGATACGCACGACCCGCCGCACAAGCATGTCCCGGCATGTCGATTTCCGGAACCACCATGATGTTGCGATCGGCAGCATACCGGATCACTTCACGAATCTCCTCCTGCGTATAGAATTGCGGTGCAGTGGTCGAATCTTCCCATACGCCCCGTGCACCGACCGTGGTCAGTTTCGGATAACGTTTGATCTCGATACGCCAACCCGGCTCGTCGGTCAGATGCCAATGAAAGACGTTCAATTTCAATTCGGCCATCCGGTCAAGCACCTGAAACACTTTCTGTTTACCGAAGAAATGACGGGATTCGTCCAGCATAAACCCGCGCCATCCCATCCGGGGGGCATCTTCAATCCTGCATGCGGGGATAGTGCCGTGATTGTACCGAATCAATTGCAACAACGACTGTTTCCCATAAAAAAGTCCCGGCAGCGCCGATGCCGTCACTGTAATTCGATCCGGTGTCACAACGAGCGTATATCCTTCACGGGGAATCGATACCGTAGAATCAAGAACCAGATCGATCGCGCCTTTTTTACGAGTCGCAGAGGTCCGAAATTGTTTCAATTCATTGCGTATCTCGGATACAAAAGCGGGGTCTTTCACTCCCTGTGTCTCGATCCGCACAGCAGATGTGCACATGAAAACGCCCTCGCCGAAACCCACCTTCCCCGGAGTCGGGAAAACGGGCAACTCCTCTTGCAGAACCGGCTCGTTTTGCGAAGGAACAGCCGCATACAGGGCGAAAGCCGCAAATATCGAGAACAGGCCTGCAACCGTGCAGGTAACTCTGAACATAAGCAATAGGGTTAGAAGTGGGTTAGGCGCTATTTTTTATCCGTCTTGACAATCCCTTCGCGCATACGGGTATCGGCCTGGATATTCTGCAATTTGTAATAGTCCATAATCCCGAGGTTTCCCGAACGGAACGCTTCGGCAATAGCCATCGGAATCTCGGCTTCGGCCAGAATCACCTTGGCACGCGCCTCCTGGGCTTTCGCTTTCATCTCCTGCTCCATCGCTACGGCCATCGCCCGTTTCTCTTCGGCTTTGGCCTGCGCGATATTCTTGTCGGCATTGGCCTGATCCATTTGCAACACGGCACCGATATTCTTGCCTACGTCGATATCGGCGATGTCGATCGACAGGATTTCAAACGCCGTTCCCGCGTCGAGTCCTTTTTCCAACACAACACGTGAAATAAAATCAGGGTTTTCCAACACGGTTTTGTGCGAAGCGGACGAACCGATCGACGAAACGATACCTTCGCCGACGCGTGCCAGCACGGTATCTTCACCGGCTCCACCGACCAGTTGTTTGATATTGGCCCGCACAGTCACACGCGCCTTGGCAATAAGCTGAATCCCGTCCTTGGCAACGGCTGCCACGGGGGGAGTATTGATCACTTTCGGATTAACGGACATTTGAACAGCCTCGGCCACATTACGACCGGCCAGATCGATAGCGGCAGCCATCTTGAAATCGAGTGCGATATTGGCTTTCTGCGCCGAAATCAGCGCGGTTACCACATTCGGCACATTCCCGCCCGCGAGAAAGTGGGCTTCGAGATCATTGGCCTGCAAATGCAAACCGGCCTTCGTCCCGGCGATCAACTGATTCACGATCACCGAAGGAGGCACCTTGCGGAAACGCATCAGCACCAGTTGCAACAGGCTGATCCGTACGCCGGACACCAATGCAGAGAACCACAGCCCGATAGGAATGAAATAGAAAACAAACCACAATAAGATCAGCGCGACAAACGCAATAATGATCAATAAACCGATACCTCCGCTCATAAAATTCGTTATTTAAATTTGGTTGATAGATTCTTGCTGTTTGTGATGCACTGCCCTGACGATCACGACCGTATTCTCGAAACCGATCACTTCCACGCTTTGGCGGGGATTGATATAGCCATCGATCGTTTTAGCCTCCGCCGTGACCTCTCCTACACGCACTTTGCCCATCGGTGCCAGGCGCGTCAGCGTGGTACCGGTCTGGCCGACCAGGATATTATTTTGCTGGGGGGTGGGGGTAGACGTGGAATCGATCGTGGCTTTCAGCGACAGGCGTTGCCAGGTATTCGCCCGCAGCGAAATAAAAACTGCCAGTACCGAAAGCAATACGGCTGCGGTCAGCGTCACCAGACCGATCAATACCCCGGACTGAATGAAAGCATAGAAAATCGCAGCTCCGAATGCGAGCAACGATCCAATCCCTGCTACGCTGATACCGGGCAACAGCACCAGTTCGGCCACCAACAGCAGCACTCCAATCAAAACAAGAATCAGGATCAGCCACATAAATTTATTGATCGTCGGGATACAGGAACGATTACAAGATAGCTATTTTCTGCGTAAAAACTAATTTTTCAACTCCAGTACTTTCGCCGTAACGCCGTCGACCGCACCAAGTAACTCCGCCAACCGTTCAGCCGATTCACGATCACCGAACGAACCGACCATATAGATATATCCGCCGTCCGGAGCAGAAGCACGCGAAACCTCCTTATCCTGCGCCACCGATGAGAGAATCTCTTTCACGCCTGTGCTCATCTCTTCGCCTTCGCCGCCGATCTCCACACGGTAAAATACCTCCTGCTGATCGGATGAAACCGCTGAGGCCGAAGCTGCCTCTTCACCCAACGACTCGAAAATCCCGTCACGCCACACGACGATTTGCGGTTTGCGGAAACCCAGCTTCGTCAACTGCTCCACGGCAGCCTGTGCCTCGGGAAATTCCCGGAACGCACCGGCATAATAACTGTACCTGCCATCCTCCTGCTTCTCATAACACAGCGGCGAAACATTGCGGAAAATCGATACGGGCTGCGTCCGGATAAAATTACCCACCTGCACTTTATACACCGTCCCATATTTGAACACTTCATTTTGCGGAATCGGGTGCGAAGAATTATATTTCGCCGGCGACGTCACTTCAATATTACCGTATTCGATAAAATTGCGCGGTGCAGGATCGACCGGAGGCAGGTTGTAATCCAAAACATCCACCTCTTTCAGAACTTTCGCCAACGAATCGCGGGCCTGGGTATATCCTAAAATACCGGCAAGCGCCATTTCGTAAGAGAGCACCAATTTCTTGCGCAACGGATAACCGTATACCACAGCCGAAGCAACCTGATCACGGGCCGAAGCAATCCGTTGGTTCGTTTCGCGGAACTGCTTTTCGAAATCATCCAGCAATTCGCTCTTATTCATCTTATCCAACAGATAATTGTAAGCATATACCTTGTTGTCATAGATATAGTTCCACACATGAGCGAGCGAATCGGCCAGAACGTCATTGATTCCTTTGATTGTCTGCAACTTGGAATAAGCCTCTTCGGCTTCCGGGCGGGGTGCGGTCGAATAGGTCGCCGCGAGTTCCTCCATCTGCCGGTAATTATCCAGGAACGTATTGATCAACACGGGCGGAACGACCTCTTTTTCCTGGGAGCGGCATAATGAACTGTAATCGTTCGGGGAAAGATGCGCCTTGAAATAGTCGTTGAAAACCAGATTCGGAACCTGCTTTTTCAGGCTGTCCTCCGCCACAGTCACAGCAGGAGACTGAGGTGCCGTCACAGGAAGGGCCGGAGCATCCATATGCTCCAACACATACTCTTGCTCGATGACATTGATCGAGTTGCCCACTTCGCCGATCCGGTTACGAATATCGAACAGTTCTCCTTCCAGGCGCAGAATCTCCTGCCCGTATTTCTCGCGTTCGGCAGTCGCCGCAGCGAACAGTTTACGAGTTTGGGAAATCACGTTCATCACCGAATCCTCCCGCTGATGCAGTTGTTTTTCCTGCAACAGCAACGCCATATATTTAGAATTTCCCTCCAACCCGGCTACGCGTGCCGATACCTGCCCCCAACCGCATATCGGGAACAAAGCTACAACCAAGGTCAGCAGAATTCGTTTACACTTCGACATATTCCAGGTTATTTCCACCATTTGATCAAAAACAGTTGTATAAATCCGAACAGTTCCAAACGTCCCAGCAACATCAGTACCGTACAAATAAATTTCACCCCGGCGGGCAGCATATGGTAATTATCCAGCGATCCGACCTCACCCAGTCCCGGCCCGACATTCCCCATACTGGCAATTGTAACACCGAAACTGGTCATCAGGTCGACCCCGAACATAGTAATGATAATTACCCCGGCTACCACAAACATGATATAAAAAAATATGAATAGAACAGCCCGGTTGACAATATTGTTATCCTGGATCATCCCGTTCATTTTGACCCGGATGATCGCATTGGGATGCTGGAGCTGCAAAATTTGCGCCTTGATCGCCTTAAACGACAATAAAACGCGGTCGCATTTGATCCCGCCCGCAGTAGAACCCGCACAGGCGCACTGCATCGAAAACAGGATAATCATCATAATCGCCAAACCGGGCCAGACGGAAGAATCAGCCGTTGCAAACCCGGTAGTGGACGCCACCGAGACGATCTGGAACAATCCGTAACGCAATGACATCAAGAAAGTGGGGTAGGTATCATCGGCCCACAGGGCAAAAGCCGTCACCAACCCGCCTACCAGCAATGACAATAGGTAATAACGGCTCACCTCCGAACGGAAGACATTATTTCCTTTCCCTGTCAATGTCGCGAAAATCAATCCGAAATGCAATCCGGACACTGCCATGAAAAGCGTGATGATAATCTCGATCCAAACGTTGTTATAGTAGGCAATACTGAGGTTTTTCGTACTGAATCCGCCCGTGGCGATCGTCGAAAAGGAGTTGTTCACCGCATCGAACCAATCCATGCCGGCAATGCGCAACAACACGGTCTGTACGAACGTCAGTCCGACATACACGACCAGCAGGATATGCAGAATCTTCTGGGTCTTATAGCGGTAATTATCCTTGGCCATCGATGAAAGCTCCATATGCGAAAGTTTCATCTTGTTCTGTGCTCCCGAAGCCGGCAGTACGACCAATGCGAACATCACGACACCCACACCGCCCAGCCAGTGTGTAGCCGAACGCCAGAACATCATGCCGTTGGGCAGTGCTTCCACATCGTTCAGGATCGTGGAACCGGTCGTCGTATAACCCGACACGCTTTCGAACCAGGCGTTAATCAGGCTGAATTCACCGCCCCAAAGCATATAAGGCATCATTCCGGCCATGCAGGCTGCCAACCACGATCCCACCACGATCCCATAACCCTCCTTGGTACTGATCTGCTCGCCTTTCGGTACGAAAATCAGCGGGAAAACACCCAACACAGATGTCAGCAGAAAACTCAGCAGCAACGGATAGAAACCCGTATCGAAATTGTTGAACAACGAAATACACGCCGACAACAGCATGAACCCCGCATTCAACAGGAGCATCAACCCCATATATCTCAGCACTACGTTCAACCGCATAACCTGCCTCCGCGTTATTCGCTTTTTTTGTTTTTCAACAGGCCGATCAGAGCCTCGATATACTCTTTGAGTTTATGCACCTCATCGCGTCCCTCCATCGTGATCTTGAACGGAATCTTGGAATTGAGGTAATTGTGCAGCCCTTCGGTAATTTTCAGCACAGGCCTTACATAATACAGATCGATGAAATAGGAGAACATCACGATAATGATGATCGCTATAGCCAACGCTATAATTCCCGGCATAATCGCCCGGTAAGCGTTGCTTTCGAGTTGGGCGGTTTTGGCATCCATCACGCTCTGCGACGACACCATAAAGTTTTTGATCGAAGCCGTCAGGTCATAATAGGATGTTTTATAAACGCCCACAAACCAATTCATATCGCTGCGCCCGGTCTTCGCGCGGTTGTCGAAAAAATTATTGATTACGCCGGTATACTGCACGTTGGCCGCATAGATCGAGTCAAGCCCCCGCAGGTCGCGGATGGAAATCTTGGCCTCGCGGATGGCCGCATCGAACTTGGCACGTCCTGCGAACAACAACGAATCATACTCCGCACTGCCCGTTACCATTATCTGCAGCAGCGCCGTATTTTGATCCTGCACGGCATCGAGCATCTCCTTCGAGAGCTCCATATTTTTCAGGCTGGCATCGAGCATGTTACGCGTCGAATTGCTCAGTTTATTCAGTTCGAAATAGGACATCAGCCCCGAGAAAAAAAGCAACAGTCCGAGCGCGAAAAACCCAAGCCTAATTTTTTGCCTGATTCCCATAATCGCTTTAATTTGTTTGATTCAGATAGAACAAATATACAATTTTTGACGACGATTCGCCATCATTCACAGAGAATAGTTGCCTGCGCTACGCCATCCGCATCCAAAGCCCCGAGCCGGACACGCGTAATCGTATTGATCCGTTCGCGGTCGAAAGGCGTCCGCACCTTGATATAATTCTCGGTAAAGCCGAACATATCCCCGCCGCGGCGGGTGCTTTCCCAGAGCACTTTGGCTTCACGGCCCTGCTGCGCGGCACAAAAACCGCGATAAAGCCGCGACGACAATTCGCCGAGACGCTGCACCCGGTGTGCCGCAACGCCCGGCGCCACCTTCCCGTTCATATCCGCTGCCGGGGTATTCGGGCGGACAGAATAGGGGAATACATGCAGGAAGGCAGGACGAATCTCCTCGAGAAACCGGCAGGTGACCTCAAAATCCTCATCCGTTTCACCGGGAAAGCCGACAATCACATCGATTCCGAAAAAAACGCCGGGAATTTGCGCCCTGACCGCCCCGATCCGTTCGGCAAATCGTGCGGTGTTGTACCGCCGCCGCATCAATGCCAGAATCCGGTCGCACCCGCTCTGCAACGGCACATGGAAATGCGGTTGGAACTTATCCGAACCGGCAGTGAAGGCTATTACTTCATCGGTCAGCAGGTTAGGTTCGATCGACGAAATCCGGTAACGGTCGATTCCTCCGACGGCGTCCAGCGCACGCAGCAGATCGACGAACGATTCCCCGGTAGTGCGGCCGAAATCACCCACGTTAATCCCGGTCAGCACGATCTCGCGCTGCCCTTTGGCTGCGATCGCTTCGGCCTCACGCACCAGATCGGCCACCGGCAGGTTGCGGCTCGCACCGCGCGCCAACGGAATCGTACAATAACTGCAATGATAATCACAGCCGTCCTGCACCTTGAGAAACGAGCGTGTCCGGTCGCCAGTTGAAAAAGCAGCGAAAAACCCGGTCAACTCCCCGGCCTCGCAAGTATTTACGGTAGCACCCCGTTTGGCACCCAGTGCAGCAACACGTTCAAAAATAGTCCCCTTATCGTTGTTGCCGACCACCAGATCTACCCCTTCGATAGCGGCCAATTCCTGCGGTTTGAGTTGGGCATAACAGCCCGTTACCACGACAACCGCCCCGGGATTTTCTTTGATCAGACGACGTACGATATTCCGGCACTTCTTATCGGCATGCTCCGTTACCGAGCAACTGTTAATCACGTAGAT
>ERZ825137.2905-NODE-2905-length-19131-cov-4.934682_pt1 | contig 19131 bp, 17 predicted proteins | sample MGYA00519873_ERZ825137 | MGnify/ENA primary metagenome ERZ825137 (study PRJEB31778, sample SAMEA3449190) | human gut metagenome | biome: human gut; feature: human-associated habitat; material: faeces | place: United Kingdom | collected 2010/2012 ...
CTTGCATGTGTTAGGCACGCCGCCAGCGTTCGTCCTGAGCCAGGATCAAACTCTCAATAAAATGGTATCTTAAAGCCGAAGCTCTAAAATCAATTTCATTCTTCGTTCGCTCTTAGCTTAACTCAAGAATTTTCGTTGGCTATTCAAAGAATCTCATTTCTGACATTCACTGAACAACTCTTTTGGTTCTTTTTCAGAACCTTAATTGTCCAAGGTGTTTGTTCATGTTTCTCGTTGTTTAATTTACAAGGTGCACTCCGCAGTTTCGCGGGCTTTTATTGTATCATAGGAAGTTTCGTTTGTCAAGAACTTTTTCAAATTCTTTCGAACTTCTTATGATCGACGCTCGCTTTGATCAATTTCTCTCTCGCAGCGAACTCATTTATTCTAGCACATCTTCATCTGTTTGTCAAGAACTTTTTTCAAGGCTTTTCAACCGTTTTCTTGGCTCCCATCCGATATGCCCGCGCTCTTCAGAACGCTCGCATATATTATCATCGGGATTCGGGTTTGTCAACCCCTTTTTTCATTATTTTTCATTCTTTTTTATATTTCCTATAACTTGTGTTAATATCGGGATTACACCCCAAAATGTAGCCGCTCCGACGACCCATACCGCCATCGGCAGCCGCTGCGTCAGAAAGCTGACGCCGAAGGCGAGCAGGCAAAAGACTCCTTCCTTCTTCTCTCCCCATCCGGCGCCGAGGCAGGCCTCTGCCGTGCGGGCGGCCGCGCACACGAGCAGCGTCAGCAGCGACACCAGCCCGAGCAGCTGCGCCGTGGACAGCAGCAGCTCAAAGCGCTGCATGACGGACAGGACCGACAGGCTTTTCGTGAGCGTATAGAGCGGCTGCGGCAGCTGGGCCGTCCACGCCGGGGACAGACACGCGCTGCACAGCAGCGCCGCCACGCCCGGCAGCACCGCAGCGGCCAAAGCGCTCCAGCCCGGCCGCGGCGTCTGCCCGTCCCCGTCCAGAAACAGCAGGCACGCGGGCGTCAGGCACAGGCAGAGGCTCAGCCCCGCATCCGCGGCGCTCCCCCACGGCCGGCACCACGCCGCCTGCACATGCCGCAAGGAGGCCAGCGCGATGATACTATATAATAATGCCAGACAGAGCGCCAGCACGCCGCTGACCCGGGCCGCGGCAGCCTGTCCCTTCCGGCTGGCCAGCGCGGCCAGCAGCAGTGGGACTGCGGGTGCCAGTGGGCCGAGATCGTCCTCAAACGCGATCTGGCTCGCCGCAGCCGCGCCGGAGGCTGCCAGCAGCAGCCAGAGGCACACCGCCGCGCCCAGGAGCCGCCCGCTGCGCCGACCGAAGGCCCGGGCCATCTGCTCCAGCAGACTCTGCCCGCTCCGGCGCTGCAGCGTCTGCAAAAACAGCACGATCCCGCTCGCCGCCGCGCTGCCCGCCAGCACCCAGAGCCAGCCGCGCCCGGCCAGCACCATGGCCGCCGGAACGCTCAGCGCGCACAGCCCCCACGCCCGGCTCTGCCGCGGCGTCAGCTTATCCTGCAAGCTTCATCCCTCCGTCCTCCGCCGGCAGCAGCTGCGCCGGGCGGATCTGATCCCCGCGGGCCAGCGCCGCGCGCGCAAGCGCGAGCGTCAGCGTCCCCGGGTGCGCCTGTAAAAACTCCACAGCCTCGGCCGCGTGCAGCTCCGGCAGCCGGGCCAGATACAGCTTGGCCGCCGGGCGGAACTGCGGCTGCTGCGCAGCCGCAGGCAGCAGGGCTCCGGCGCTCTGCAGCAGCACGATATGCTCCGCCGTGTCGAGAAACAGCGTCCCCTCCGCGCATTCTGCCATATCGGCCAGCGCGGCGGCCAGCGTCGGGCCGGACCCGGCCGCGCCGTTGTCGGCCTCCACGGTGATCGCGCCGTCCCCGGCCCCGATCACGAGCACCTGGGCCGGGAGCAGCTTCGCCGCGTCCGTGCCGGTGCGCGGCAGCATGCAGAGGCAGACGGCCGACGCCGCGGCCAGCAGCCAGATACAGATGCGGTTCATATTCCGTCCCCCTGATTTCGAAGATCCTGCGGCCGCAGCGCGGCCTCGCGCCATTTCTGCCGGATCAGGCGCGGGCGCAGGATGGCGCGGGCTGCCCGGGCGTCGGAAAACGGCGTCAGATACGAAACGTCCAGACTCGTCAGCCCCGACAGATGGATCAGCAGCAGCACGCCGCCCGCCGTCAGCGCGAACAGGCCGCCCACGCCAGCCAGAATCGCCAGCGCGAACCGCCAGACGCGGATGGCGTCGGACAAATCCCGGCTCGGCAGCGTAAAGCCGCAGATCCCGGCCGACGCCGCCACGATCAGCGCCGCCGGGGAGATCAGCCGCGCATCGACCGCGGTCGTCCCGACGGCAAGCCCGCCGATGATCGACACCGCCGTGCCGATGGCCTGCGGCAGATGGAGCCCCGCCTCCTGCAGCAGCTCAAAGGCCGCCAGCAGGCCGATGACCTCAAAGACGGTGTCGAACGGCACCTCCTGCTTGGAATCGATGATGGCGAGCAGGAGCTTGGTCGGGATCATCTCCTGATGGTACGTCGCCATCGCCACATACAGCCCCGGCAGCAGCAGCGCCGCCAGCAGCGCCAGATACCGCAGCACGCGCAGGCAGGACGCTGAGAGATAGTCGACCGCGCGGTCCTCCGTCGATTTCATAAGAATGCCGAGATCGACCGGGGCCAGATACCCCAGCGGCAGCCCGTCGACCAGCAATCCGACCTGTCCGTTCAGAAGGCCCTGGCAGAAGGTGTCCGGGCGCTCGGTGTATTGTAATAACGGAAAGGCTGTCCGGCGGGAACCGGTCACGTATTCCTCGACGCTTGCGGGCGTGAGCATCCCGTCAATGTCGATATTCTCCAGCCGCTTTTCCATGCGCCGGACAAGCTCCGGCGCGGTCAGGTCGGCGAGATAGCAGACCGTGACGGCGGTTTTCGTGCGCAGGCCGACGGTCTTCTGCAAAAAGCGCAGCTGCGCCGTGCGCAGATGGCGGCGCAGGAGGCTGGTGTTGATGCGCATCGTCTCTGTAAACGCGTCCTTCGCGCCCTTGACAGTGTTTTCCGACTCCGGCGCGGAGGGGCCGCGCCGGGCGCTCGTTTTCGTTTCGAAGCAGAGCGCCGTGTCCGTGCCCGGAAAAATGACAGCGCAATAGCCGTGCAGCAGCTTGTCCGCCGTCTGCGCGGGACTCTGCGTGCGCTCGGCGACGGCGCAGTAGACTCTCGCCCGCTCCGCCTGCGTTAGAACCTCCTGTATGCTCCCCGGCGTGACCGTCTCCATCAGCGGCTTCAGCACCTGCTCGGCGATATCCCCGCCGGAGGTCAGCCCGTCCAGAAACAGCAGTCCCAGCCTCTGCCTGCCGACCGTGATCTGCCGGGTATTGAGATCCGCCGTATCCCCAAAGCACGCCTGCACGTCCTCCATGCCCCAATGCGCCATGGTTTTGCCTCCTGTTTGGATGATTCTTCTGTCATTTTTCCGCAAACGCAGAAAAGTATACCTGTTTTCCGCGTCACAGGTTTGCATATCCCGGCTGTTTGTGGTAGACTATAGCGAAAGCGATTTGAAATCACACATATTTAATATGTATCTGGAGATGTACCGCCATGTATGAATTGATTACCGACAAGACGCTTGCGGAATACGAAGCGTTTGTGCAGAGCCACCCGAAGGGCAATTTTGCGCAGAGCAGTCTCTGGGCCAAACAAAAGCCCATGTGGACATGGGACGCCGTCGCCGTGCGCGGCGAGGACGGGAAAATCAAAGGCTCTCTGGCCCTCATGACCCGCAAGGTTCCCGGCATCGGCCGGACGCTGATGTACGGCTGCCGCGGCCCGGTCTGCGATCTGGACGACCGCGAGACGTTTGCCCAGCTGCTGGAGGGCGCGAAGGCGCTGGCGAAAAAATATAAATCATATGTTATCAAGCTCGACCCGGACGTGCCGTCGAGCAACACGGCATTCGCCGCGCTCATGCAGTCGTTCGGCTTCCGGTGCAAGGAGGGCGGGAAGAATTTTGAGGCCATCCAGCCGCGCTATGTCTTCCGTCTGAACGTCGAGGGCAAAACGGAAGATGAGCTTATGGCGGCCTTCCACCAGAAATGGCGCTATAATATTCGCCTGGCCGAGCGCAAGGGCGTAAGCGTGAAGATCTGCGGCAAAGAAATGGTCCCGGCGTTCGCCGATCTCATGCTGACGACCGGCGTGCGCGACGGCTTTGTCACGCGCAAGCCGGAGTATTTCGCGAATATGCTCGACAATCTCGGCGAGCACGCGCGGCTCTACATGGCCTTCGACCCCGAGGGCACGCCCATCGCGGGCACGCTTGCCATTCACTACGGAGACAAGGTCTGGTATCTCTACGGCGCGTCCAGCAACGAGCACCGCAATCTGATGCCCAACTATTTATTGCAGTGGCGCATGATCCAGTGGGCCATTGAAACCGGCTGCCGGGTCTACGATTTCCGCGGCGTATCCGGAAACGTCTCCGAGGATAACCCGCTCTACGGCCTGTTCCGCTTCAAGCAGGGCTTCGGCGGAGACTTCACCGAGTTTGTCGGCGAAGAGGATCTGGTGCTCTCGCCGGTCATTTACTGGGCCGTGGAGCACGGCACGTCGGTCTTCAAGGATGTGCGCAAGGCCGTCTATCTCATCAAAAACCGCGATAAGAAATAACGCAGGAGGCGCAGCATGAAAGCGTATGTCGTCGACTCCGCCGCCGTGCGGAGCAATCTGCAAATTTTAAAGGAGCGCGCAGGCAGCGCAGTTCTCTGGGCCGTTTTAAAGGGTGACGGCTACGGCCTCGGCCTTGTCCAGATGGCAGCGATCTGCCGGGAAGCCGGCGTCACGCACTTTGCCGTGACGGAGGTTTCCGAGGTCAGCCGCCTGCGCGCAGGCGGGTTTCAGGATTGTGACATTCTGATGCTCCGCCCGACCGCCGACGCGCAGGAGCTGACGCAGCTTCTGAACCTCGGCGCGATTCTGACCGTTTCGAGCCAGAACGACGCAGCCGTCCTGAACGGCGTGGCGGAAACGCTCGGTGTCCAGGCGCAGGTACACGTCAAGATCGATACCGGCATGGGCCGGTACGGCTTTTTGCCGGACGAGTTGGATCAGCTGCTGCCCATTTTCAAGTATATGCCCAGCCTGCACGTGACCGGCATTTATACGCATCTGCATTCCGCGTTCTGCAATCAGAAAGCGACGATTGCGCAGGCCGAGGCGTTTCAGGGCGTTCTGGACAAGCTGCACGCCGAGGGCTGCGGCACCGGCATGGCGCATATGCTGAACTCCGCCGGGCTTCTGAAATACCCCGAATACGCGATGGACGGCGTGCGCGTAGGCTCGGCCATCCTGGGGCGTGTGTCTGTGCGCGGAAATTGGGGTCTTGCCCGCATCGGCGAGTGTCAGGCAACGGTGGAAGAACTCCGTTGGCTTCCGAAGGGCCACAGCTGCGGCTACGGCGCGGGCTGGACAGCGAAAAAACCCACTCGCGTGGCCGTGTTCTCCGTGGGCTGGTACCACGGGTTCGGCGTGGAGATGGGAAACGACCTGTTCCGTTTCCGCGACTGTCTGCGCGGCATTCTGCGGAATCTGAAGCAGATGATTTTTAAGAAGCATCTTTATGTAACGGTAAACGGGAAAAAGTGCCGCGTGCTGGGCCATATCGGGATGCTGCACACGTGCGTGGACGTGACGAATCTTCAATGCGCGGTCGGCGACACGGCGGTTTTTGACATCAAGCCGCTGCTGCTCAAGGGCATCGAGGTCGTCTACCGGTAAGGAGGCACTATGGCAGAAAAAATCGCCGCCGTCGCCACCGGGCACGCCCGGACCGGCATCGGCATTCTGCGCCTGTCCGGCGACGGGTGCATTGAGGCCGCAGGGCAGGTCTTCCGGCTGAACTCCGGCAGGCCGCTTTCTTCCCTCTCCGACCGCAAGCTTGCGCTCGGCACGCTTTTCGACGCACAGGGACGCCCCATCGACCACTGCATGGCGTTCATCTCCCGCGCCCCGCATTCCTACACCGGCGAGGATACCGCCGAAATTCAATGCCACGGCTCCCCCGCCGCACTGACCGCTGGACTTGAAGCGCTGTTCGCCGCAGGCTTCCGGCAGGCGCGGCCCGGCGAATTCACACGCCGCGCATTTCTAAACGGCCAGATGGACCTGACGCAGGCTGAGGCCGTGATCGATCTCATCGACGCCGAAACTGCCGACGCGGCGGCAAACGCCGCCGGGCAGGTCGCGGGCGCGATCCGAAAAAGGATCGACCCGATCTATGACAGCTGGGTCGACCTGTGCGCGCATTTTCATGCCGTGCTCGATTATCCCGACGAGGATATCGACCCGTTTACGCTCTCCGGCTATGAAGCATCGCTGACGGCAAGCAGTCGTCAGCTTACCGCGCTGCTTGCCTCCTGCCATCGGGGCCGGATGGTGCAGTCTGGCATCAGGGCCGTCATTCTGGGCAGCCCGAACGCCGGAAAATCCAGTCTTCTGAACCGCCTGTCCGGCTTTGACCGCGTCATCGTCACCGACATTCCCGGCACGACGCGCGACACGGTCGAGCAGACCGTCACGCTCGGGCGGCACCTTGTCCGGCTGGTCGACACGGCGGGCATCCGCGACACGCAGGATGTGATCGAAAAAATCGGCGTTGACCGCTCGATGGAGGCCGCGAAGGACTGCGATGTAGCGCTGTATGTCCTTGATGATTCCAAGCCTATGACGGAAGAGGACCGCCGCGCGATGGGCGCTGCGCTCGAAGCGCCGGAGGCGATTGCGATTCTGAACAAGCAGGATCTGCCCGGCGCGATCGAGCCGTCCGATCTGCCGTTTTCGTACATCATCCCCGTCTCCTGCAAGGACGGCACGGGCTTTGATCTGCTGGAGCAGGCGTTTGATATGCTCTTCCCGGACGATACGCCGTGCGACGGCTCGCTTCTGACGAACGCGCGGCAGGCCGGCGCCATTCTGCGCGCGAAAAAGTCTGTCGACTCCGCCGTGCGGAGCATGCGCGCGGGTATGACGCCCGACGCGGTCCTGGTCGATCTGGAAGCGGCCATGGATGCGCTCGGCGAGGTCACGGGCCGGACGATGCGCGAGGATATCACGAACCGCATTTTTGAGCGGTTCTGCGTTGGAAAATAAACCACAGAAATCAGGTTTTACTATGATCTATCTCGATAATTCCGCCACGACGCAGCCCTGCCCCGCCTGCGTGCGGGCCATGACAGAGGCGCTCACGGACTGCTGGGGCAATCCGTCGTCCGTCTACGCGCTCGGCATTGACGCCGCCCACCGTCTGCGGCAGGCGCGGCAGGCGGTCGCCGCCGCCCTCGGCGCAGAGCCCGACCGGGTGTTTTTCACCTCCGGCGGCACGGAGGCCGACAACTGGGCCATTCTTTCCGCCGCCGAGCGTCTCGGCAAGCGCGGCCGCCACATCATCACGACCGCCGTGGAGCACCACGCTGTCCTGCACCCCATGCAGAAGCTGGAAGCGAAGGGCTTCGAGGTCACATATTTACAGCCCGACCACGACGGTACTATCACGGTCGAAGAACTGAAAAAGGCCCTCCGGCCCGATACCATTCTCGTCTCCGTCATGATGGTCAACAACGAGACGGGCGCGGTCATGCCGATTGCCGACATGGTCAAGGCCGTGCGCCGCGCTTCCCCGCTGGCGCTGTTCCATACCGACGCCGTGCAGGGCTTTTTGAAGGTTCCATTCCGCGCCAAAGCGCTCGGCGCGGACATGATCTCCGTCTCCGCGCACAAGATCCATGCCGCCAAGGGCACGGGCGCGCTTTATATCCGTCCTGGCCTGCCCCTCCCCGCTTTCCTGAATGGCGGCGGGCAGGAGAGCAACTACCGCTCCGGCACGGAAAACATGCCCGGCATCTGCGGCTTCGGCGCAGCCTGCGCCGGCACGGATGCAAAGGCGGACATGGAACACATGGCGCACCTGCGCGATCTGGCCCGGGAAAAGCTGGCTCAAATTGACGGACTTGTCCTCATCGGCAGTCAGGCCGCGCCGCACATCGTCAACCTGTCCCTGCCGGGCCTCCGTTCACAGGGCATTATCAACTGTCTGCAGTCAGACGGCATCTATGTCTCGGCAGGCTCCGCCTGCTCCAAGGGCCACCGCAGCCACGTGCTTGAGGCCATGCACCTGTCCCCCGCCGTCATCGACGGCTCCATTCGCGTCTCGTTCTCCCGCGACAACACGGAAGCCGACGTTGACGCGCTCTGTCAGGCGCTCCTGCACGCAAAGCAGACGCTGAAGGGCTGAAAACGACACGAATCCCCGCTTGCTTCGCTGAAAACCCCAGTGAAGCAAGCGGGGATTTATTAAGTGCTGCCCCTGTAGGGGTCGATGCCGGTCACAGCCGTTCGCGACGAAGGAGCGTTACGGATGTGGGTCTGCCGCTTGCCGGTACACATCGGCCCGCGCAGTGTGCACCGTTTTTACGATAATCTGCAGCGAATTTGCAGCTTCCCAATGGGCCGATGTAGGCATCGGCCCCTACATCAAAACAGGCAGGTGCATACGTATGCGCCCCAGCTTTTCGCAAAACCGGTGCATTCTGCGGGCGGACAGAGTCGTCCGCCCCTACGCAGACTTTTCTTTTGTAAAACAGTCTACCACTAAACGGACGCGATTGCAATGCGGGAAATCCGCACAGTATTTACTTTTTGGTGAATTTATGTTACAATGACACAATATTTATGGGACTTTCTTTCCACCAGCCGCCCCGGCTGCACGGAAAATGGAAGGAGAACATAGTATGGAAGACAAGTATGCAGCGCAGCCCGAACAGGAAATTGCGCCGAAAACACCGGACGCGGACGACGTCGACGCGCTTTTGCAGGATGTAAAAAGCCTGCTCGGCGAATCGGACGGCGAGACTGCGGAGCAGCCTCCCCCCGAAGACGAGCCCGTGCCGGAAGGCCCCGGCAATGAGCCGCTGAATGCGGAGGACGTGCACATCGACTACGGCAAATTCTACGGCCCGGAGGAGCAGAAGGAGCCGGAGGCTCCGCTGACGTTCTACGAGCAGTCCAAGCCCGCGTACCAGCGTGCACGGCGCGCGGAATACGAGCGCATCCGGGAGCAGGAGCGGCTTGCAAGAGCCGAGCGCCAGCAGGCATTTGAACAGGAGCGTGCCGCGCATATGAAGCAGAAAAAGGCCGCACAGAAGCACGCGAACGCGCACAGGAGCACAGCGGAATACGCCGAATGGCTCTACACGCAGGGGCTGAGCGACGACGAGCGCAGCGCACGCGCCGAGCAGGAGGAAAAGCTTGCGCAGCCGGAATCACGGCGGCGCAGAAGGCCGGAAAAGCCGAAGCGGCGGCACGGACTGCGCATTGCGCTGGTGCTGGTTCTGCTGCTGACGATCGGCGCGGCGGTGTTTCATTTTCTGATCGCCCGCGCACCGCAGAGCGAGGCCGCGCTTTCCGCCCGCAAAAAAGGCTGCGCGACCATCCTCGTCGCAGGCACGGACGAGGGCGGCTACCGTACCGACTCCATGCTGCTGCTGAACATTGACCGCACGGAAAAGGCCATTCATCTCGTCTCCATCCCGCGCGACACGCTGATCTACTGCGAGTATTCGGTCCCGAAGATCAACTCCGCCTACGGCTGGGCCGGCGGCGGAGAGGCCGGGATGCAGGAGCTGCTGCTGCGCGTATCCGAGATCATCGGCTTCACGCCGGACGGCTACGTCGTCGTCGACCTCAGCATCTTCCGGCAGCTGGTCGACCTCATGGGCGGCGTCACCTTTGACGTCCCGGTCGACATGCACTACTCCGACCCCACGCAGAACCTCAACATCGATCTGCAGGCCGGCAAACAGCACCTGAACGGCGAACAGGCCATGCAGGTCGCGCGCTTCCGCTCCGGCTACGCAACAGCCGACCTTGGGCGCATCGAGGTGCAGCGGTCGCTCGTCTCCGCGGCGCTCCGGCAGTGGGTATCGCCGAAGGGGATGCTCCATCTGTCGAAGGCCGTCAAGCTGGTGCTGGAGCACACCAACACAAATCTGACGAAGTCCAACCTTCTGTGGCTGGCAGAGAGCTTCCTGCTCTGCGGCCGCAGCGACATTGCCTCCGCGACGCTGCCCGGCTATGCCGCGAACTTCACAAGCGGGTCTTACTATGTGCTCGACGCGGGAGGCGTCGCGGACATTGTGAACCGATACTTAAATCCCTATGAGAAAGAGGTGCAGGCTGCGGAGCTCTACATCCGCAACGGCTGATCCATATGTATATCGATCCTGTACGGTATGAGGGCCGTCCGGGCAATGTCCCGGAGCGGCTGGAAAAGGAGCAGCGCTGCTATGCGCTGCTGGACGAGCTGCAAATTCCCTATGCCCGCGTCGATCACGAGCACGCGGACACCATCGAGGCCTGCGAGGCCGTCGAGCAGGTGCTCGGCGAGAAGATCTGTAAAAATCTATTCCTCTGCAACCGGCAGAAGACGCAGTTTTATCTGCTGATGCTGGAGGGCGAAAAGGTATTCAAGACGAAGGATCTTTCCAGGCAGCTGGGCGTGGCACGGCTGTCGTTTGCGGCCCCGGCGGATATGGAGAAATATCTGGACATCACGCCCGGCTCCGTCAGCGTGCTCGGCCTGATGAACGATACGGAAAACGCCGTCCAGCTCGTGCTGGACAAGCCGATCGCCGAGTCCACCCGCATCGGCTGCCACCCGTGCATCAACACCTCGACGCTGGCCGTCTCCACGCAGGATATTCTGACAAAATTCCTGCCCGCCGTCCACCACGAACCGATCATCGTCGACCTGCCGGACCCGGAGGACGCAGACTGAAGCCTCCCCCACCGGCCCTGACCGATCTCATGAACCATCCTGCAACCATCAAGAACCGGCACGTACAGTTTGTGCGTGCCGGTTCTTGTCATTTTCTCCGCAAATCCGAAGCATTTTGCCGCTATTTTATCAGCACCCGGTTCCTGCGCAGCTGCGGGCGCCCTTTGCGCCGCGCCTGACAGCCGGAGGCAGCGGTCATTCGCTTGACGTTTCCAGAATAGGAATATCTTATTAAAACGCTTCTGCCGCTTATCATTTGTTAATTACATGGCTCGTTTTTTGTAATAAAATAAGAGCACAAGCAGAAAGAAAATTTAGCAGAAATGGAGAATTCATATGGATGAGATTTTTCAATTGCTGGACTATCTCGGAATCCAGTCTCAGAGCACGATCCAGACCTACGCACGGCTGGCGCAGCGGCGGCACCTGAAAAAGGGAGAATGCCTGTACTACGGCGGAGAAGACTCGACCAATCTGTATTTTCTCATTTCCGGCATCCTGCGCGGCTTTACGGTCAGCGCGAGCGGAAAGGAATATACCGAGTGTATTCTGCACAAATACGGCCATGCGCACATCGGCATGATCGGTATGGATGACCGTCAGGAATTCAAGCTCAACAAGAATCTGGAGGCGCTTACGGAGGCGGATCTGATCTATTTTGATGTCCGGCCGATCATAAAGGAGTTGCCGAACTCCATCGAGTTTCTGCGGGTCTATGTCAAGAAGCTGGAGGAGTCCTACGCGCAGATGTGGGAGGTCCGCGAGATCATGCGCGAGTCCGCGCAGGCGCGCTACGCGTGGTTCCAGAGGACCTACCCGAAGCTGCAGAACATCATGCAGCTCAAGGATGTGGCGACCTTCCTCGGCATCACGCCCGTGACGCTCAGCCGTATCCGGGCCAGAGAAACCATCAGCGCTGAAAAGGATGACGCAACATGAAGCAGTATATTCTGTACCTGAATCTTCCGGATTCCTACTGTCAGATCTTTCTGCCGACGGAAAACAACCGGAAATACGAGCTTGAGCTTTCCGCGTCGCTGGATGCGCTTGAGGCGCAGCTTGGCAGCCGATTTGTCCGTACACACCGCAGCTATCTGGTCAATCAGCGCCATATTTTGTCCTATGACGCAGGCACGATGACCGTGACGCTGGCTGCGGAGCAGAGCGGCGCGGGCGTGCGCCTGCTGCCATTCCAGACGCCGCAGGACTGCTTCGCCTATCTGCGCGAAAGCGGCTATGCACGCGAGGCGCTTCAGCCGTCCACCCGGCAGGCAGACGGCAGCATTCAGAACGAAACGGAAAAAACGCTTTGGACGCAGTGGGAGGAAGGGACATGAACAGCGAGAAAATTCTGATCGAGATCAATGTCGCCGGTGTGAACCGGTCGTTTGACTGCATCGTACCGCGGACGCTGCCAGCGAAGCTTCTGTGCCGCGGCTTTCTGGAGCTGGTCGAGCAGAGCATGGGCATCCCGTTCGGCGCTTACCGGCAGGCACTTCTGATGTCGGAGCGCACGGGCCGCATTCTTTCGCCGGAGCAGACGCTCGACGACGCCGATATCGACAGCGGCGACACGCTTTATCTGGTCTGAGGCGCGTTTTTCGGGCGGAAATTTACCGTTCATCGCGCCAAGTGTACCGTTCGTCGTCATTTCATCCCAAACCCGGTTCGCTGTGTTAGACTATTCCTTTAAGATTTACTGCAATCTGTATGAATACAAGAATTTTTACGGCGTTAGCTCCAACATTCCCGACTTCAACGATGCGAATGTCACATGGTCGGTCACCCCGGCCGATGCTGACTGGTTCACAGCAGATGGAGGCGCATATGTCGACAGCACCATCACCTGCACGATAACAGCTTCCTATGTCTATAACGGCAGAACCTATACCGACAGCATGAGGCAGACGATGGATCAGGTCAAGTATACGTTTAACATCGTCCCGGTCTATCCTGTTACAGGCGACCGTTTGGTCTTTCGCATTGAGACCAATATTCCCAATTTTAACGCTGCCAATGTACAATGGTCGCCAGGTCCTGCGGCTGTTACGGGATGGGTTGAAGGCGGACAGTATGTTATCGACCGAACCAGCCTGTCAGCCAATATCAGTTATTGGCTTAACGCGATCTATTATTACAACGGTCTGAACTACACCAGCGATATAAGTATTTCTAGTGACCAGTGACGCTGACACTACAACCGGCACAGCCGGAACTACGCAGCGCGATAGGCGCTGCAGCCACCGTATGTACGGCGGGTATCCAAACACCGGTATGCGCCCCTTGTGAAGCTGCCCGCAGTATCATAACCCTTCGCGAACCCCCTTTTCCCCCCTCAGGCACAGCGCCCGGCCCCTCTGCGGAGCCGGGCGCTGATTCTTTCCATCAAACAGCCTCCCAGCAGGATGGAAAAGCTGGGGCCGCCGGAGGCATCCCGGTGATCGAATCAGAATCTCCCTACTTGTCATTTGCTCCGGTTTCGTGTAAAATAGAACAAATATTGCAATTTGAAAGATCTCCGCCCTGGAGATCGGGAGGACTATCATGCAGTGGATCGAACTGACCATCAAAACGGCTCCGGCGGCCATTGACCTTGTCTGCGACCGGCTGACCGTGCTGGGCTTTGACAGCTTCATCATCGACGATCAGGAGCAGTTTCATGAATTTCTGGAGCAGAACCGTCAGTACTGGGACTATGTAGACGAGGATCTGGAAAAGCAGATGCAGGGACTTTCGCAGATCCGGCTGTATCTGGAGCAGAACGCTTCCGTGCCGGAAACGGTCGAAAGTCTGAAAAGCCAGCTGGCCGCGCTGCGCGCGCAGTACCCGTCGGTGGACTTCGGCTCTCTCGACGTGCAGCTGGCAAACGTCAAGGACGAGGACTGGGAAAACAACTGGAAGCGGTACTATCAGCCGCTGCCCATCGGCGAACGGCTGCTGGTCGTTCCGGAGTGGCTGCACCCGGAAAACCCGGAAAACCGCGTCGAGGTCCTGCTCGACCCCGGCATGATCTTCGGCACCGGCGCGCACGCGTCCACGCAGATGTGTATGCGCGAGCTGGAACGGGCCATTCAGGGCGGCGAGCGCGTGCTCGATCTCGGCAGCGGCAGCGGCATTTTGTCCATCACTGCTGTCCTGCTCGGCGCGGCCCACGCCACGGGCGTGGACATTGACCCCAAGGCCGAGGACATTGCCCGGGAAAACGCCGCCATCAACCAGATCTTCTCCGACCGCTTTACCGCCGTCACCGGCGACGTGATCGGAGACAGGGCCATGATGGAATCGCTCAGGGGACATTACGATGTGGTGCTGGCCAATATCGTGGCCGACGTCATCATTCCCCTGAGCCGCGTCGTGCCGGAATTTTTGCAGGAGGACAGCGTGTTCATCTGCTCCGGAATTCTTAACACGCGCCTTGCGGAGGTTCTGGCCGCATTGGAACAAAACGGGCTTCAGATCATCTCCACCGAACAGCAGGAGGACTGGTGCCGCGTGACCGCCGCGCTGCCGGAAGCGTGACGGGAGGAAGGAGAACCCCATGCGTATTTTTTCCTACCGCAACAAGCGGACGCTGCGGCGCATTGCGCTGATCGCGCTGCTGGCCGTCGTTCTGCTCGGCCTGCTCATTCTCGCGCGCATCAGCTATCTGGGCCGCTACGTTGTGTATTCGCCAAACGGCGTGTATTTTGACAAAACGCAGAAGCTCCAGCGCACCCCGCAGACGCCGGAAGCGCCCGCCGACGCAGAGGACTATCCATTTGAAACGATCCTGTCCGCCGCTGCCGAGGAAACGGACGTCGACCCGAACGCGGTGCAGCTGCAAGGCTTTTATATCTCCACGACCATGCTGGCAAACAGCGTGGACGAGGTGCGGCAGGCGCTGGCCGACGCGGACGGCTATAACGCCGTGCTCATCGACGTCAAAAGCCCGCTCGGCAATTTCTATTATTCGACCGACATCGCCGACGCCCAGACGGCAGACGCGGACATCGCCGCCTGCGACGCGCTCATAAAGGAGCTGACCGAAACGCCGGACCTGATCGTGATCGCCCGCGTGCCCGCGTTCTCCGACCCGAATTTTGTCGCCAAGCACTATTCTTCCGCCCTGACGACGACCTCCGGCGATCTGTGGATGGACGAGCGGCGGTGCTACTGGCTGCGGCCCGACTCGCTCGACGCGCGCAGTTATCTGGCTGCCATCGCGCTGGAGCTTGACGCACGCGGGTTTGACGAGGTGCTGTTCGATAACTTCACCGTACCGGACGACAGCTCCATTGCATGGGACGCCGAGGCTATCACGCAGGTCGCCGCATTGGAGGACTGCGCGGAGACGCTGGGCGCGAATCTGACCGGCAGCTCCATCCGCCTCGCGCTGGGCACGACGGTCCCGTCCGTCGCGCAGTATGCCAGCCGCGTGTATATCACGACAGAAAAGGCCAACGACGTAATGACCATGACCGAGGCCATGGGCGAGGTTCTGCCGGATCCGGCCACGCAGCTCGTTTTCGTCACGACCTCCCACGATACCCGGTTCGACGCCGCAGGCGTCATCCGGCCGCTGATGGGCGATGACAGCGGAGACTGAAACCGCCGCAGAATAAAGAGGAACATCCATGATCGATCTATCTGTAAAGGACCTGGTCAAGAGCTTCGACGCCGACACGAATCTGCTCGACGGCGTGAGCTTTGACATTCAGGCAGGCGAGCGTGTGGGCCTGCTCGGGCGAAACGGCGCGGGCAAGACGACGCTCTTCAAAATACTGACCGGAGAGCTGGACTACAACACCGGCGAGGTGCGCTTCGCGCCGGGCCGGAAGGTCGGCCTTATCTCCCAGATCCCACATTACCCGGCGGGCTATACGGTAGAGGACGTGCTGCGCACGGCGTTCCGGGAGCTTGCGAATATCCAGAGCAAAATGCGCCGTCTGGAAGAGCAGATGGCCGCGCAGCCGGACAAGGCGCTGCTTGCCGAATACGACGCGCTTTCCACGCGCTTTCAGACCGGCGGCGGCTATGAGACGGATATGCAGACCGACAAGATCTGCAACGGTCTCGGCATCCCCGCCGCGCAGCGGCAGCAGGACTTTGACAGCCTTTCCGGCGGCGAAAAGACGCGCGTGAATCTGGCGCGGCTGCTGCTGGAAAAGACGGATATCCTGCTGCTCGACGAGCCGACGAACCATCTGGATATGCACGCGGTCGAATGGCTCGAGGGCTATATTGAAAAATTCAGGGGAACCGTCCTGACCATCTCCCACGACCGGTATTTTCTCGACCGCGTCGTGACCCGCATCATCGAGCTGCACGATGGGAAGGCGGAATTTTATTCCGGCAACTATTCGTTCTACGTGCAGGAAAAGCAGGCGCGTTTCGACCTGCAATTGAAGCAGTATGAAAAGGAGCAGGCCAAGCTCGGCCAACTCGGCTTCACGCTCGAGCGCATGAAGGGCTGGGGCATCAACAACCGCACGCTCTACCGCCGCGCCATGTCCATCCAGCACCGCATGGAGCGCATTGAAAAGACCGACCGGCCCACGCAGGAGAAGACCCTGCGGGCGCGCTTCGCCCAGCGGGACTTTTTCGGCGACGAGGTTTTGTCCGTCAAGGGACTCGGCAAGGCGTATGACGGCAGGACGCTGTTTTCGGACGTCGAATTGCAGGTCGCGGGCGGCGAACGCATTGCGCTGCTGGGCGACAACGGGACCGGCAAGTCCACGTTTTTAAAGCTCCTGCTCGGCGAGGAGGCCGGTGCGGGCCGCGTGAAGTTCGGCCCCACGGTCAAGTGGGCCTATCTGCCGCAGATCATTCACTTCGCCCACCCCGAACGGACGCTGCTGGACACGATGCTCTATGAAAAAAACTGCTCCGTGCAGACCGCGCGCGACCGGCTGGGCGCGTATCTGTTCGAGGGCGAGGACGTGTTCAAGACCGTTTCGAGCCTGTCCGGCGGCGAACAGAGCCGTCTGCGGCTGTGTATGCTGATGGATGAGAAGATCAACCTGCTCGTCCTCGACGAGCCGACGAACCACCTGGATATCGACTCGCGCGAATGGCTTGAGGACGCGCTGGAGGACTACGAGGGGACGCTCATCTTCGTCTCCCACGACCGCTATTTTGTCAACAAATTCGCCACGCGGATCTGGGAGCTGGAAAACGGGCATATCCGGGACTTCCCGTGCGGATATGAAAAATACCGTTCCATCAAAGAAAAGGAGGCCATCGCGGCTCCCGCGCCGGAAAAGCCCAAAAAGGAGCGCAAGGAAAAACCGAAGACCTCCGGCAGCAAGATGCTGGAGAAGCAGATCCGTGCGCTGGAGCGCGAGATCGAAAAGCAGGAGCAGCTTTCCGCTCAGCTGGATACGCAGATTGAAGCCGCCGCATCCGATTATCAGGAACTGGCGCGGCTGATGGCAGAAAAGCAGTCCTGCGACGATGCGCTTACCGGCCTGATGGACGAGTGGGAGCGGCTTTCATCCGAATTGGAGGACGCAACATGATCCCGGTCTGGGTGATCGCGCTGCTTGCGGCGCTCGGCGCGGTATGTCTGGCGCTGCCGCTGCATATCGGCATGACGGGCATCTGCCTGCTGCTGCTTGCGGCGGTTTTGCTGGCGCTGCGGATTTTGAAGAAAAAGAACGCACCGAAGCATTGGAGCCGTCTATTGACCGGTCTGACCGCCGCAGGTATGGCGGTGATCTTCGGCGCAATGGGGTATATTGCCATGCAGGGACAGGACAGCGTTATGACGCAGGACGAGACGCCGGAGTTTGTCGTCGTACTCGGCGCGCAGGTACAGGGCGACGAGCCGTCGCTGACGCTAAAAAAGCGGCTGGATAAAACGCTCGAATTCATGCAGGAGCACCCGGACAGGACCGTGATCGTCTCCGGCGGCCAGGGACCGGACGAGGCCCATACGGAAGCGTCCGTCATGGCCCGGTACCTGATCGAGCACGGCGCGGACGCGTCCCGGATCATCGAGGAGGACAAGGCCTCCAACACACGGGAAAATCTGCTGTTTTCGGCGAAGCTTGCCGAGGCGGCGGGGCTTGATACGTCGCGCGTGCTGATCGTTACGAGCGATTTTCATATGTGCCGCGCCAAGTATATCGCGCGGACGCTCTCCATGGAGCCATACGGCCAAGCAAGCGATACCTGGCCGTGGATCTTAAAGGTCAATTACACGCTGCGCGAGGTCTTCGCCTTTGCCAAGGCGTTCTGGCAGGCAGCGCGCGGATGCGTTTGACCGTACAGAAACAGGAAAGGAGCAGATATCATGACCGATAAGGATCTCAGACGGCTCAGCCGTGCGGAGCTGCTGGACATTCTCTATGAACAGCGGAAGCGCTATGAGGACAGTCTGGCAGAGAATCAGGCGCTGCGGCAGCAGCTGGAGGACCGGACGCTGCGCATCGCATCCGCCGGTTCCATCGCCGAGGCAGCCATTCAGGTAAACGGCGTGTTCGAGGCTGCGCAGGCCGCCGCTGACCAGTATCTTGCCTCCGTCAAGGCTGCGACAGCTGAGATGATGCAGAAGACGGACGAGGCGCAGCGGCAGCGCGAGACGATCTTACAGGACGCAAAACAGCAGGCTGATAAGATCGTACAGGACGCACAGGCACAGGCAGACAAGATCCTGGCTGAGGCCGGTGCGCAGGTTGATGCGCGCTGGGCAGAATTCCAGAAAAACGCCGACGCGCTCATCCATGCGCACGACGAACTGCGGAGCCTCATCCAGAACCGCCATGCGGACGTTTGACTTTTCCCGCTTTGGTGGTAGAATAACAGCAAACGACACAAAAAGGAGTGTTTTTTATGAGCGGATGCAGCGGCAACTGTTCCAGCTGCGGAGAAAGCTGCTCTGACCGCAAGCCGGAGAGCCTGCTGGCAGAGCCGAACAAGAAATCAAATGTCAAAAAGGTCATTGCGGTCGTCTCCGGCAAAGGCGGCGTCGGCAAGTCGACCGTCACGTCGATGCTGGCTGTCGCCATGCAGAAGCTGGGCTATAAAACGGCCATTCTCGACGCGGACGTCACCGGCCCGTCCATCCCCAGAGCCTTCGGTCTGCATGAGCAGATCGTGGGCAGCGACGACGGTATGCTCCCCGCCGAGACGCCCGAGGGCGTCAAGGTCATGTCCATCAATCTGCTGCTGCCGAACGAGACAGACCCCGTCATCTGGCGCGGCCCGGTCATCGGCGGCGCGGTCAAGCAGTTCTGGACCGACGTGTGCTGGGGCGAGGTGGACTATATGTTCGTCGACCTGCCGCCCGGAACGGGCGACGTGATGCTGACGGTGTTCCAGTC
>ERZ825137.2911-NODE-2911-length-19111-cov-3.296442_pt1 | contig 19111 bp, 16 predicted proteins | sample MGYA00519873_ERZ825137 | MGnify/ENA primary metagenome ERZ825137 (study PRJEB31778, sample SAMEA3449190) | human gut metagenome | biome: human gut; feature: human-associated habitat; material: faeces | place: United Kingdom | collected 2010/2012 ...
GGCTTTGCCGTTTTTCATAAGATTCAGCGGGACGCAGGCAAACTGGGTCGAAGCGCCGCCCTGCATAAAGAGAATCTTATAGTTGTCGGGAATATTCATAAGTGAACGGAGACCGGATTCCGCCGCATCCATAATAGCCTGGAATTCAGCTGAGCGGTGGCTCATCTCCATTACTGACATTCCGCTTTCCTTGTAGCAGACCAGCTCTTTAGCTGCCGTTTCAAGCACAGGAAGGGGAAGCATGGAGGGACCTGCCGAAAAATTATAAACTCTGTTCATCGTTTTGTCCTTTCAGACCGGATCATGGTCGTAGTTTGATTAAATACCATTATAGCCCAATCCGCGGCACAAGTCAATAGTGCGTAAGACACTCGGACAACGGTTTACGTAAAAAATACGGGAGCTTTTATGAGAAAAAACAGTCACATTTACAGAGCAGTTGCACATTTTGTGCCTTTTTGTCATAGCGCTGTTGGAAAGAAGACTGTTTTTTATCAAAGTTTGGAAAATCACCTTGACACAAATGAAAGCGCTAGGTATAATAAAAGTATTGTCGGGCCCCGTACGTATTGGCGCAGCCTGAAAAAACAGCCTCCGGCGGAGGCACGTATTTTTGGAGGAAACATGTCTGTTAAATACCTTGAAGAGGCCGGAATAGCCTTTGATTTTGCCGCTGAACCCGTAAAGTATGAAAGGTGCGATGCGGGACACATAAACGACACCTACTTTGTAAGCTGCGGCGACGGCAATCCCGGATACATCCTCCAGAGAGTAAATACCGGTATATTCAAGGATCCCATAAAGCTTATGGCCAATATAAAGGGCGTGTGCACCCATGTGGCCGCCAAAATTGCCGCTGAAGGCGGCGATCCGGACAGAGAGGTAAGAAAGATCATCCAGACAAAGTCAGGCGACGATTATTATGTGGATCCGGACGGCTGCTACTGGAGAGCTTATCTTGAGATCCGCGACGTTGTTTCCTATAACACCGCTACGAACGAACTGTTTTATGAGAGCGCAGTGGCTTTCGGTAAGTTCTTTAACCAGCTGGCCGATTACCCTGCGGAGACGCTTTATGAAACGATTCCCAATTTCCATAATTCTGTCAGCAGAATGAACGATTTCAAAAAGGCCGTGGCAGAGGATAAGCTGGGACGTGCCTGCGAGATGCAGAAGGAAATAGAGTTTGCTCTTTCTCTTGAACCCGAATGCTCTTACATACTTGACCGCCTTAAGGATGGCAGATGCCGTCTTTGCGTAACGCATAATGACACAAAGCTCAACAATGTGCTGCTTGACAACAAAACAGGTGAGGGCGTTTGCGTTATCGACCTTGACACGGTCATGCCGGGTCTTGCTGCCAATGATTTTGGCGATTCCATCCGCTTTGGTGCTAACCACTGCGCCGAGGACGAAGCTGACCTCACGAAAGTGAATTTCAGCATGGAACTGTTCGAAATTTACACAAAGGGCTTCTTGCAGGCAGCAGGGAAATCGTTCACCCCGCTGGAAAAGCAGACCCTGCCGTGGGGTGCTAAGTTGATGACGATGGAGTGCGGAATGCGTTTCCTTGCCGACTATCTGGAGGGAGACCACTACTTCCACATCAACTACGAACAGCAGAATCTCAATCGCGCCCGTACCCAGTTTAAGCTGACTTCCGGCATGGAAGAAAACTGGGATGCCATGCAGAAAGTAATTGAAAAATATTGCTGATGCCACTAATCTGCTTTTTCATTTTGCGTTTTGCATAGTGGAGTAGAGTGCATTATGCAAACTCGTGTTTTCTCCTTCTTTAACTCCCGCGCCTAACAAGCGCGGGAGTTGCTTATTCTAAAGGATAAAAATAGAGCCGCTTCAAGCGTTGCACTTATGCAATACGCTTGAAGCGGCTCTGTTATATTAGCGGTAGTAAAGCTCGATTTCTTGGATGCTTGGATCGGTTTGCCCCTTGCTATTTTTCGTAGTGTCTTCCTGCAATCCAGTAATCAAGACCTTGAATTTGGAACTGGTCGTTTCTGGCAGGGAAATGGTTTTGGATGTGCCAATCGTGCCGCTATAGGTACTGATTGTAGTGTATTCCGTACCATTCCATGCTTGGAACTCTAAGCCGGTAATTCGTTCGGATGCCCAATTTGGAACAATATTTTCTGTGATGGTTACGCTGTTAAAGGTCTGCTCAGAGCCAAGATTGAATTCCAGCCATGCAGGAAGATCCGAGTTGGCAGCAGCCCAGCGGGAACCCTGAGAGGCATCGCCGTCATTTACTTTGGATGCGGGGCAGGAGGGGTGCGAAGAGCTGACGGAAACGGACTTATTCAAAAGCAGATTCTGCGGCTCACGAATTACGGGAACTTTGTATACCTCAAATTCAACGATGCTGGGATCGGTTTCGCCACGGCCATGCGTACTTGTGTCGGCGCGGAGGCTGGTGATTTCCATTCTAAGATGGGATGCAGTCACAGTGTCGAACGTGAAATCTTTCCCTTCGCCGATTTCGCCGTCATAGGTGTAAATTGTTTGATAACCATCCGCCGTAGGAATCTGCAAGTTGAAGGAGGCAATTCGGGGAGATGCCCACCCGGATACAATATTTTCAGTAAGGACAACCTTATTAAAGGTAGTATCCTTGCCAAAATCAATATCCAGCCAGATGGGAAGATCCGAGTTGGCGGCGGCCCAGCGAGAATTCTGAGAATAGATGCCGTCAACCATTAAATCGGGAGTCAAGGATTCATGGGAATTGTTAGAGGTTACAGTTTTGCCTAATGCAAAATTGGATGGATTATTATATTCGCCCTGCTGGTACTCGTGAACACCGATGTCAGGAGCATTACCCCAATACAGCTGAGTGCCATAGAAATCAGTGGTTCCCATCTGGGGAACATAGATGCCTGCATCGATCAGCGGAGAACTTGCATTGAGCTTGTAGCCATCCCAAACTGTAGCACCACTCAGAATGCCATCGCTGTTCTGCTGAGGAGTCTGTCCGGGATTCACCATATCGGGATTCTCAGTGACTTTATAGTCGTCGGCTGGTTCATATTGGGAATGGATACCACTGGCTTCGTAGAAACAGTTATGGCTGAATGTGACAGAACCGAGATTCCCGAGATAGCGTTTGGTATCGTGCCATGTTGTGGTGGTTGTGGTACTTTTATTATAGAAAACATTGTTGTAGAAATAAGTTTGCGATTTGAAAGGATCACGGTGCATGAATGTGGTTCTGGCACCATCATACATGATTACGTTGTTTACAAAGTAGGCAGGAGTTGCATTGGCGGTAAGGAAATACTTGATGATAAAGTCGCCACCGTCATCGCTGATATTGTAGCGGATTATATCATTGGTATTGCGCCCCATGTACAACATCCAGCCACAGGGATTGTTGTGCGAGTAGTTGAACTGGTAGACAACATTTTTTAGTGCAGAATCCATATCATAGGGGCTGCCGTCCGCGTTCGTCGAAGGCCCATTATAAACTTCATTGTACTGCAAGACGGAGTTCTCACATTTCCAAGGGTACAGAGCAACAGTAGGACGGAAATTGGGATACCGCTTTAGGAAGCCATCAACAACATTATATTCAACGACGGCATTTCGGGCATCGCACAAATCGATGCCGCCCTGAGCAACGTTTTCGATATAGTTATGGCCGATATAGATGTCTTCCATCCAAAGATTGTATGTGTCAACATCGTCCTGATAGCCGCTTTTTGCCATCTGCACAAAGCCGGTAATGCCAAGCAAATCAACCTTGCGGATCGTGTTGTAGGCAATCCGAATATCACGGAAAGAAGTGTTAGGACGAATTTTCGTGCCAACGACATTGTAGATGATTCCACCAGTAAAAGTGTCATTCCAATCGTTGGGGCCATCTACGTCATGTACATAGCAGTTCTCGATATAAATATGATCGAAAATGCCGTCGTCATCATCATTGAGAAGATCGCCATCGGCGATAATCAAAATGCCATTCCGTGTTTCGGCCTGACTCGACCAACTGTTGTCACCCTGCGGGCGGGAAAGGTCGATGTCAACATCGAAGTCATCATCGTTTGTGACTTCAAGATTGCGAATTTCCCAATATTCTTGGTTGCGCAGGTGAACAGCACCAGAGTAGTTCATGCCACGATCAATGCCCATACCATTGATGACAGGCAGTGCATCACCGCCGTATTTGTCGATCTTGATAGGCGCATCTGCGGTTCCGGAGCCTTTTGGCCATAACCATTCGCCATTCCAAACGGAGCCGGATTTCAGGAGAATGGTGTCGCCAGGCAAGAAAGTGGTGGCGGTCACTTTGTCGAGGCTTTTCCAAGGCGTTTCGGGCGAGGTTCCCGAGTTGGAGTCATCACCGATTGTAGAATCTACATAATAGGTGGTTCCGCCGGACGCGGCATCTTCTGTGACAACGGTTTCGGGAGTGGCTGTTTCTGGAGTTTGAATATCTTCAGCCAAGGCGTTGGTCATAGGAGCGATGAGGCTTAAAATCATAGCTGCACTCATGACCAGGGAAAATTTTCTCTTCATGGTTGAGTCTCCTATTCGATTGACGTATTTTGAAAGGCATCGGTTTCGGTAAATACCAGACGATTTTGAATCAGCTCGGTTTCTGTGCTTATCCGTGAGTTTAACAAGTAATCTGTGATACGATTACGAACCTCTGCGAGTGGGATAACGGTTGCGTCCTCCTTTCTTGTGACTTTAATAATGCACGGATAAGTCCCATCTAAAAACGGGTCTGATACATCTCCAGTATTCATGCTGGATGCCTGTGAAACGATGTCTGCATGGGATAAGAGATCGGACTTTTCTGTTTCGTTTGTAAAAGAATAGGTGTGCCAGTCTGTGACGTAAGGGTATTGTGTTTGGATGTCCTCTAAAGAAACACCTTCCTCAAGGCCCAAAAAGATGTTGTCAGCAGAGAGGTCGGATGGAATATATGACAAATAAATAGCAGAAACATCTGCGTCACCATTCAGGGAGAACAGATTTTGATTTTCAGAATAGAAAGCGTCAATATCTGCATCACTTACAGCATTGGTAGAAATCCAGTATTCCTTTATATCGTTTTCAAGCTGTGAAAGATAACGGTGATAGTAAGAATCAAAGGAATACTCTATAGGGCCGTAGACAATACCGCCGTTTGACGTGCTTTCTTTTCTTGCAGTGTTGAAATTTTCTGCATTTTCTTTTAGTTGGGAAAACGACAAGAACTCAGCAGAAGTTGTCTTCTCGGCAAGCATTTGTGTGGCGTATGCTTCCAGACAGGCTTCTTTGGCAGAGGCCCTTGCGGAATCCAGCGGAGTAGAATCACCATATTCACTATTCCAAAAGGCGGAGTCAAAAGATGTGATTCCGTAAAGCTGAGAATAGCTTTGGCATACGGAGCTTTTTTGCTGGGATAAGAAGTAATTGAACTCTTCCATAGTGATGGGGTGCTCATCGACATACCCGACCACAGCAGAAGAATCCGTTGCAGCACAGCTACAGAGTGTGCTGACGATACTTCCGGCAAGTAAAAAGAGACTCATAAACTTTTTATATGTCATTTTTTCACGCCCATCCTATTTAGATTTCTATTTCTATTATTAAACATTCGCTAACTTTTGAAAACGGAATATATTGATGAAAGAATGTAAATTATTGACCAAAAAATCGCGCCGACAATGCACTGTCGGCGCGATTTTATATGCTATGCAGTTTTCGATATTTGCCCGGAGCTTCAGCCTTATAGCGGCGGAACATCCGGTTAAAGTAGCTGGAATCACTAAAGCCGCAGCTATATGCGATCTCCGTGATGGGATCTTCGGTGGAGCATAATAGCTCCGCGGCACATTCTACCCGGTAGTAATTCAAATAGTCAATAGGGGAGCGCCCGGTTATGCTGTGAAAGACCCTGCAAAAGTGTTCGGGGGTCATTTCTGCTGTGGAGGCGAGATCTTCCAAGGTGATGCGGCTGGCGTAATTCTTTCGGATGCGCTCTAAGGCCGCTTTCATTTGGGCAGTGCTGCGATCATTTCGTTTATTTCCGGGAGAGGATACTGTGTACGAATGCTGCAAAAGGATTTGACCGAACAACTGCCACATCAGACCAATCGTCACAAATTCATATCCCTCCGGCTCTTTTTCCATTGCCTCAAAGAGTCTGTCAATCAGTTGGCAGGTTACGGAGCCAGCCGGTTGATACGGCTCGATTTGTGCGCCGCGTTCAAAAAGCGCATTGTATTTTGCCTGACATACGGAGCCGCTGCCGAGGAAGCGGTTCATATCAAAGACAACACACTCGTAAACGCAGTCGCTGGGGGTTCCGCCGTGAACGGCCCCGGCTGAAATGATGGCGGCATCCCCCTTGTGTAAAAGGTAAGAGCGTCCATCAATCAGCAGAGAAAACTCCCCGCTTAGAACCAGCATAAGTTCAAATTCCATGTGCCAGTGAAACGGCATTTCATAGCGTGGGTGCATTTTATCTACATAATAAAGCTCAATGGGAAAGTCAAAAGTGCCGCGCGTACTGCTTTCATGGGAAGCCAGAAACTTCATGGCAGGCATCTCCTAAAATATCAATATCGTCCAATATAATATCATTATACGCAAAGACGAGGGCAAATTGCAACAGTATAATACAAGTAAAGGACAAAATCCACTTTAGGAGGTACAAACTGTGCAAATCGAAGAAATCAAAGACCAAATCTGCGATGTCTGCCATAAAATGTGGCAGCTTGGCTGGGTCGCTGCTAACGACGGCAATGTCTCGGTGCGGTTGGAGGACGGAACTTTCCTTGCAACGCCTACGGGCATGAGCAAGAGCTTCATCACGCCGGACAAGCTGCTGCGTATTGATGCAAAGGGCAATGTGCTGGAAGGTGCAGAGGGCCTGCGCCCGTCCAGCGAAATCAAGATGCACCTGCGCTGCTACGAAAAGCGCGCCGATGTAAATGCTGTTGTCCATGCCCATCCGCCGGCAGCCACCGGCTTTGCCGTGGCACATCGCCCGATGGATATGTACAACATGATTGAGGATGTGGCAGCCATCGGCGCTGTGCCGCTGACTCCGTATGGAACTCCCAGCACGACGGAGGTGCCGGACGCAATCGAGCCGTATCTCAACGACCACGACGTTATGCTGCTGGAAAACCACGGCGCGCTGACGGTGGGCAGCGATGTCATCACCGCCTATTACCGCATGGAGAGTCTGGAACTGTGGGCAAAAATCACGATCAACGCAATCATTCTCGGCGGCAGCTACGATATTGACCGCAAGAATATTGATAAGCTCATCAATCTCCGCTCCTACTACAAAATTACCGGCAAACACCCCGGCTATCGCAAATTTGAGCGACGCGAAAAAGGTGAGCCGACGGACAAATAAGGAGACACCGTATGCTGAAGAACATTCCGCCTATCCTTAGCCCGGAACTTCTGAAAGTCCTCTGCGAGATGGGACATGGCGACGAAATCATTCTCGCAGACGGAAATTTCCCGGCTGAAAGCATCGGCAAAGATGCCATTGTGATTCGTGCAGACGGGCACGGAACCGTAGAACTGCTGGAGGCCATCCTGCAATTTCTGCCGTTGGATCAGTATGTCGAAAAGCCTGTCGCACTGATGAAAGTGGTAGATGGCGATCCGTGCAAGCCGACTATCTGGGATAGCTATAAACAGAAGTTGAACGAGAGCGGCAATGACCCGGCTAAAATTGAAATGGTGGAGCGCTTTGCGTTTTATGAGCGCGCACATCATGCCTATGCGATTATCGCCACCGGGGAAAGCGCAATCTATGCCAACGTACTTTTGAAGAAGGGCGTGGTGCAATGAGTAACACAGCAACTGTGCTGGCCTTCGACTTTGGCGCTTCCAGTGGACGTGCGATTCGGGCCGTGTACGATGGCCAAAACCTCACCTACGAGGAAATCCATCGTTTTGAAAATGTCCCCATCGAAAAGGACGGTCATCTCTGCTGGGATGTGGAAACACTGCTGAAGGAAATCCACACAGCCATTCAAAAGGCGGGTACATTTGACAGCTTAGGATTTGATACATGGGGTGTAGATTTCGGCTTACTGGATACGGACGGTCATCTGCTGGCAAACCCTGTTCATTACCGCGATGCCCGAACGAATGGCAAACCGGAACAGGCCGCTGCCTGTATGCCCGCAGAAGAATTGTATGCCCATACCGGCAGCCAAATCATGGCAATCAATACCTTGTTCCAGTTGCTGGCACTGCAGGAGCAGGAATCGGAACTGCTGCAAAAGGCTGAGCAGATCCTCTTTATGCCGGATTTGTTTGCGGCTCTGTTGGGGGCCGAGCCGGTCTGCGAGCGCAGCATTGCTTCCACCAGCCAGATGCTTGACCCCCGCACAGGGCAGTGGAGCAGGGAAGTGCTGACCGCCTATGGTCTGAAGGAAAACCACTTCGCGCCCCTTGTCGCCAGCGGTACGGTGACGGGTACACTTACAACCGGCGCGAAAATCATTGCGGTGGCAGGGCATGATACACAATGCGCCTCGGCTGCTATGCCGTGTGCCGAGGAGGATGCCGAACACACGGCATTTCTCTCCTGCGGCACATGGAGCCTGCTGGGAACGGAATTGGACACCCCGATTCTGACGGCAGACAGTTGCCAAAGCGGGCTGTCCAACGAACTCGGAGCAAACGGAAAAATCAACTACCTGAAAAATATCATCGGTCTTTGGCTGATTCAGGAAAGCCGCCGTGAGTACAAGCGCCGTGGACAGGCATATTCTTTCGCGGAACTGGAGCAACAGGCACTTGCCGCCGAACCGCTGCGCAGTTTTATTGACCCGGATGCCCCGGAATTTGTTGCCCCCGGCGACCTGCCGGGCAGAATACAGGAATTTTGCCGCAAAACCGGCCAGCCCGTCCCGGAAACGGTGGGAGCCGTAATGCGCTGCATTTATGAAAGCCTTGCTCTGAAATATCGCTATGCGATAGAGCAGCTCTCCGCTGTAACGGGTCGAGCATTTACGACCCTGCACGTTTTGGGCGGCGGCACAAAAGACCGTCTGCTTTGCCAGATGACGGCAGACTGCTGCGGCCTTACAGTAAAGGCAGGCCCGGTGGAAGCTACGGCGCTCGGCAACATTATGATTCAGTTGAAAGCCTTGGGGTTGCTGGACTCCATCACACAAGGACGCCGGCTGATTGCGGAGACAGAGGTCATTAAAACATATACCCCAAGCACACAGAACTATGCGGAATGGAACGCCGCTTATGATCGTTTCAAACCCCTATTATAATAAGGAAGGTGCAACTATGCTGTATCCTAAAATTGGTATTCGCCCTGTCATCGATGGACGCTGGGGCGGCGTCCGTGAAAGCCTGGAAAATCAGACGATGCGCATGGCAGAAAATGCCGCCAAGCTGATTTCGGAGAACCTCAAGTACCCCGATGGTACGCCGGTGCAGTGCGTGATCGGCTGTACGACGATTGGCGGTGGTGCCGAGGCGGCCCGCGTGGCAGAGCAGTTCTCTACCCAGAATGTTACGGCAACGCTGTCTGTGACCCCCTGCTGGTGCTACGGTACCGAAACGTTCGATATGGATCCCAACACCATCAAGGCAGTCTGGGGCTTCAATGGCACCGAGCGCCCCGGCGCGGTGTATCTGGCTGCGGTTCTGGCAGCACACGCCCAGCGCGGTCTGCCTGCTTTCTCCATTTATGGCCATGACGTGCAGGAAGCCAACGATGATACGATTCCCGATGACGTGGCCGAGAAAATCCTGCGCTTTGCCCGTGGTGCTGTTGCCGCAGGCTGGATGAAGAACAAAGCCTACGTCAATATTGGCGCTGTGACGATGGGGATTGCCGGCAGCTTCTGCGATGCAGGTGTTCTGCAAAAGTATTTCGGCATCCGCGCCGAATGGGTGGACGAGGTCGAGATCCTGCGCCGCATTTCCATCGGTATCTATGACCACGACGAATATGAAAAGGCGCTGGCATGGGTGCGCGAGAATTGCAAAGAGGGCTTTGATAAGAACCTCGGTAAGAACCTGCCGCCTGTCATCACGAAGTCGAAGATCGTTCCGGCAGACAAGGATTGGGAGTTTATCGTCAAGATGACCCTGATCATCCGTGACATTCTATACGGCAATCCGCGTCTGGACGAGATGGGCTGGCATGAAGAAGCGCTCGGTCGCAACGCTGTGGTCGGCGGCTTCCAGGGCCAGCGCCAGTGGACAGACTGGCTGCCGAACGCTGACTTCACCGAAGCCATCATGGCTTCCACCTTTGACTGGAACGGCCCGAAGGCCCCGACCCCGTTCGCTACCGAGAATGATACCTGCAACGGCATTGCCATGATGCTGGGTAGCCTTGTTTCCGGCTCTGCACCGTGCTTCCATGACGTGCGCACCTACTGGAGCCCGGAAGCCTGCGAGCGTGTGACCGGGCAGAAGCCTGACGGCGTTGCCGCCAACGGCTTTATTCACCTCATCAATTCCGGCGCGACAGCTCTGGATGGTTCCGGTGCCTGCGTGGATGCCGAGGGCAACCACGTGATGAAGCCGTTCTGGGAGATGACCGATGCGGACATCAAGGCGTGCCTGAACGCCACCGATTGGTGTCGCGCGGACTATGAGTACTTCCGCGGCGGTGGATATTCCAGCCACTTCCGCTGCAAGGCAGAGATGCCTGTTACGATGCTGCGCTTCAACATTGTGGAGGGCATTGGACCCGTCCTGCAAATTGCCGAGGGTTGGACGGCTGATCTGCCCGACGAGATTCACAACACTATCGACAAACGCACCGACCCGACCTGGCCGACCACATGGTTCTGCCCGCGCCTGACCGGACAGGGTGCGTTCACCGATGTGTACAGCGTTATGGCAAACTGGGGTGCCAACCATGGTGTGACCGTTTACGGCCATGTGGGTGCTGACCTCATTACGCTGGCCAGCATGCTGCGCATCCCGGTCACGATGCACAATGTCCCTGCCGAGAAGGTTTATCGCCCCCACGCATGGGCCAGCTTCGGCACACAGGATCAGCAGGCTGCGGATTATGCTGCGTGCAAGCAGTACGGACCGCTGTATCGGTAAGTTACCTGTCGTAAATATTCTGCCGGAAAGATTCTGACATAGCCCTTAATACCAGTTAAGGAGAGGTTTCCTTGGAAGCCTCTCCTTATTTTTTTCATCTGGAGGTGCACAACTAATTCAGAAAATAAAAAGTACCTTGAGGTCTCTTTTCTCAAAGTGCGGTTATATTTCATTGCCTATAACTTAATAGGCTTTTCCTCTATACGGAGAACCGCATTATGAGTTTGTCGAATGAATAGCTCTGACAATTCCACGCGAAAAACGAAATAGAATTACCGCTGCCATATGCGAATCCTGACGGTATATGCTCCACACAGGTGGACATATACTGAAGAATTTGCGTGTGTCAATTTTCAATTCGACAAGATTCTTTGTCGCTGTCGTTCACCACCAGTATTCCCATCGAAGAAAAAATGATGGGAGTACAGAAATGATAAAAAGGAACGATGGCATATCCAAAGATGATATATGCCAAAACCAATTTACTGCTTATGTGCTTTTGGCGGTAAAACGAAAGCGCCAATCCTACATAAAGAAGAAACAGAGAGAGCATGAAAAAGAAACCAGAACTAAAAAGGAGGCAGAACAATCCGAATTTAGAACCGCCGGGTATGATATGTGGAGCAGAATGGAGCCGCAAAATGAAAAACTGATGGCTGCTATGCAGCAATTAAGTCTCAAAGAGAGGTTTGTTGTCACAGAGTATGTCCTGAAAGGAAAGCCCTTTAAGGAAATTGCTCAAGAAACGGGACTCAAAGAAAAAGCAGTGGCATCTGCTTATTATAGAAGTATTAAAAAGCTGCGAGCCGAAATGGGGGATGTAAAATGACTTTTATGGAACTGTTACTCTCAGCCAAATTGGGAAGTACATCGGCCGTTGAGGAACTGTTTGCGAGGTACAAAAAACTTTTACGAAAATATTCCGTAGTAAACGGTATATTCGACGAAGATTTGTATCAAGAGCAGTGTGTGTTGTTTGCACACTGCATCGAAATTTTTGATGTGAACCGATAATAAAAATCTCCGTCACATTATGATGTGACGGAGATTTTTCTGTCAAAAGAACGTGTTTATAGGATTGGGGCAAGCAATAAACATGCTGCGATAGCCTGTTTTGACGCTTTTACAGGTGACTGTGAATGGAACATCTGCATGATTCCATAGGATCAAATCGCTTTGTTGTCAGGCTCTTCATACTTGTTTTCGCGTGCAATATCGCTTTTGAAGCGAATGCACCGCACATGGCCGAGACGTTCCACAAGGAAGCAGTAAGGGCGGATGCCATCGTCGATTTCCAGAATCTCATAGGGCAATAGCTGCATAGAGAGCAACTCTGCCAAAGAATGATTTTTGATTTGCTTTGCAAATTCCATTGCAGTGTAAGGGGAGTCTCCCTCATACCGCACTGCATAGCGGCTGGGATAGGGGAAAAACGAGATCCCTTTGGCCGCAAGCATACTTTCACCTACCTCGATTTCCGGGGACCGGAAGTGATAGATCCGCAATGTGGGAGGCACGCGCCGCTTGGGACACCATTTCGGTACAGTTACTTTTGGGTCATCAGATCGAAAGATGATGACTTTTTGGCCACCAGTACAGTATTTTGTGTTCGGCTTCATGCGCCGGCCGTGAATCGTTTTCGTTTCAGACCCGGCGTAGAGATTACAGTCCGGGCAGTGGTAACATTTGAATTTGCGTACTTTCTCTTCATACATAGATTTTTACCTTCCTACAGTCTAAATCAAATTCTCAGCATACATATAAAAATTCCTCCAAACTCATTTGGCCGGGGATGAAATCATCCTCCATCCACCAATGGAATACTTCTTCTGCGGTAGCGCCCTTGCCCCAACTGCCATCAATCCTTTCGCGCCTACGTCGTTCTTTCAGCATTCGGTCAAACGCCATAAGATACAGCTTCTCGTACTGCGGATAACGGGCAAACTCAAAATAGCGGTGCTTCCCAGCCATCGGGCAGCCAATACAGCCTACCCGTGAAAAGCCGCAGAAATAAAGCGGGTTCACAGGTATCCTTGCATCATGCAGGAAATCCCAGACTTCCCGGTCATTCCAATCCATAATGGGATTCACAAAGCGTTTTGCTGCCAGCTTGCAGGGCGCAAACAACGCATCCAGACTTTCCTCATCATTTCGGATATGTACTTCTTTATCGTGGTTGGAAACCTGCTTTTCAAAGATACCCCTGCGCTTGGAGCGACTGACGCTCTCTGCCCAGCGCACCCCGGTGGCGAGAAAACGCCCCTTGCCGTTTTGTTCTTTGAGGACAGCGCAGCAATATCGGGCCACGCGGGTCGGCGGCATCAGCTTGCGGGGAATCAAGTCCCACATACTCGTGCGCTTACCTTTATATAAGGGATAGTTGATGCTGCACCGTATGCTGCGATTCTCTAATCGCGCAAATTCTTTTCGAACAAAGTGTACAGTTTCTGGCGCGTCGGCCGTAGTATGCGCGTGCATGACCTCAAACGGTATCTCGGCGCGCAAGGCAAGCTCGGTCAGAACACAGCTGTCTTTTCCGCCTGAATGGGTGAGCAGCAGCGGGGCATTGTAATGCTCCAGCGACATTTCGCTGGCAATCTTTAACCGTGCAATCACTCGTTATTCCGGGTCGGCGTGTGTTGGAAGTGTAATAAAGCCCCATTCATTATTTGTCATAGGGTATACCTCCAAAAGAAGCCGTGGTAGCAAAATGCCGCCACGGCTATCATTAAATCATTCTGTGAACATTCAACCCTTTACGCACACGCGGCCAGCGTTTGTCGGCGCGGGTTGAGGGCCGCGAGTACAAAAGGGCGGGGCTTGATGTAATAATGGGTGGTGGATGTCTCGAAGTGGATCTCCTGCGTTTCCGTCTCGTGGATCTTCACCACAGGGGCCGTATGGTACATCTCACCACCAGTGCTGAAGATGGCAGGCCGACCCACCATCAATGCGGACATGAGTTTTCCGGTAATGTAAAGCTCCAGCTTCCGCTTTTTCATTCTGTCCTTGCCTCCCTTTAAGCATCTCTGCACAGTTCCACCACGATGAACCGCGCGTTATCCAGCAGCGTGTTCACATGGTACAGCGAGGTGTTCTGCATCTGCGCAATCTCGTTCGTCTGGTAGCCTTTGGTGCGCAGACGGATAATTTCCATCTGCTGGGGCGTTACCCGCTTGGCGAGGGCGTGCAGAAGCAATGCAACCTCACTTTCACGCAGCGCTTCCTCGTCCGTTACCGTTGGTGTTGAATGCCGGGTCAGATGCCCGGTGTAAGTCTGCCGGGGACGGACAAAACGGATGACACGGAAGCGGCGCCTGGCGGTGCGATGGGCATTGACAATTTCGCCTTCCATGGCCCGCCACGCTACCGTGGCAAAGGAATAGCCTGCAAGATTCGGATCGGTCAGATACCGCTGTACAGCCCGCAGATAGCCGAAAATGACGATGTCATAATACTCGCTGGCGGGCAGATTCTTCTCGTGCAGGAATTTGTAGACAAGGTTGTGGTTTTTCTCGGCAAAAAAGCGCTGAGTATCATTCAACGGAATATCGTGCATAAAGCAACTCCTTCATAAACTGTCACGCGGGCAGCGGCTGTGTATCGCCGTTTACCGTAGACCCGATGCAAAAGCTGTCATCGGTGACCGCAGGGGCGGTAGCGCAACTCTCTACCTCGCAAAGACCATCATCCTGTTCCCGTTTTGCTTCGATGCGCTGGCGGTTCATGCCGCGGATCTGCTCACGGAAGCTCAAGGCGTACTTGCGTACGGCAGCAAGCTGCTCACCGTGGAAGTCGCCAAGCCATTTGAACGTGGCAACACTGTAATCTTTGCCCTCCGGGTTCGTCTGGCGTTTCAGGCCAATCTCCACAAGGCTGCCGTAGGTGGCGCGGTTGCGGAAAACGAAACCCTTATTCAAAAATTCGCGGAACGGGCTGATGCTGGTGGGCGAAAGATTGATTGCCAGAGGCATAAATTCTCCGCTGCGCAGCAGGTACAGCACTCGCATATTCTTGCAGGCTTTGCCGCGGCCGTTGCTGGCGCTGCCAAACTGACTCAATGTACAGGTGGCGCAAGTGCCACCGGGTTCTCCATAGCCCTGTTTGCCATCCACCGAAGAACAAAGCGGCGGTACATCGTCATTGTACTCGTCACCCTCCGGCCAGTAGGCACAGCTTGCGTGGTTGTACAAGATCACGCCGGTGAGTGTGGGGCGGTAATCCGGGTGCTGCGGATCACCGTTGGGAATCTCGAACTGCAACACACCGCCGGCGGGAATCTTGATGCGGGGAAAGGACATGGTGAGCCCGTCCGTATCTTCAGCAAGTTCCTCGCTACTGAAATCGGCATCGCCCATTTCGGGCAGCACAAAGTCCAGCGGTTCGTTGGCGGTCATGGCGGTGGTGGCTGCGGCGTTAGCGTTCATCATAGACATAATAAATCCTCCTGTGTATATGGGCAGCCTTAGGCGGCTGCCCGGTTGATTCTCGACCACTGCCGGGGCGGCATGGTCAAAATACTGTAACCGATACTTTCCAGTTCACTGGCGCGGTCATAGCTCTCCACATCCTGGCTGTGGCGAGTCACGGCGTTGGATAACCCGTACAGCGTCAGATCGTTGGATTCGATCAGCCGCTGCAATACGCCGGTGCTTTCGCTGTCGGTAATGTGGAACTCTTTACTGGCAAGTTTGACGACGGCCGGCACATCATGGGTGTCCATCTGCGCGGCTTTTGCCTCCTGCATCTTGCCGACGACCTGCGCGAACCGCGCTTCTTCCACAGCGGCGCGCACGGTGTCCTGAATTTTCATGACAAAGGCTTTGTCCTCGGCGTCCAAGGTTGCTTGGGAGTAGACGCTGAAGTTCTCTTCGCTGTCGGTAACGCGCCCCACATGGTTGCGGCGGGCGGCTGCCTCGTTCACGACCATGCCGTTGCTGCATACCAGCCGATAAATCAGCGGCTGGATGCTGACAGAGCCAAGCCCGACCTCGCTGTTGCTGATGATGACCCCGGCCTGCACAATGTCGCCGGGGGAAACCTCCGCCTGCAAGCGGGGATTCACGGCCTTGATGTACATACGGCTTTCGGTGATTTGGCAGCTTTCAAAGCGGATGTCGGGCAGCCCGCCGAGAATCGGTAGCGTCACACCGGCAATGTCGATATTGTCGATGCGGCGATAGCGATTGCTCAGGTACGCGCGAGCGGAGCCGTCCAAGGTACGCAGCATGCGCTGGCTGCTTTCCTGCTTGAACCATGTGTTGGCGTTGTAGGCCAGCAAGTCGGGGCGTTCCTCCCGCATGCGGTCATAGTAGGCGGCGGGAATACGCAGGTGGGTGCCGATCTGCCGATGAGCGATGCCGGTGATGGTCATGGGCTCAATCAGCTCGGTGCCGCTGTCGTCTGACAGGTGCAGAAACATTTCTTTGCCGTAGGATTCCATCCGCAGGCGATTGGGGGCAATGAGGTAGTCCTCCTTGGACTCGCTCTGCCGCTTCACTTCGGTCAGCATCTGCTGTAAAGTTACACCGGATTTCATACGCGAAACCTCCCTTTACCACGAGAGAACCAGCTTGCCGGAAGTTTCCTCGGCGGCCAGCCCATCTCCTGCAAAGACCTGTTTCAACTTTTCCCAGCAGCCCACGGGCGGGAAGCCGTGCAGTGCGGGGAGCACCGATGTGCTGCCATCCGTAAGATGGATGTGACCGTCCTCCTGCACGGTCATCGAGTGATGCCCGCGGGAACTGAGGTCAGCCACAATGCCCTCCAGCGCTGTACGGCCCTCGGTCTCATACCAGATGCGCGGGTCGGGCAGCGGGGGAGTCTCGGCGGGAATGCGCGGCTTTTCGGGTGCGTCCGCCGTGGGGCTCGGGCGCAGCGGTACGGTGTTGATTAACTCGCACCGCAGATGCGCCTGCTTGTCCAGCACGACTTCGGCACTCTCAAAACCGTCCAATCCGTGAACACGGATCAGGCAGCGCCCGCCTTCTTTGACGATGGCAAGCGGGTCTTTGGTAGCCCATTCCCATGTAATGTTGCTGCCAGCCGTGCGGAGTGCAGCGGTGATGCGCTGGTTCACATGGAGCAGCAGAATGTCGCTGAGAGGTCCGTCCTCAATGTCCGGCACCACAAACTTTGCGCGGCGGGGAGCCTTTGCTTTCTTCTTGGGGACTGCCGGGAGACTGCCGCGCAGATGGTGCAGCACATACAGCCCCCAGACAGAGCAGGCAATAAGCAAAAGCGGCAGCAGCAGCGCGCCGCGCACGAACGCGGCGATAGCTACAATGATGCCCATGAAGATACTTGTGCCATTCTGGATGACATTGTCAGATTTCATTGTTGATTACCGTCCTTTCACAAAAACAAAAAGGGCTGCATCAGGTGTCCATTCTGAACACGTGATGCAGCCCAAGGTGCGGCCACTGTCCGGCGGCCATGCGGGATGCGGATTGATTCTTGGTTCACTTCCTTTCTGCCAATGGCAGGAAATATCTATATAAAAAAGTGCCGGCAGGGGAGACACCGCGCCAAATTCAGCGCAATGCCATCTACTACCAGCACCGATTACAAAAATAACAGCGTATGCTTATATAGCATAAAAATCATTTACGAGGTTATTATAATACTATATCTTGTGGTTGTCAATACGGATGTTTATTGAGGATCAAAGGAACATCATGCGACAAACTGGAAGTTATCTGTTAATGGTCCAATAATCCTTATAAGCGTAACCATCTATTGTTCCAACCAACAGCTTCGTTGACTTCTTGAATCCCACTCTTTTCATTGCTTCCATTCTTTCGACTGCATAAACAGGAACTTTTGTAATGATTTCCTCGCACTCAAACAAATCAAATGCAGGTGGTACAATAAGATTCATAATTGTAGAAATTTCTTCCGAAGTTTCATATTCACTTTTTAAATCAAGTCTAAGAACACCTACATGATTAAAATCATCGTTTGCACTGCGATGAAACACTTCAATTGAGCCGATGGCTTTATGCGCTTCTTTGTCAATAATTGTCCACCTGACAAACCATTTGGATGAATAGGAACTAAGCCAAAACTTAATAGCTTGTCTCATTCGATCTTCATTTGGATAATAGAAATTATCTCCATGGCAATTATCGCTGTTGAAAAACGGTAGTGCATTTTTATCACTATACACGCTTACAAGATCCTCGGCATCATCAAGTTGCGAAAACCTCAGTAGAAATTTATCATTTTCAAAAGCTGGACAGTTTTCATATACGTCTGACATTTTATTATACCTCCTGAAATTTTGATTTGTTCAGCTAAGATGAGTATATCATTCTGTTGTTATACCAGCGGCAATTTTTATCAGTTCGTCCATATCAATAGAGCCATATATAGAAAAGAAATCGCCATCCCGCTCATAGCAAATATAATTCAAATCATCTTTCTTGAAGTAGTAGCCAATCACACCATCCTTGTCAAACGATTCAATTTCTGTATTTTCTGCGTCGGCGTAAATCCTTGTATCTGATTTACTAAGAAGAATATTAAAATAACTCGATTCGTTGATGGCATATTCATAGGCAAGCATTTCCGGCTGTTCAACCGTATTCTTCAATTCCGCCCCGTCGGGAAGATAGGTAGGCTTATAGCTCTGCAAATCGGGCTTTGTGTTTTCCCCGTCGCTTTGCAGTTCAAAGATACTGTATTTTTCAAATGTCTCGACTATCCACGCAATCACTTTTTCCCTGATCTTTGCATTAGTTACCATAGCCGTTGAGAACAACAGGGTTATGGTAATTGCTGCGACTGCAACAGCTTTGCCGAACCGTCTGAACACAATATGCGTTCGGCTCTTTCCGGTACTACTTACAGCAGCATCCTCTTTTAGCTCCGTGCGTAAATAGTCTTTCATAGCAATTTTACAGGCGCGATTGAGAGAAGCATCCGAAATCACTTGCTCCGAGCTAAGCCCCATGCTTGTAGAAAGTAGTTCACGGTAAAAGCGGAAGCGACCCTTTGCATTTTTCATTTGGAAAAACTTTTCAGTTTCTTGGGGAGATAGCCG
>ERZ825137.2920-NODE-2920-length-19071-cov-4.062737_pt1 | contig 19071 bp, 13 predicted proteins | sample MGYA00519873_ERZ825137 | MGnify/ENA primary metagenome ERZ825137 (study PRJEB31778, sample SAMEA3449190) | human gut metagenome | biome: human gut; feature: human-associated habitat; material: faeces | place: United Kingdom | collected 2010/2012 ...
ATATTCCTATATCTGCAAGCCATGATGAGACGGTATCCTGTGCATTTGGAACATCTTTTGCTTCAATCGCAATACCCTCTAACAAAACTGCTGCATGGCTTGCTTCTGCAATAGTCTGATAACTGTTACCTGCACCATAGCCATCATGGGTACAAAATGGGATAACTGTTTTCCCACTTAAATCATACTCCTTCAAAAAAGATAGCACTGCCTGCGGAACATCTGTTGCCCATACGGGATAGCCAATAAATACCGTATCGTAAGCGGAAATATCCAGATTGCTTTCTTTAAGCTCCGGCAAATAATTACGACTCATTTCATCATGGTTTACATCCCGCAATTCATCAAAATCTGCCGTATAAGGAGTAACTGTTTCAATCCGGTGCAGATCTCCACCCACATTCTCCGCTATCATATTAGCGACATACTCTGTTGTACCATAACGGGAATTATTATCCACTACAATACTTGCCGAAGTTATGGCATCCACATCAGAGAGATATTCTGTATTGCCCCAGCGTGAAAAATAGACGATTAAAGTGTTATTGGCCGATTGTTCGCTTTCTGTGCTTTCAGATTCTAAAACTGCATTAGACACTGAAACGCTATCTTGCTGAGAAGATGGACTTGTGGTTTGTCCACTGCTCTCCTGCGATGGAGCTGCGCTACTGCTGCAAGCAGTCAGCATAAAAAGCAGAGAAAAAACGAATAGAATAGATGGAAATTTTTTCATAATTACCCTCATTTAATTTGTCACTTCCTCTTATTGTTATTTTTGTATTTTACAGATCATATAATCGATTGCATCAAGTGACTGCTGCTTTTCATGTACCTCATCAAGCAATTTGTACCGATATTTTCGCAACATCCTTATCTGCATTTCTTGATCTTCACATCCTGAAATTTTTGCGATTTCTTCTTTGCTTAATCCGGCGTTTATAAGGGAATCATAATCCGGTTTCATGAAATGGTACTCCCTCCTCAATAAAAAATATAGGTGCAGAAATGAAAGCTGTTTGCTTTATCTCTACACCTATATAATAATTTTCCAATTAAATTATATCAAATACTTAGTTTTTATGGTTTGTCCATGCCTAAAAAGCATTGAATATGTTTGATGAATTTTGTGGTTGCTAAGCTAAACGGCTGACCACGTTTCCATGCTAATACACTTGTTGCTGTAAGTGGCGGATCAAGCGGTCTGAATGTAACCTTTGATTGATCCCAGAAGGGTACAGCCCCTTCAATCACCAATGAATATGCCAAGCCTCCATTCACCATAATTGCGCTGTTCGTACTTAAATTGCTGGTAAAAACAATATCCAGTTTCTCATAGTAGTTGCCAAACCAACTTGCCAACTCACTCTGCACATTCATACGCCTTGGAAGAATCAAAGGCAGTACAGACAAATCTTTTGCGCTTACCGTTTCTTTCTTGGAGAGTGGATCATCCGATTTCATCAGAACCACCCATTTTTCCCTTATATTCAAGCGAATAAATTCATATTTTTCCATATCAACCGGCTCAAGAAGCAAACCAATATCCAGTAGTCCCTTATCCATTTGTTCCTTTACCAAATCTGCTGTGGCTGTAAAAATGTCAAAAGTAACACGGGGATATTTCTGACGAAAGGACTCAATTATTTTAGGAAGAAGTTGTACAGCAGCAATTTCTCCACACCCAATGGAAATTTTACCTTCCACCTGTTCCTCTTGCTCCACTAATTCTTTTTCTGTCTTATCTACAAGCTGCAAAATCTCTTCCGCACGACGGCGAAGAAGTATTCCTTCATTTGTCAATTTGATTTTCCGTGTCCCTCTATCAAACAGCTTTACACCAATATCTTCCTCCATCTGTGCAAGCTGACGTGAAAGTGTCGGCTGCGTGATATGTAAAACTTCTGAGGCTTTTGTGATACTTTCTTCCCTCACTACAGTCAGAAAATATCGTAGAACTCTAATTTCCACGAAAAATACCTCCCAAATTCATCATGCTTAATAAGCATATTTTAACGTATCTATACTCGAAAGGCAATAAAAAACATCTGCTCATCGTATGCTTACCAGTAATGTAATTTTATGTAAAACTTGATAAACCCCTATCTCTCATTGATAGAGAGATAGGGGCTTTCTAATTATGCTGTCATTTCCGAAATTTCTCCGACAAAGTTATAAACAATTCGGACTTCCTGCACCTTCTGTCCGTCAATCTTCTTGACTTCGCCCACCAAAATTTTGCTGATGAGCCGGTTCAGCACCGCTTCATCCAGTTCTTCAATGGCTGCATGATCTGCTCTACAAAAACGAGTGCCAGAACTGGCGAAACAAAATCAATAAGGCAAAGAAAACTTCTGGCTTTCCTGCTGACCGTCTGGAAGAAATGTTGGCTGCTTTTGAATCCTTCAAAAAAGAAGCCTTGCAGCGGAAACAGGCTGTGAAAAAGAAAACAGCCAGCCCAAAGGAATTTTCAGGCTGGCTTCTCCGGCAGAGTAATATTATTGTGGAACTGGCTGAATCAAAAAACTGACACTTCAGCAGTAAATCATTTCAGAACGAATAATTTTCTCTGCCCGGTGGCGTATGCTGTTCATGCGACCGACCCATGCAAGCTGGTCTTTTGCTTTCAATTCCTCCGTGACTCCCTCTGTTTCTTTTATCTGGGCAATGGTACAATCCAGACGGTTCTGTACCTGCTCATCCAGATCGGCAAGATATGTCCACAGCTTTCCAGACAGAAGCAATTCATTGTACCGATCAGGACAATACTCTTGCAGATATTCCCTGTGCATCCGTCCCCATCGTCCGATGGGGCGGCTCTCCTCCGGCAGCTGTAAGTCTGGAATATAGTAGTCTCCGACCAGAACATAGTCCAGACCGTTACTGTCATCATGGATATGCTTTTTCAATTTCTCCATAGCGACCTCCTGTTTTCGTTTTATCCGAATCCAGTTGATCGTGTCCCTGTTCATCTGTTATTCAAGGCAACTGAACTCGTCACCATTAATTATGGCATATCCGTAAAAATCATGGAAAACCGGCTAGAGCAGCAGCGAGAACGAGCAAAGCGTTCACACACTGGAACGCTGACCGCTCCTATTTTTACCTGCCAACTCCGCAAAATTTATCCACAAAAAGCGCCCGGACGGTTGAAAAATTCAGCCGTCCGGGCGCAGTCGTTTTTCCGTTTTGGGGTCATTTTGGGGTCAAAGTTACCAGCTTGTTACCACTTTTGCCATAATGTAGAAAAAAGCTCGTTGAAACTTGTCGTTTCAACGAGCTTTTGTTGGTTGCGGAGACAGGACTTGAACCTGCGACCTCCGGGTTATGAGAAATCTAAAAATCGTGCGTTACAGTGATGTTTTGTTGGGTTTGGTGGTATTGCGTACCAAGGCTCAGAACGGATTTTGTCCCATGTGTACAAAAAGGTGCTGCATCGTGCTGACCCGTTCCAAACCCTTTTGGGGGCAGTTTTGGGGGCAAATCTGCAAGACGAATTCTGACTTGCGCCGCTCAAATAAATGCGCAGCTTTGGTTCCATTGAGAAAAGTGGATACTCATATCACAGGGTTCACGCAAGTGAAAAGCCCAACGAACTGGTGATGAAATTTTACTCTCTAGCAAGAAGTTGTACGCAAGCCAACTCTACACCATCCCTGCACACCGCCCCTGTCACCGCGAGAAACGCCCTTGTTTAGGCGCATTCACACCGCGTCGGAGCGGTGCCCTCCCAGCCAAATATTGCCCCAAATTCCCCGTTTTCCGGGGATTTTTTATTTTACCGCAAAGGCATTTACCTGAACGGGCTTTCCCTGTACAGGAAAAGCCTGCACAAATAAATAACTAAATAAATAAAATACTAATATACTATCGTATCCTATCCGTAAAACTACAAAAAATTGGATTCATCCCGCTATGGTCTTACGGCCATGCGTACAACTTACCACCGGAGAGTACAACTTACGATTGCAAACCGACCCTGCCAAGTTGTATAATTAAAGCACCGATAGTTCGCGCAAAAGCTGGTGCAAGAGCATGAGCGCTTTTGCGAACACGCTGGGCGGCGCGCTTATTTTCGGCATGGCGGATGACGGGCAGATCGTTGGGCTGACCGAACCCGACAGCGACGCCGAGAAAATCAGCGAGATCATCAAGACGCGCATGGAGCCTATCCCGGAGTTTCGGCTGCGGTTCCACAGAACCGAGGACGGCAAAGTGCTGCTGATTCTTGACGTGTTCAAAGGCGAGGAAACGCCCTATTATTACTCCGGCGACGGCACCTTAGAGGCGTTTGTACGCATCGGAAATGAGAGCGTCAGGGCATCCGCCACCGAGCTGAAACGCCTTGTTCTGCGCGGCAGAAACACCTCCTACGACTCTCAGGTGACGCTTTACAAGGTGGAGGACTACGCCTTTTCCAAGCTGCGGGAGCGTTATAAGAAGTGGACGGGAAACAGCTTTGACAACAAAGACCTTATTTCTTTCGGGCTGGCAGACGAGGGCGGCTTTTTGACAAATGCCGGCGCCCTGATTGCTGATGAAAGCCCGATCCGCTGGTCACGGTTGTTCTGCACACGCTGGAACGGACTGGACAAAAGCGGCGGCACGATGGACGCGCTGGACGATGCCGAATATTCCGGCAGTGTGCTTTCCCTGATTGAAAACGGTGAGGCGTTCATCAAGCGCAACGCCCGCATGATGTGGCGCAAGACGCCCAACTCGCGGGAGGAACTGCCCGAATACGTCGAGCGCAGCTACCACGAGGCGCTTGTCAACGCGTTGGCGCACCGCGATTATCTCGTCTACGGCAGCGAGGTCCACATTGACATCTACGATGACCGCTTAGAGATTTACTCGCCGGGCGGTATGCCGGATGGGTCGATGATTCAAGACCGCGACCCGCTTACCGTGCCGTCCACTCGGCGCAACCCGGTGTTGGCCGATGTGTTCAACCGTCTGGGCTATATGGAGCGCAAGGGCAGCGGCTTTGGGAAAATTCTGAACGGCTACAAAGCGCAAATTAACTACACCGAGGATAAGCGTCCCACATTCCGTTCTGACCGCTACCAGTTTACGGTCGTTATGCCGAACTTAAATTACGATGTCCCCCAAGATGTCCCTCAACGTGTCCCCCAAGATGTCCCCCAAGATGATTTGGATGCCAAAATCCTGGCTTTAATCAAAAAAGACAATAAAATCAGCACCGAAAAACTCGGCATGGCGCTGGGCGTCAGCTACAAAACCATCCGCCGCCACATCAAGGCGATGGGAAATGTCCACTACATCGGCCGCGGCTTCAGCGGGCATTGGGAAGTTGATAATCAATCAAAAACGGGTATCTGACAGTGAAGCGGGAAATTTTCTAAGGCATCGCCGCACAATTCTCGCATTATAGACATGCGTGCGGCTCACAGGGAACGATATAAGAAAACACCAACACCCCCAACGGGCTTTAGCTGCCCGTTGGGGGTGTCGATTCAGGTGGTTTTAGGTGTTGTTTTCAAGCAGAGCACTACTGCCAGCAAACCGCTTAAAAGGCGGCCTGCCATCATCGGCAGTGCGTGTGCAGGGCTGAATTGCAGGGTAAATGCCAGAAAATCGCCGACGCTGTAAGCAGCTACTACGGCATAGGCCGTGTTCAGTGTGATGCCGCGTTCCTCCAGCGGCTTGAGGGAGATGAACACGCCCCCGCCGCCGCGGCCGCCCGAGATGTGGGCCGAGACCTGGTCCACGGCCGGATCGGCGCTGAGGATGCGCACCAGCCGGGCCAGCTTGACTTCCATGTCCTGAAACGAGGCGCTCTGGTCAGCGCGGATGCCGCCCATGATGACGCCCGTATCCTGCTGGGGAAAGAAACCCTTGGGCACTACGACGTACATCCAGACATTGGCCGCCACCACCAGCAGGAGCACGGTCAGGGTCAGCTTCCAGTGATCCAGCACCACATAGAGGCTGCGGGAATAGCCCTCCTGCATGGCGGACAGGAAGCGGCCCCACAACCGCCCCACATGGGTGAATATCCCCTGCCGTCCGCCCTCTTCCGCCCGCAGGCGGGCACTGCGGCGGGCGAGCTCTTCATCGAAAGGCCGCAGCAACGTGGCGCACATCATGGGCGTGGTGGTCAGGGAGACCACCATGGAGACCAGCACGGCCGTGGCCAGCACCACGGAGAACTCGCGGAACAGGCGTCCCACCACGCCGCCCATGAACAGGATGGGGATGAAGACCGCCACCAGCGACAGGGAAATGGAGATGACCGTAAAGCCCACCTCGCGCGCACCGCGCAGGGCGGCCCGCAGGGGCTTTTCGCCCATCTCCAGACGGCGCACGATGTTCTCCAGCACCACGATGGCGTCGTCCACCACAAAGCCCGTGGCCACGGTCAGGGCCATGAGCGAAAGGTTGTCCAGGGTGTAGCCGCACAGATACATGACCCCGAAGGTGCCGATGAGCGATACCGGCGCGGCCACGGCCGGGATGCTGGTGGCGCGGCCGTTGCGCAAAAAGAGGAAGACCACCAGCACCACCAGGGCCATGGACAGCAACAGGCTCTTCTCCACCTCGTGCAGCGAGGCCCGGATGGTCTGGGAGCGGTCCATGCGCACGGAAAGATCCGCGCTTTCGGGCAGCCAGGAGCGCAGCTGCGGGATCATGGCCTTCACCCTGTCCACGGTCTCGATGATGTTGGCCCCGGGCGAACGGAACACGATGAGCAGGATGGAGGGCTTGCCGTTGGAAAGGGCCATCTGGCGGATGTCCTGGCTGGAATCCGTCACCGTGGCCACGTCGCCCAGACGGATGACGACACCGCCGCGCTCGGCCACGATGACCTTGCGGTACTGGGCCGCGGTGCGCAGCTGGTCGCTGGCCACCACGGTCCAGGAGGTGCCTTCGTTCTCCAGATGCCCCTTGGGCAAAAAGGCATTGGCCCCGGCCAGGGCCGCACGCACGTCTTCCATGCTCAGGCCCGTGCGGTGCAGGGCATCGGGCGAGATGTCCACGCGCACGGCAGGCAGGGCGCCGCCGCCCACGGTCACTTCGCCCACCCCGGCGATCTGGCTGATCTTCTGGGCCAGCACCGTGGACGCGGCATCGTAGAGCTGGGTGCGGCTCAGGACGTCCGAGGTGACGGACAGGATGAGGATGGGCGCGCCCGACGGGTTCACCTTGCGGTAGGTGGGGTTGGACGGCATGGTGGGCAGGGTGGAACGGGCGGCGTTGATGGCCGCCTGCACGTCACGGGCCGCGCCGTTGATGTCCCTGTCCAGGTCGAACTGGAGGATGACGCGCGTGGAGCCCAGGCTGCTGCTGGAGGTCATCTCGGTCACCCCGGCGATGCGGCCCAGGGCCCGTTCCAGCGGCGTGGCCACGGTGGAGGCCATGGTCTCGGGGCTGGCTCCGGGCATGTTGGCCTGCACCCTGACCACGGGGAAGTCCACTTCGGGCAGGGGCGCCACGGGCAGCAGGAAAAAAGCCACCATGCCCGCCAGGGTCACGGCGATGGTCAGCAGCGTGGTCAGAAAACGGTTGCGCTTTGTCATGGAACTCCCTCCTTCGCTCATGCAGGCCCGCCAAACGATGCCTGCTTGGAAATCGCAGATAGTATAGCGCGGAAAAAATAGGTTGTCAATCCCGAAAAAGACAAAAAAATTCCCCTCTGCATGAGAACAGAGGGGAATTTGAGGAAAAATCGGGTTATTTCGTGGCCCAGTTGCCGGTGGCCATGGCGGTGAGGTAGGCGTTGATGAAGCCGTCTAAGTCGCCGTCCATGACGGCGTTGACGTTGCTGGTCTCGAAGGCGGTGCGGGTGTCTTTGACCATGGTGTAGGGCATGAAGACGTAGGAGCGGATCTGGCTGCCCCATTCGATCTTCATCTGGACGCCCTTCAGGTCGGAGATCTTCTCGGCGTGTGCCTGCATCTGCAGCTGCACCAGCTTATCGCGGAGCATCCGGTAGCAGGTCTCCCGGTTCTGGAACTGGGAACGCTCCTGCTGGCTGGCCACGACCACGCCGGTGGGCTTATGGATGAGGCGGACGGCGGAGGAGGTCTTATTGATGTGCTGGCCGCCGGCGCCGGAGCTGCGGAAGACCTGCATTTCGATGTCTTCGGGGCGGATATCCACTTCCACGTCGTCGGGCAGGTCGGGCATGACTTCTACGGCGGCGAAGGAGGTCTGGCGGCGGGCGTTGGAGTCGAAGGGGGAGATGCGCACCAGGCGGTGGACGCCGTGCTCACTGCGCAGGTAGCCGTAGGCGTTCTCGCCGGTGATCATCATGGTGGCGGATTTCAGGCCGGCTTCATCGCCGTCTTCGTAGTCCAGGGTCTCACATTTGAAGTTGTGCCGGTCGCACCAATGCTGGTACATTCGGAAGAGCATGGAGGCCCAATCCTGTGCCTCGGTGCCGCCGGCGCCGGCGTGGATGGTGAGCATACAGTCGTTGGAGTCGTACTCGCCGGTGAACAGGGTGGCCAGGCGGGCAGACTCGATGTCCTCCTCCAGCTTGGCGTAGCTCTCCTCCAGCTCTTCCACCATGGAGTCGTCATCTGCTTCCTGCCCCATCTCGCACAGCACCAGCAGGTCTTCCACCGTGTCCAGCCGCTTCTGCTGGGCTTCCAGCTTGTCCTGGAGGTTCTTGATGCGCTGGGAGACCTTCTGAGCCTTTTCCATGTTGCTCCAAAAGTCCTCTGCTGCGCTCTGTGCCTGCAATAGATCCAGCTCCTCTGCTGCCGCTTCCAGCCCCAGGGACTGACCCAGGTCGTCCAAGGTGGGCTTGAGATTGTTGAGCTTGACCTTATATTCGTCGTATTTGATAGATGCCATAATGGAACTCGTCCTTTCACGATGAGGTAAAATCATAATCATTTATCCTGTATTATATCGGAAAAGGGCGGTGGTGTAAAGGTGCAGTTGCCTGCTGGGCAGGCCATGCCTGTAAAAACAGGCATGGCCTCAGCGCTCACTCACCGGCGCACCGTCCTGGGCGAAGATGAAATCGTCCAGATCCTGCTCTTTGGGCTGCGTGGGGATGGGGATTGGTTGGTTGATGGGTGGGATGTGGGATTCGTACATAGCTGCTACCTCCATTGCTGGTTCTGATTCACTTGCTATCCTATGCGTGATCTCCCAATTTATGTTCCTATTCACAAACTCGTTACAATCCATTCAAAGTTCTTTCAACACTCCATCCCCCTTTTGCGCTACAATAATCATGCCGGGTAAGAAGCGGCCCGGTTTGAACACTCCTTGATTTACCTACTTACTACTCTCTCTCTTTTCTTTTGATCGTGAACACAGATGAACGCAAAAACCTCTGGCAGGATTGCCAGAGGTTTTTGACGTTGTTGGATAGTTTCTGTGAAAATGTTCCTAAAAACGGAATAAAAGTACAGGATTTTTCCAAATTTGAAAGGAATACCTTTTCAAATCGGAGACTTAATGGTATAATCGCAATTACCCAAAAACAGTGCGAATGATTTTAACGGGTACAGCGCGCTTTTACAGCAAGGGAGTATCTATTTAAAATGAGTAAATTTTCTGATCAACTAAGTCAAGCCATCAAACTCAGTGGGAAATCTAAAAATCAGATCATTGAGGAGTCCAAGATCAACCGTTCCAGCTTCTTTCAGTTCCTGAACGGGAAGCGGATGCCCACCAAGGAGTATTTGGCGGCGATCCTGGCGGCGCTGCAGCTGACTCCAGGCGAGGAGGAACAGCTGCGGAAGCTGTATGAGATCGCGGAGATCGGGGAAAACATCTACGAAAGTCGGGTGGGCTGCGCAGAATGTCTGGATGATTTGGCGCTGCTGACGGGACAGAATCGGCGCCCCATCCATGAGTTCGTGGGCGAGGCGGTCTATTCCGTCTCCCGCGCCCCTATTTTGGGGGAAAACCGAGTGTACCAGGAATTGTGCCATCTGGCGCAGGCGGAGATGCTCAAGCCGGAGCCCAAGATCGACCTCTTTCTGCCTCGGCAGCCCAATGACTTCCTGAAATATCTAAAGTCTTTCTTTCAGAACAAGAGCAACAAAAAGATACGGATGCGGCAGATCATCCAGTTTTCCTTAAATCAAGAGGAGAAGACCAAAGACATCCTGAGCTTTTTCAACTCCCTCCTCTTTCTCATGGCAGTCTCCGGAGACAGCTACGAGGCGTACTACTATTATTCTGACTCCAACCTGACGGACACCATCGGCGCCCTCTACCCCTACTGCGTCATGACCAGCTCCGGCGTCATGCTGGTGACCGCCCGGATGGATCGGGCGTTGTTCTCCGCTACCGACTCCATTCTGGTGGCCTGCCACGCCCAGTTCCAGGAGGCCATCAGCCGAGCCAAGCCCTTTATCGAGAATATCGGCGGCACAGAGCAAACGACCGTTGAGCATGGCGTCTGGGATTTCTGGCGCAGCGGGTATCAGTACTTCATCGCACCCTGCTTTGGCGGTTATCTGCCGGACGAGGTGCTGCGGATGTACCAGACCCCGACCCTCGCCCCGCTGATGGAAAGGTACGTTAGTCATATGCGCAAGGAGCATCGCTATGTGAGCTTCTGCACCCGAGAGGGGCTCCTGGACTTTGCTCGGACGGGGATCCTGCCGGAGTACTCCGATCAGATCGTCCCCGTTGTTTCCCCCAAAGCTCGGGCGCTGATTTTGAAGGAGATGCTCTATCACCCCAACCCCAGCAAGCCGATCTATCTGCTGGATGACAGTCGGGTGCAGGCGTCGTCTGAATTCATCTTCTTCGTGGCGCCCAAGGAGCGCATCATCCTCCAGCGGCGGCAGATGAAGGGGATGAAGGTGTATGTATTCCAGGAGAACAACCTGATCCATGCCTTCTCCGACTACTTCGCCTATTTGGAACAGAGCGATCTGATCTTGCCTACCCGAGATTTGAACGATGTTCTGCTGGCGGGCATCCAGATCGCCGAGGCGTTGGAGGCGGAGGAGAAGAAATCCTGACCATTTTAAGGAGAGGACGGATACGCATATGAAGATGGAATGGAAAGATTGCAGGCGCCTGGTGCTCAGCGGCCTGCTGCTGTACCTGGCTGTCCACTACTGGTCGGTGCTGGCCGGCCTGGCGGAGATCTGCATCGGTGCGTCCGCCCCGCTGATCTTGGGATTCATGCTGGCTTATATGGTCAACATCCCCATGACCTTCTTTGAACGGAAGCTGAAGCTGGAACAGCGCTTCCCCAAGCTGGGTTCCGGCGTCAAGCCCCTGTATGTGCTGCTGACCCTGGCGGCGGTGGGCAGCGTCCTCTTTCTGGTGGGCAAGCTGGTGGTGCCGGAGTTGGTGCGTTCGGTGCGGCTGATGTATATTCAGGTGAGCAGCTGGGCGCAGTCCCTGGACTTGGAGAGCGTGGGCGACCTGAACAGGCTCTACGGTCTGCTGCCCCAGGAGGTACTCAACTGGCTCCAGAACACCAATTGGGAAAATGCCGTCAAACAGGCCGTCCAGTTCCTCACCCACGGGGTGGGCGGCACCGTCAACTGGGTGGTCAGCGCAGTCGGCTCGGTATTTTCCACCATTGTCACTTGGGCGCTGGCGCTGGTCTTTGCGCTCTACCTGCTGCTGGGCAGAGACACCCTGCTGGCGCAGGGACGGCGGCTGCTGGACACCTACCTGCGTCCCAAGGATCGGGGGCGGGTTCACTATGTGTTCCAGACCATGGACGAGTGCTTCCACGGCTACATTGTGGGACGCTGCTTTGACGGGGTCATCCTGGGCGTCCTGTGCATCCTGGGCATGACGGTTTTGCGCCTGCCCTTCGCCCTGGCCATCGGCACCCTGGTGGGCGTCACCGCCCTCATCCCCATCGCCGGCGCATACATCGGTGCGGTGGTGGGCGCCCTGCTCATCCTGACCATCTCGCCCATGAAGGCGCTCATCTTTGTCATCTTCCTGGTCATCCTCCAGCAGCTGGAGGGTAACCTGATCTACCCCAAGCTGGTGGGCACCTCCATTGGCCTGCCCGGCGTGTGGGTGCTGGCCGCCATCACCGTGGGCGGCGGGATGCTGGGCATTGTGGGGATGCTGCTCAGCGTGCCCATCGTGGCCACCCTGTATCGGCTGCTCCAGAGCGACATCCGGCAGCGCAGCGGCAAGGAGAGGGCGAAGAAATCGGACGTCAGCCCCAAAGAATGACCATAAAACCCTGTGGAATCCTTCCGCAGGGTTTTTCGCAAAAATTGGACTTTTCACCGCCGTTGGGGTACAATAACGGCAACAAAATTCGAGATAGAGAGGGAGAACCGTATGCCCAACATTGTAGAAGTGACCGACCTGACCCGTCCAGAGCTGGCGGTATTCACCCGACTGACCGAAGCACAGCTGCGCAACCGGCTGGAGCCGGAGAAGGGGATCTTCATTGCCGAAAGCCCCAAGGTCATCGCCCGTGCCCTGGACGCCGGCTGCGTGCCCGTGTCCCTGCTCATGGAGCGCCGTCACATTGCAGGGGACGCAGCGAGCATCCTCGTCCGGTGCGGAGATGTGCCGGTGTTTACAGCGGAACGGGAGGTGCTGGCTCAGCTCACCGGCTTCGCCCTGACCCGTGGGGTGCTCTGTGCCATGCAGCGTCCCAAGCTGCCAGCCGTGGAGGCGCTGTGCGCAGGCGCCCATCGGGTGGCGGTTCTGGAGGGGATCGTGGATCCCACCAACGTGGGCGCTATCTTCCGCTCCGCCGCCGCCCTTCATATGGATGCCGTCCTAGTCACCCCCACCTGCTGCGACCCCCTCTATCGACGGGCGGCACGGGTGAGCATGGGGACGATCTTCCAGGTGCCTTGGACGCGCATCGGGGAAAGAGCGGCGGATTGGCCCCATCCAGGGCTGGAACGCCTGAAAAAGCTGGGCTTCCAGACGGCGGCCATGGCGCTGAGCGACCGTGCCGTGAGCATCGAGGATCCGGTGCTGCAAGAGGCGGACAAGCTGGCCATCGTACTGGGCACCGAGGGGGACGGTCTGGCGGAGGAGACCATTGCCCGATGCGACCACACGGTGTGCATCCCCATGTCCCATGGGGTGGATTCGCTGAATGTGGCGGCGGCCAGCGCCGTGGCCTTTTGGGAACTTCGGTATCGGCGCGGGAGCGGGCCGGTTTGACTTTACAGAAAATTTACACAGCCGAACGGATAGATTTAACCGGTGCCTGATAAAATCGTTAGACTGCGTGGTGAATGCACACCTGGTGAATTCTGTGGGAAGGGGGCTTCCGGCGGAGACGGCCAGGTGTGCTGTCATAAATTCCCAACAACTGGATATCATAGAGACAGTGTGTCGATTGCGCAGGATGAACCGATTGAGACACGCAAGGAGAGGAGGAAAACGGGATGAAACAGGCGATCATTGACATCGGCTCCAACTCCATGCGCTTGACCGTATATGAGGTTGCAGGCGAAACATTCAAGATTTTATTCCGAGAGAAAAGTATGGCCGGATTGGCCGGCTATGTGGAAGAAGGACGGCTGTCGCCGGAGGGCATCGCCCGAGCGTGCAGCGGGTTGTTGGAATTTCGAGAGACGTTGGCGGCATTGGACATCACGGCGGTAGCCGTCTTTGCCACGGCGTCTTTGCGGAACATCTTCAACACAGCAGAGGCGGTGTGGGCCATCCAAACGGCCACCGGCTTTTCTGTAGAGGTGCTCAGCGGAACGGAGGAAGCCCTGCTGGGCTACTACGGCGCAGGGCTAGAGGTTCATTGCACCAGCGGCGCCTTTTTAGACATCGGCGGCGGCAGCACGGAAGTGGTGGTGTTCGACCAGGGGCAGCCGGTTCAGTCCGCCAGCTTTCGGATGGGATCGCTGAGCCTGTACCGGTCTTATGTGAAGAAGATCCTACCGGGGGATGGCGCACTGAAGCGGATGAAAGAGGCCATCGAGGAAACGGTGGAGGAAAAAGCGCTGCTGGACTTCTCCCGACGCACCCATCTGATCTGCGTGGGCGGCACGGCGCGCGCCGCCCTGAAGCTGTGCAAAAAGGTGTACCACCTGACCCCAGGCAGCCGCGCCATCACAATGGAGCAGCTGGAAGGACTGTGTCAGACGCTGGAGACTGGCGACCAGAACGCCATTGACCTGCTGCTGCGCCATGTACCGGAGCGCATCCACACCATGGTGCCTGGCCTGCTCATTCTGCGCCACCTGGGACGGCTGTTTGAGACAAAGGAGCTGGTGGTTTGTAAATACGGTGTAAGGGAGGGATATTTGTGCCAAAAAGTGCTGAAAATCGAGCAGAACAATACCGATACACCCAAAACAGGGAGCTGAGCTGGCTGCGATTCAACCAGCGGGTGTTGGAGGAAGCGGCAGACGAGAGCAATCCGCTGTTGGAGCGGCTGAAGTTCGTGGCCATCTTCGCCAATAACCTGGATGAGTTTTTCATGGTGCGGGTGGGCAGTCTCTTTGACTTGGCCGCCGTCTCGCCGGAGGCGGTGGACAACAAGACGGGCATGACGCCCATCCAGCAGCTGCACTGCATTTATCAGACGGTGCCGGAGCGCATCGAGCAGAAGAAGGCCATCTATGCCGGCGTCCTCTCCGCTCTGCATGAGGCTGGGGTGGAGGATGTGACCTACCAGATGCTGAGCGGCAGGGAGGAAAAATACATCGAACGGTATTTTAAGACCAACATCCTGCCCATTCTGTCCCCCATTATCATCGGCAGCCATCACCCCGTGCCCCACCTGGTCAGCAAGCGGCTCTATGTGACGGCGCTGCTCCAGGATAAAAAAGGCAAGGGCGCCATCGGCATCCTGCCGGTGCCCCAGTCCGTACCTGCCTATGTGAAGCTGCCGGAGACAGAGCTGCGCTTCATCCGAACCGAGGAGATCCTGCTCCACTGGGCGCCTGCGCTGTTCGGCGCTTATGAGGTGCTGGAGACTTGTCTCATCACGGTCACTCGCAATGCAGACATCAGCTTCGATGAGGAGAAGTTCGAGGACAACGAGGAGGACTTCCGAAAGCAGGTGCTCAAGCTGCTGAAAAAGCGGGGGCGGCTGGCCGTGGTGCGTTTGGAACTGAATCAGGAGGTTTCTGACCCATTTTTCACCTGCCTGACCAAGCTGGTGCAGGTCGATCCGGAACAATGCTTTGTGGACTCCTGTCCGTTGCAGATGGGGTATATATTCCCCTTGGCAGGCGCACTGTCCCACGGCAAAGCCAAGCGGCTGAGCTATCCGCCCTATCCCTCCCGTTGGCCGGAGGATCTGGAGCGGGAGAAGGAGATCATCCCCCAGATCCAGCGGCAGGATCGGCTGCTGTTCTACCCCTTTGATTCGGTAGAGCCTTTCCTGCGCCTGCTCAGCGAGGCGGCGGAGCGGCCGGACGTGCTGTCCATCAAGATCACCATCTATCGCCTGGCGTCCTCCTCGAAAATTGCCCACATCCTCTGCCGAGCGGCGGAGAACGGGAAGGAAGTGCTGGTGCTCATGGAGCTGCGGGCGCGGTTTGACGAGGCCAACAACGTGGCCTGGTCGGAGCTGCTGGAGGAGGCGGGATGCCAGGTGGTGTACGGCATGGAGGGATTCAAGTGCCACAGCAAGATCTGTCTCATCACCCTTCGGGACAAGGGCAAAATGCGCTATATCACCCAGATCGGCACCGGTAATTACAATGAAAAGACCAACGCCATGTATACCGACCTGAGCCTGATGACCGCCTCCGAACCCATCGGCCAGGACGCCGTTCGCTTTTTCCGCAACCTGCTGGTCAATGATCTGGCAGGGCAGTATCAGGAGCTGCTGGTGTCCCCCTACGGCATCCGAGATCAGCTCTGCGCCCTCATCGACCAGGAGATGGAGAAGGGGGCGGATGGCTATATCTGCATCAAGGTCAACTCGGTCACCGAGCGGGGGATGATCGACAAGCTCCGAGCGGCGTCCCAGGCAGGGGTGCAGGTGGAGCTCATCGTGCGGGGCATCTGCTGCCTGCTGCCCGGCGTGGCAGGGGAGACGGAGCACATCCAGGTGACCAGCATCGTAGGACGTTTTTTGGAGCACGCCCGTATCTATTGCTTTGGCAAGGGGGCGGACGCCAAGATGTACCTGTCCTCTGCCGACCTGATGACCCGAAATTTAAAACGGCGGGTGGAGATCGCCTGTCCGGTTCACGACAGAGAGATACGGGAACAGCTGCAATGGATGCTGACCTGTCAGCTGCGGGACAACGTGAAGGCCAGCTTCCTCTGTTCTGATGGGACGTACCACCGGAAGGAGCACACCTTGTCCACCGCCTGCAACAGCCAGGAGCAGTTCATGACGGAGTCCTTCCACCGGCCAGTGGAACCGGAGCCGGAGCCAGTGGGGTTCTGGCAGCGGATGCGGGAGCACTGGAAGCATGAATGAGAGAACGAAAAAGGAACGGGAAAAACCGGAGCCATCGGGGGATGGTTCCGGTTTTTCGCCGCTTGTCAAGAGAAATTGCCGGAGATGGAACCAAACGGCGTGATAAATCTTGCAAAATCACAGGGCAGGGTGTAAAATGAAACTGTTTTTGGATCACAGCGATACGACCTAATTGGGACGAGGCTCCGAACCGTCACGCTCACTCCCGATCGCATTGGCGCGGTCTCCCTGGCGGCAGGGATGTGGGAGGGCGTTTAGGTCAGCAGGAGAACGGAGGCGCAAAGCACATGGTGTTTTGTGCCCTTTTTTGAATCCGTGCATCCGAATAGAGATTTGGAGGAGGAATGAATTTCATGAGCGAACTGAAACGAACCCAGCTGTACGATATCCATGTGGCAGCGGGCGCGACCATGGTGGATTTCGGCGGCTGGGAAATGCCCATCCAGTATCCCACCGGCATCATCGCCGAACACCTTTACACCCGTCAGGTGTGCAGCCTCTTTGATGTGTCCCACATGGGGCGGTTCCTGATCGAGGGGCCGGAGCGAGTCAAATTCTTGCAGCATGTGCTGACCAGCAACGTCAGCGCCCTGGAGCTGAACATGGCCCAGTACTGCATCATCCCCAACGAACAGGGCGGCGCCATTGACGACGCTTACCTCTATCTGTTCGAGGAAGAACGGTTCATGCTGGTGGTCAACGCCGCCAATGCGGAAAAGGACTGGGCACACCTACAGAAGGTCATCGCTGGCTACGACTGCACCATGACTGACATCACCAAGGACTGGGCGTCCATTGCCGTCCAGGGCCCCAAGAGCAAGGAGATGCTTACCACCCTGGCAGGCGGCGAAGCCCCCACCGAACCGGTCAAAAACGCCCTCAAGACCCTGCCCCTGGAAGGCCATGAAGCCCGCATCGCCAAGACCGGCTACACCGGTGAGCCTCTGGGCTATGAAGTGTACGTCCGCAGCGAGGATGCGGCGTGGCTGTGGAATCGGCTCATGGAGCTAGGCGCTCGTCCTGCCGGTCTGGGTGCCCGTGACACCCTGCGCATGGAGGCTGCCCTGCCCCTGTACGGCCACGAAATGGGCATCGCTCCCGATGGCAGTGAAATTCCCATCTTCGCCGTCCCACTGTCCAAGTTCGCCGTCAGCTTCTCCGACCAGAAGGGGGATTTCATCGGCCGCGCCGCATTGAAGGCACAGCAGGAAGCCGCTCAGCGATACATGGATCGTGATTTCAGCGATCTGTCCGCCCTGCCCAAGAAGATCGCACCCATCGCCCTGACCGGCCGTGGGGTCATGCGTGCGGGCATGGAGGTTTACAAGAATGATAAGCTGGTGGGCTGGGTCACCAGCGGCACCATGGTACCCTATTTCAAGACCCAGGGCGAGGGCATCTCCACCGTCATCCTGGAAGCCAGCGGCAAGCGTGCCATCGGCATGGCGTACATCGACAGCGATGTGTTGGAAGATGACGTGGTGGAAGTGGACATCCGCGGCAAGCGGGTCAAGGCGGTGGCTGAGGTGGAGGGCCGCCAGGCCGCGCAGGTGATGATTATCTGCGGGGCGGATAAAAACGGAAACCTGCCGAATTTCAAGAAAAACCTGGGGTTTGCCGCGGCCTGGGAGAACGCGATGGAGAGCCGCTACCCGGGCCTGACCCGGCCGGTGCTGTTCGATTACCGGTATTATAACCAGGACCTCACCACCGGCAGCCTGCTGATCGAGATGGGCAGCCACGGCAACACCCTGGCCGAGGCCCAGTATGCCGGCGAGCTGGTGGGCAGGGCGCTGGCGGGCCTGTTCACGGAAGGGGCCTGAGCGGGGGAAGGCGGATCCGGCTGCCGCAGGGCTGCGCGGCAGGGGGCGGCGCCCGCAAGCCCGGCTTTGCTTGACAAGAGGGCCGGGATGGGATATAGTAATTTTATAAAGGCTATGAAAAAGAGCAGTACGCCGAACAGCAGCGGCAAAGCGAGCGGGGGCCGGTGAAAGCCCCGCCCGGTGCCCGGCGGAAGGAACACTTTGGAGCCGCCGCCTGAACACGCCCCCCGGGGCGCCGGTAGGGTGGGCCGCGCGCGGCGCGTTACAGCCGCACCGCTTTGCTTTTGAGCGGGAAAAGGGGCCGCGCGAAGGGCGCGGCAATTTAGGTGGCACCGCGGATCCGGCAGCGATCCGTCCTAAAAGTTTAGGACGGACCAGGCTGCCGGATTTTTTGTTTGGCCCTTTTAGGGCAGGAAAGGAGAAAACAGAGCATGGAGCGCATCGAAGTGAAAAAGCTGTTTGCCGCACCCCCGGCAGACGGCGCCCAGGTGACCGTGTGCGGCTGGGCCAGAACGGTGAGGGATTCAAAAAACATCGGCTTTTTGGAGCTGAGCGACGGCAGCTGCTTTAAAAACCTGCAGGTGGTGTTTGAGGCGGCAAAGCTGGAAAACTACAAGGAGGTCGCCAAGGCCGGCGTGGGCACCAGCGTGCGGGTGCGCGGCCGGGTGGTGCTGACCCCCGGCGCCAAGCAGCCGCTGGAAGTAAACGCCGACGCGGTGGAGCTGCTGGACGTGTGCCCGGCGGAGTACCCGCTGCAGAAAAAACGCCACAGCGTGGAGTTTCTGCGCACCATGCCCCACCTGCGCCCCCGCACCAACACCTTTGCGGCGGCGTTCCGGGTGCGCAGCGCGGCTGCCTATGCCATCCACAAGTTTTTCCAGGAGCAGGGTTTTGTGTACGTGCACA
>ERZ825137.2921-NODE-2921-length-19069-cov-3.767119_pt1 | contig 19069 bp, 11 predicted proteins | sample MGYA00519873_ERZ825137 | MGnify/ENA primary metagenome ERZ825137 (study PRJEB31778, sample SAMEA3449190) | human gut metagenome | biome: human gut; feature: human-associated habitat; material: faeces | place: United Kingdom | collected 2010/2012 ...
CACCGGCTGCAAAGAACGTAATCTTCCTTTCAGCAGATGCATTCGGAGTACTTCCTCCGGTATCTATCCTTACACCGGAACAGACTCAGTATTACTTCCTTTCCGGATTTACTGCTAAGCTTGCAGGAACCGAAAGAGGAATTACTGAGCCTACACCTACCTTCTCCGCTTGCTTCGGACAGGCTTTCCTTGAGCTTCATCCGACCAAGTACGCAGAAGAGCTTGTTAAGAAGATGCAGAAGAGCGGAGCTAAGGCTTACCTCGTAAATACCGGATGGAACGGAACCGGAAAGAGAATTTCCATTAAGGATACCAGAGGTATTATTGATGCAATCTTAAGTGGTGCAATCGTAAGCGCTCCTACCAAGAAGATCCCTTACTTCAACTTCGAAGTTCCTACCGAGCTTCCTGGAGTAGATCCTGCAATTCTTGATCCTCGTGATACTTATGCAGATGCTTCTGCATGGGAAGAGAAAGCAAAGGACTTAGCAGGCAGATTCAACAAGAACTTTGCTAAGTATGAAGGAAATCCGGCAGGTAAGGCATTAGTATCTGCAGGTCCTCAGTTATAATTTTATAATTCTGACTGATTGAAACTTGAAGCTCCGTATGGATGAATCCATACGGAGCTTTTTTGTTCTTCTGTAATTTCTGCCAATATACAAACTCACAAGATTCAGGTATAATAAAACACGAATAACAATGGGAGGACTTGAAAATGCAGGAAAACTATGAATTAGTTCAAAAAGGATTTAGAGTATTTCACCCCAATATCGCAGGATATATAGGATTAGAATTAAATAGGGCATATCACAGTAATTGGTGGGATGAAGTACTAGATACATTGAATGATCAAAGAGATCTACCATCAACAGGTAGTTATGAACAGCTTATTGATTCTTTGGATATTGCAAATTGTCTAAGGATAATTGACAGGAAATGGAATGAAATATTTAAAGAAAAACTAAGCTTGAATTGTAGAACATGGGCTAAGGAATTGATGGGTGTAAGAAATGTAATAGCTCACATAGGTCAGCAAGATATGAATCAAGCTGATGCCGAAAGAGCTCTTGATACGATGGTAAGACTTTGTGAGTGTTTTGATTCTGATGGCGCTGAAGAAATTAAACAGATATATTTAGAAGTTAGAGGGCAGAATTCTTTAGGAACGCAGGCATCAGCTAATGGTCCAATATCAATTGATATACCTGTTGAAAAGAATAAAAAAACTGTGTTTACGCTTGGTAAGGGAAAAAATTTATTAAGTTTGATAGGAACGGATGTTGTTCAGAAAACAACCCTTACAAGAAAAGTTACTTTTGCTGGAAAAACGCAGGCATATCCAGTGTACAAGGTCAGATTAGATGCACTTTATTATAACGATCAGAATGATCGAATTGCTACTTGGATTACAAGATATAGAGCAGAAAACGGTGCAGATTCATTAGCTCAATTATCAGAAGAAGAATACAACAGCGTTATTGAGAATTTTATCTATGAAAGTAATCCGGAATCCATTGTTCGTACTCAAAAGAATATTTTCTTAGTTGGTCAGAGAGAACCTGGTGTGGCTCTTTCTGACGGAAGAATTGTAGATGGAAATAGACGTTATACCTGCCTTAGAAGAATTCAAAGAGACAGCACTGAGCCGGTTTATTTTGAGACAGTAATAATGGATGTTGATATCCAGACCGATAAGAAGCAGATTAAGTTACTGGAATTGGCTATACAGCATGGTGAAGAGAAGAAGGTTGATTATGATCTTATTGACTATGCGATTGGTACATATATGGATGTTGAGAGAACAAAGCTCTTGACAGTTGAGGAATATGCAACCAGTACAAATGAATCAATTACTGATGTAAAGAAACGAATAGATATCGCAACTGTTATATGTGAATTCCTTGAATATTTACGTCTCCCAGAACAGTTCCATGTGGCAAGGGAGTATCAGGTGTATAGCCTACTGCAGGAGATGATGCCATCTCTTAAACAGTTGACAGGAGATGAAAGAAATCAGTTAAAGACAATAGTATTTAACAATGTTTTAATGAAGGCTCTTCTTGATCAGCGGAAGTTTATTCGTGATATCAAATTATTGATTAAGAATGATACTCATACAATGTATTTTGAGGATCAGATTGAACTTAATGAACAGATTCATGAGAAATTTGATGAAATAGAAGTTAAAACAAAAGCAGATTTGGATAGATTTGCCAAAGATAACGAGAATATAACAGAAGAATTACAACAGTCATTGCAGAGAGCATTGTTACGTTCAAGAAGGCAGCAATTAAAAGCAAAACCTGCAGAAAATGTTGCTAAGAGTGTTTCCTTGATGACAGAATTCGATTCTAGAATGTTTGACAAGATGGATACGGATGAGAAGAAGCACCTTAAGCGTGAAATGGATCATTTGTCAAAGGTTCTTGAAAGTTATAAAGAACAATTAGATCCTGAAAGCAGTACACCTGTAGACCAGTCTGGAAGATTGGTTAGAATAAATACAGGAAATGATGATGTTTCTCAAACACAGCCAGTTGTAGAGAGAAAAAGTAAGAAGGAAATTGTAATTGCCAGGTCAAGGGTTGATAGACCAATTATTCTTTGTTACGAGACTGGTAAAAAAATATCCACACTATCTTTTGTATTATCATTTGGGGCAATAAAAGAAAATGATAAGCAGTCAGATAATAGTGATTTGCAGGTGTTTTTTGTTGATGAAAATTATGAAACGATAAGTAATGTTTATGATTGCAATGTCGTTGTTGGAGAACTCACAAAATGCAATTTTGTCTTAAATGGTAGCGCTTCAGAAAAGAAGGGAGTCTACTTGATAATTAAATTCAAGGGTGATAGAGAAAATGAGGCTCAAAGAATAATTCCGTTTAGTGTAGGAATAGCTTTCACTGCAGATTTCGATTTCTAATAATTAGTAGTGATTGGATGCTTGTATGGAGCAGGAGGTATTCTGTGACAGAATTAGATGAAAAGATTTTTGACTGCTTTCCTGGATAAGTAGTCAGGAATGATTAGCCCAAGATTGGCTTTGGTATATAAGTAAGTTTGAAAGGATCTGAAGAATGAGAACAAAGGACAAAAAAAATGAATTAGAATTTGGTATGTGGATTGAATCTTCAGATTGCCAGAAACATGTTCAGGGATATCTTGAGCAAAACGAGGTGACATTAGAAGATTTAAGTCAATTAAATTTTAAGGTTTATGGTGCATTGAAACGTGCGCAATTTGACTATATACATCAAATCTTTCTCATGTCAGCTTTAAAATTATCTGAAATTACAGGGATAAGTGTTGATACTGCTAATAATGTACATGTTCAGATAATTGATTATTTAAAAAATCATAAAGATGAAATTTTAAGGTATTACTCTATTCATCAAACAAAAGAGAATAATGACGATGTTTCAGATTTGGAGGATAAAAATGAGCCACTATTAAAAAATAGTGAAGAGCAAGAGGAAGAGTTCCAATGTGAAGAAATTAATGGTGAAAATTTCTATGATATTCATAGGGAGAAAGTCATAGAATTTGTACAGGCTAATGATATTCCAATTGAAAAAATGTTTTCAAGTCGTTTGTGCTTTTATTTGTCTTCAAGATATAAAAATTTAAGCGATTTAATCTTTACTGATGAGAACGCTTTGTGTGTAGATTGCAGGCTTAGTTTATATTATGCAGAAAAAGTATTAAACAAGGTTAGAAAGTATCTTGAGCAACATCATACATTGATTGTAGCTTATTGTAATGGCGATATTGATGCAGTTAATGGGGTAAGTAATACCACTGCTTCAGCTTCAGATCAAAAATCTGAAGCCGCCCTTATTGTACCACTTAGTAAAAAAGAAACTATAAAGACAGAATACTATGTGGTTGATAACCAGTCTGTTTCTGTATTTGATTTGATGCATGCAGAACAATATAGAATTAAGATAATGGAATTTGCAAAAGCAAATGATTTGTCGTTTGTTCAGATTGGTTTATCAAATAGAAGCAATAACTGTCTGCATAGAGGTGGTTACTCTTCATTAAGTGAAATAATTTTTGAAACAGAGGAATCTTTATCTAAGATAAGGAATATGGGAAGAACCTCTATAGAGGAGGTTACAAACGTAATAAAAAACTATCTGCTTCAATACCAAGACCGAATAGCAGCATATTGTACAGGAGATGAGAGTGCCCTAGGTATGCATGTTGAAGTTGAAAAAGCTGATCCATCAATGCCTAGTGTTTTTGAATTGATTAAAAAACAAGAGTACAGGGAAGTAATAGTGGATTTTGTGCGTGCCAATGACAGAAGTGTTATAGCATTAGATCTATCAGTTAGAGCTAGAAATTGTTTGCAGCGGGAAGGCTATGAAAAATTAAGTGATTTTGTGCTGGAAACTGAAGATTCATTGAAATCAATCCGTAATTTGGGAGCAAATTCTTTAACAGAGATTTTACTGGCAATAAAAGAGTATTTACTAAAATACGAAAATCAAATAATAGCTTATTGTAATGGTGATACTTCGAGTATGTTTGATGATGAAGTACTTAAAGAGAAAGTGTTAGATGTATTTAAGAAATTAGCTTTTTCTGGGTTGCATTATCCGGAAATTCTTGAGACATTAAATCTTCCTGATGGAATAGCTGAGAGTAAAATAAAAAATATAATTGGACAGTTGATAGCTGAACATCAATTAGAGTATGTAGATTACAAATGCTATAGGACTTATAGTTCTTTTGAAAAATTTCTTACTGAGAGTGCAACGCTGACTGAGCGAGAAAGAATATATACCATACGTAAATTAAATGGTGAGACTCTTGAAGCAATTGCAAAATCAGAAAACATCACCCGTGAAAGAGTAAGGCAGGTTATAAAAAAGGCAGTCGAAAAGGTTTATGCTCAATATCTCGCAAAAACAGGATTGGAACTTTTTGATGATGATTATTATCAGCATTTTTATACAACATATGATGTAGATAAGAGTATATGTCTTGAATGGCTAGGAATACCGGAGAAGACATATAATTATATAAGTATGTTTAACCGTCGTGGATCTGAAGATATTAAAGATGCTATCGATGATCCAGATATTGATGTTGGGTTTAAGCTTAAGATAACAAATTACTTAAACAGAAACAAAATATATGTAGATGGAAACTGGATTGAGAAGAAACGTGCCTTAATCGAAGACGTTGTCTTGGCCAAATTCTGTAAGGATGAGGTTTCATTTGACGATTTTTGCAATATATACAATAAATTTCTGGAAGAACAGGGCATTCCATTTGATAAAGAAATATATTACACCGATGAGGTTGTGGAGAGCAGATATAACCGTTTGTCTGAGGCAAGATGCGTACTTTGGAAACAATTTCAAATGCTGAGATATTATGACATTGACGGTCAAGATTATACAGATCTATTAGAAACACTTAATTTAGACGGCTATGAGAATACTGAAGTTTCTACATTAAAGCTGATTGAAGATAATCCTGAGTTGATGCGCCGTTATGATATCAGAGATCAGTATGAACTCCATAATCTGTTAAGAAAGATTGTTTCAGAGGGAAGCTATCACGGATTCAAGTGTGGCAGGATGCCTGTCTTAGAGTTTGGAGAGTTTGATAGAGATGCTGCTCTTTTTGAATTGCTTGTAAATAACGCACCAATTTCATTGGAGAAACTGGCTGATGTTGTACATGATGAGTATGGTTATGATCGAAATACGGTCATGATGAATTATCTTAAGCCATTTAATGCGTATTATCACCAAGGATTGTATAGGGTGGATCAAAAGGTGATGCCTGAATCACATATGGCAATTTTGAAATCTGCATTAAAAGATGATTTCTATTTTATAGATGAAATAAAGAAAATTTATACGGATCTGGTTGCCGATGCTGATGTTGCAAATATCAATCCATTTAATCTTAAAGTGATGGGGTTTGTAGTACTTTCAAGATATGTAATTCAGAATTATTCTTCGCTTGATGCGTATTTTACTCATCTATTAACCGAAAAAGAACTGATTGATATAACAACATATAAAAAAAGATATTGTTATGTACAGATGTGGTCATCAAAGCTTACGAGTTTAAAGAATTCATATGAAATTATTGAATTTGAGCCAAATCAGATTGTGCAATTTAGTAGGCTTGAAAAAGCAGGTATAACTAAGCAGGCACTAAAAGACTTCTGCGATGAAGTTTATGAATATATAGCGGATGGAACTTATTTTTCTGCTAAATCACTTAGATTGGCTGGATTTAAATCCCAATTATATGATTTGGGATTTTCTGATTGGTTTTATGCAAGCGTATTATGTGCAGATGAAAGGTTCTCATTCAACAATATGTATAAAAATTTAATTTTATATAAAGGCACTACGCCAATTTCAATTAATTCCTTTGTTTATGACTATGTAAAGCAAGTAGGTAGTATTGATACGTATGACTTGATGAATATTCTTGAAAATGAATATGGTTGTAAACTGTCAGACCGAAATATATTTATGCGAGGTATAGACGGAATAAATCTTTATCATGATTCTATTCTCCAGAGATTGTACCTAAATGAGGAATTGTTCTACAAGGAATTAGATAATGATCAGGAGAGTATGTAATTATGGATAATGAAAAACTACAACCACTTTTGATAGAAATGAAAAAACTACAGCAAAGATATGAATTATCTTCTACAGTGGATGAGAATTATTTCGAACCAGGAATGATGGAATATCTTGATAAATCTTATGGTGTATATAATGAAGAAACGAATGAAATGATTCTTCGATTTGAATCACGAGGCACTAGATTTGAGGGCAGAACTGCAAGAATTGAGAGCGTAAAATTGGGTGACAAAATAATAGTCGCACGTGATAAAGAAAATGAACACAATTCAAATAACTTTATGCTTCTTGACGAAAAAGGGCGTAATCTTGGAAACATGGCAGCAACGTTATGCAATGCTTTAGCACCGTTGTATGATTCCAGAGAGGGAATAATTACGGATTCTTTTGCAAGCTATGTAGATCCTATATCTAAAAGAAGCAGATATGCAAAGCAGGGAATTCTGTTTGTAGAAGTACATATTTCTTTCGTTGAAAAGGAATGTGATGAATAAATGGAGGCGTGTATGAGGAATAGCACTTTGGTTCATTTGAAAACTATTGCAGATATTGAAAATGAAAAAACGATATTTTATATAGATGCATATCAGAGAGGTTATCGATGGACTGAATCAGAGGTTAGAGATCTTCTTGATGATATACATGAATTTAGTCAGAGCGGATATGAAAATTCTGATAGATTTTATTGTTTACAGCCAATCATTATTACAAAAACATCTGATGGTAGTGTTTGGAAGGTTATCGATGGTCAGCAGAGAATGACCACGTTATATCTTATTTACCTGTATTATGTGAATACTGCAGGAAGAATGAAACCGGATCTTCCGTTTGAACTTCATTATAATGGAAAAGACCGTTTGGAAGAATGCTTAAAAGAAATTCAAGATAAAGCATATTTTAAAGAAGCAGAAATGGAAGCAGCAATGGGTAATTATGGAGATGATATTGATTGCTATTTTGTTTTAACGGCTTATAAAGAAATTTGTAAATTCTTCAATACTATGTATACAAATGCCCAGATTCGAAATCGAATCTTTGACATGAAAAAAGTCTTTGATAATTTTATGAAGATGATTTGGTATGAGTTGATTGATTGTGATGAGCAGACTGAAATCTCTATGTTTACAAAAATCAACATGGGAAAGATTCCCCTTACCAACGCTGAATTGATTAAAGCTTTGCTATTAAGAGCAGAAGATGATGATATCAGTGCATTTCAGGAGAATATTGCAATTAAATGGGATGAAATAGAATCACAGCTTTCAGAACCAGGATTCTGGGCATTTCTTGTGAATGACAGTGCTATTTATTCAACAAGAATTGATTTTATCTTTGAGATAATGGCGCGTGAAATAAATGAATCTGAACTAAAGTATGCATCTTCTGATGTAGAGGAACAGTATTACATTGAACAGGCATATAATAAACAGTACTTTTCATTCTATGTTTTTAATAACTATGTTAGATACCTCAAAAAGAGCCAGGCTGATATAGATTATATAGATAAAATTTGGGCAAAAATCAATGAATATTATCAGATGTTCAGAGATTGGTATCAGAATAGAAAATGGTATCATTTAATAGGATATATTGTTGAGACTTCCGGTAAAAAATATATAGAAAAACTCAGTGAATTGAGCATGCTGTATAAATCCGGAGCTGACAATGGCAATCAGGCAGGGCATAAGACATTATTCGAAAATAATTTGCGCAAAATGATTGTTAAGCAGATTAATAATGAGGAAAAGTTTACTGTTCAGGATTTTGAGGATTATATTGCTGGCATGAAGTATGGTGATGCAAATGATGCAATAAAAAATATTCTCTTGCTTTATAATATTAGTTCTCTTGAATTATTAGAAGAGCAGACAGATGCAAGATTTCCGTTTGACAAATATAAGAGCAGGGAAATTATTTGGGATATTGAGCATATTAATGCTGTTGCCGATGACAGACCAAGCGATACTTATGATCGTGATAACAATGCATGCAAAATATGGCTCGAGAACACAAAAACTATGCCGCATATACATGATTTGAAACTTCCATCAGGAGAAAAGGTAGAGGATGCAATTAATCGAATCTTAAGTGGAAAGCTATATCTTCCACAAAATGAGGCTGGAACAACATCATTTATCAGTGTGTATGAATGTGTCATCGAGTATTTTGGAGATTCTGATGAAGTAGATAACACTATTGCTAATCTGACATTACTTGATTCCGGCACTAATAGATCTTATAAAAATGACATTTTTCCATTGAAGAGAAAGAAGATTTTGGAAAATTGTACAAAGGAAATATACATTCCTATGTGTACTAAAAATGTGTTTTTGAAAGCATATCTTCATGCAAACGATCTTCTTAAATGGACTCAAAATGACAAAGATTCTTATATTACAGATATTGTTGATAAGATTTCATCATATCTGAGATTGGAGGTTGAATAGGATGGAAACTAATATGGTAAATGAATCCGCAGAAGCTTCAAGAGAGAATTTTTGGTCTATTTTAAGTGAAAAGAAATATACAATATGTATTCCCAAAATTCAGAGAGATTACGCTCAGGGAAGAGAGGAGCCAGAACCTACACAGATTCGACAGGCTTTTTTGAAGGATGTTTTCAATTCACTGACGAACGATATTCCTATGGATGTTAATTTTATCTATGGAAATATAGACAAAGATAAGAAAGGAATAGAAAGATTTATTCCTATTGATGGTCAGCAAAGACTTACCACCCTTTTTTTGTTGCATTGGTATTTTGCGTGTTGGTCTAATAAATTAGATGAAATAAATAAGGAAATATTAAGCAGATTTCAGTATGAGACGAGATTTACCACGGGGGATTTTTGTAGCCGTTTAGTAGAAGATGTTCAAATTAATTTAAAGGCGCTTATAAAGACAGACAAGAAGATAACAGAGGTAATCAAGGATTATTATTGGTTTTTTAGCACATATGATCACGATGCTACAATCAAGGCTATGCTTGTAATGCTTCAAGAGATTCATGATACAGTGAAAGCCTTGGGTGATTGTTCCATTGCTGATACTTTCTTTGATAAATTAATTTCAGTAGATGGACCTATAAATTTCCTGTTTTTGAATATTGCTGATGTTGGACTTACGGATGAGATTTATATAAAAATGAATGCCAGAGGTAAGGCTTTAACAAGGTTCGAAAATTTTAAGGCTCAGTTGACTGGCTATTTATCAAAACATGATGCTGCATTTTCGCAGGAGTTTATTGGAAATATAAATGGTTCATGGTCGCAGTTTTTTTGGCATGAAGAATATCGGCCTAATATAGTTTCAAAAGATGACAGAAAGACAGTAAAAAAGTCTACAGTATTCGATGATCAGATTATGAACCTATTTAGATTCGTAATGATGAACGAGTATATTTTCAATGTACAGATAGATGAGGCCAGTACTGAGACAAAATATCTTGTTAGACGTATGTTACTTGCATTGTCAAAAGAAAGCGATTTTCAGTTTGCCAATCGTTTGTTTTCAGATGAATTTAGGACTATACCACAGTATAAAACAAAAGATGCAAACATTGATCAGAGAGTATTTTATTTTATCAATAGACTGTTGAATATTTTGGCAAAAAGGAAACAAGAGACCGGAAGTATTAATTTTATCAATACTAAGTTGTATGGAAAGGAATTTATCAACGAAGAAAATTATTTCAAAAGACTGATTCGCTCGGTTAATGAAAAAGTGCTGTCATATGAAGATTCAATTTTAATGTATGCAGAGTTTTGCTTTTTGGTTAAATATGCTAACAAAGATTATTCGTTCGATAAGACAAATGAGCTTACAGAATGGATTAGATATATTTACAATCTTACAAGAAATATGCTTTACAATGGCTATGATGATTATTTTAGAAGTATTCGTAGAGCAAGAAAAATCGTTGATGATGGATTTGCTATAGATATTCTCGATTATGCAGGAACCATATTAAGACATGAATATAAGCAGGGATCTGGATTTGGGTTTGTTGAAAATCAGATGATGGAAGAGAGTATTAAAGCCAATCTTATGTTGCGTGGGGGCAATTGGAAAAATCTTATTGCCGATGCAGAGAAGTCATTCCTTGGAAGTCAGATTGCTGCGATATTAGCCTATAGTGGTATTTGGGAATTATATGAAAAGGATATGACTGCTTATGAATCAAAGCATAAAGATGAATGGAGAATGCCTTATATTAACTGTATCATTAATAATGTAGAAGTATGGCCGGAATATAAATCTTCATTTGAGTTATATTTAAAGAAATTTAATATGATTTTTGATGCAGAAACCATTAAGCCAGAATTTGAGAGGGATTCTTTGCTTAGAAGAACGCTTCTTACATTTGGCGGAGAAGATAGTTATTTATTACCCGCAGGAAAGCCAGTCTGTTGTTTCTTGGATCTTATTGATAGAGATACAAGTTTTAGAAGATTATTTCGTGGTGATAGTCCAAGGAATAGGGGATATTTCAAGGAATTGTTGGATGCTATAGATATTAATAGTGATATTGCGAAACAGTTGCAGGAAATTATCAATGCCATGAAATATGATGATTCAAATAAGTGGAAACAGTATTTTATCGAGATGCCCGAAATTCTTGAGTGTATGTATCAAAACAGTGATAAGACAGATCCAGATGGCAAATTTGTATTTAGAAATCCTAAGAGATACATATGTAAGAGAAGCTCAAATCAGATTCTTCTACTTGAAAAAACGATGACAACATCCATAAACCGTGAATATTATTCGTATGTTTTATATCTTAAAGCTAAGAAAAAAGGCCTGAAAGTAGGATATTTCACTACTTTCAGTGAAAATACAGAGAAGTATATGACTTTTAAGAATAATCAGGGTAAGGAAATACAGGTTTTATATGCAAAAGATGAAAGCAGTTCGAGCGGAGAATATAAATATATAGCGCGTGAGAATGGCATTATTCTATACAAGTCAGGCATAGATAATATGCTTGATTATGTTGAGCAGAGTATTAGCTAAAGAAGTGGTGATCTTATGTATGATGATAAAATAACAATCGACATCGACAGATTAAGATCCGATATGCATGACGATGGCATGGGAGCTTTCTTTGGTGGAGGTTTCGGTGGAGCATTGTTGGAATTCTTTGAGGTGGGTGATGCTTCACCGGAAGAATTAGTGCAGATGGCTCAGGGGAAGAGAATCTATCTGTACGACTATAGAGTATGATAAAGGAGGTATCAATACATGCAGGAGCAGGAATTACTTGACTTATTAAAGGATATGTCTTTGGACGAGAAGATTAATCAGATGGTACAGCTGAATGCTGATTTTTATGATATAGAGGAAAATGGGGACAGCATCACAGGACCAATGCTGGAAATGGGATTAACTAAAGATCAGGTCTGGCAGGCAGGTTCCGTACTTGGAACCGTGGGAGCAGCCAAGATTAAGAAGTTTCAGAAGGTTTATATGGAGCATCAACCGCATCACATTCCGCTTTTGTTTATGGCAGATGTGATTAACGGGTATCGGACCATATTTCCGATGCCACTGGCACAGGGATGTACCTTTGATCCGGAACTGGTAAGGAAGATGGCATCTGTTTCTGCAAGGGAAACCGCACGTGCCGGACTTCATCTGACCTTTTCCCCGATGTCCGATCTGGCACGAGATGCCAGATGGGGACGGGTTCTGGAATCCACGGGAGAGGATCCTTATCTGAACTGCTGTATGACCAGTGCCATGGTAAAGGGTTATCAGGGAGAGGATGTTTTGAAGGAAGATCATGTGGCTGCCTGTGTGAAGCATTTTGCTGCATACGGGGCTCCGTTGGGAGGACGTGACTACAATCAGGTAGAGCTTTCCGAAAGAACCTTGCGGGAGGATTATCTTCCGGCTTACAAGGCGGGGGTAGACGCCGGTGCCCAGATGATTATGACCTCTTTTAATACGTTAGGACGTGTTCCTTCTACAGCAAACAAAGCTCTGATGCGTGGAATCCTGCGTGACGAATGGGGCTTTGACGGTGTGGTGATTTCCGACTGGGCTGCCATCTGGGAACTTTTAAAGCATGGAATCGCAGAGGAGGAAGATGAGGCGGCTGCGCTTGCTGTGAAAGCCGGTGTCGATATTGATATGATGACGGAGATCTATGCGAACCACCTGAAGAAGCTGGTAGAAGAGGGAAAGGTGGAAGAGAAGCTGATCGATGAGGCAGCGTACCGGATTCTCCGGCTTAAGAATCGTCTTGGACTTTTTGAAAATCCCTATAAGAATGCAGATGAAGTGTATGATGAAGCTTTAGAAATTGAAGGGGAGCATCGGGCACTGGCAAGAGTTGCTGCTGCCGAGAGTTTTGTACTGCTCAAAAACGATGGAATTCTTCCTCTTGTGAAAAAGGCAGATGCAGCAGAAAATTCACAGCATACCGGAATTGCCCTTATTGGTCCTTATGTAAAAGAAAAGCAGATCTGCGGATCCTGGTCATTATTCTGGAAGCAGTCGGATCTGGTTACGGTGGAAGAGGGAATCCGGAATAAAGAACTGGATAAAAACATGGCTTATGCAAAGGGCTGTGAGATTCTGGATTATCAGCAGAAAATCTGTGGTTTTGGCGTAGAATTTGAAAATACAAAATCGAAAGAAGAGCTGGAAGCAATGATGCAGGAAGCGGTAGAGACGGCAAAGAAGGCAGAAACTGTCATTCTGTTCCTTGGTGAGCACTATCAGGCAAGCGGTGAAAGCGCTTCCCAGACCGAAATCCAGTTACCGGCCCATCAGTTGGAATTACTGGACCGGGTTTATGAGGTAAATCCGCAAATCGTGGTTGTAACCTTTAGCGGACGTCCTTTAGACCTGCGCCATGTAGTGGAAAAGGCCAAGGCAGTTTTACATGTCTGGTTCCCGGGAACCGAAGGCGGAAACGCCATTGCTGATGTGTTATTCGGAGATCAGGAGCCGGGGGGAAGACTTGCCATGTGCTTCCCTTATACCGTAGGACAGGTTCCGGTATATTACAGTGAGTTACACACCGGACGCCGTCGCCCGGAGGGAGAAATTACACCGAGAGGCGTATCCGGCTACCTGGATGCACCTAATCACCCGTTATATGCCTTTGGATATGGGCTGACTTATACAAGCTTTGCTTATTCCGAGGTTTCATTGAGCAGTGAAATCATGACCATGGAAGAGAACCTTACTGCTAAGATCATGGTGCAGAATACCGGAAACCGTGCAGGAACTGAGGTTGTTCAGCTTTATATCCGGGATGTGGCAGGCAGTGTAGCAAGACCTGTGCGGGAATTAAAAGGCTTTCAGAGAATTGCTATGCAGCCCGGAGAAAGCAGGGAGGTAACCTTTGAAATCACAGAAGAGATGCTTCGGTTTTATAATATTGATATGGAATATGTGGCAGAACCTGGCAGATTCGAAGTTTATATCGGGGGAAGCAGTGATGCTGAACAGAAAGCCGAATTCCGGCTTGTATAGAGCGTTTACAGAGGACGGGAGAAAAGGGAGAGGGTATGAAAGTACAGTGTGAGTATTGCAATAGCTGGATTGATGATACGGATGAGAAATGTCCAAATTGTGGGGGCGTCAACAAGGCCTATAAGCGGACAACCGATCAGACACCCAAAACGATAGAAGAACTGAAACAGTGGTATGTAAATCATCATCTGCCACCGGAAGAAACGACACGCTTTTTCATCGGAAGGAATTATCAGCAGCCACGTGCCTTTGGTATTTACCAGAATGAAAAAGGTGAGTTCATTGTTTATAAGAATAAGGATAACGGGCAGCGTGCCATCCGCTATCAGGGAACCGATGAAGCTTATGCGGTGAATGAGCTTTACATGAAGCTGAAAGAAGAAATCCTGAATCAGAAGCGCAACAGCCAGCTTCGAAAGAACGGTTCCGCGAAGTCCCAAGGGGCAGTCGGAAAGGTAAAAAAGGCGGCAGATCAGGCGTTTACGGTAGCTTCTTATATAATCTGCGGCGCGGCAGTTGTGATTGCTATCGCCACATGGATCTCATCCTGTTCACTCGTAGCGAACCGGCATGAAGGTTATTATAAGGTAGATGATAAAATGCTTTATCACTACTATAATACCTGGTATGAATATGAGGATTACGGCTACGATCCGGTAGACGATACGCTGACAGGAGGATGGGTAGAGTCCGACGAGGATTACGATCAATATCAGGATATCTGGGATTATAATCTTGGCGAGGATTATGACAGCTCCAGTGACTGGGATTACGGCGTGGAGCGATTTACTGATTCCTCCACCTATGATCAGGCCTATGAGGATCATCATTCTAGCAGTTCCGACAGCTCGGACAGCAGCTATGACTGGAGTTCGAGCGACAGCTGGGATTCCGGAAGCAGTGACTGGGGAAGCGACTGGTAAACAGGTAAGAACTGTAACAAGAACATGATTCAGGAGTGAGCAGTAACAAATATAGGTCTTGACACAATGCGTATCATTGTATACAATTATGCATAGCAAGAATTATACAGGTATACTGTATAATTCTGCATAAATTGTAATTGTTTAACAATTTCACAGTTGAAAATTACAATAATTCATTGCATTTGCAATAATTGGAGGGTGATATGGTAGTGGACGATAATAACAGCAATTTTCTTAACAGACCGGTGACATTGAATTCCAAGAATAACCTGCTTGAAATTGAAGAGCATATGTATATTCTGGATGATGTGGAGAAGCCAAACGTATTCCGTAATATGTTTCCTTATTCCGAGGTTCCGAAGATCCCGTTTAATGACAGGATCGTGCCTCATAATATGCCGAAGGACATCTGGATTACGGATACGACATTCCGCGATGGACAGCAGTCCAGAGCACCGTATACAACGGAGCAGATTGTAACCATTTATGATTATCTGCATCGGCTGGGCGGACCGAATGGAATGATCCGTCAGAGCGAATTTTTCTTATACAGCAAGAAGGACCGTGATGCGGTTTATAAGTGTATGGAACGGGGATATCAGTTCCCGGAAGTCACAAGCTGGATTCGGGCGAGTAAGGAAGATTTTAAACTGGTAAAAGAAATTGGTATGAAGGAGACCGGAATTCTGGTCAGCTGTTCCGACTATCATATTTTCCTGAAATTAAAGATGAATCGTCGTCAGGCGATGGAGCATTATTTAAGTGTGGTAAGAGACTGTCTCGAAGAGGGAATCAGTGTAAGATGCCATCTGGAGGATATTACCAGAGCAGATATTTATGGCTATGTTGTACCATTCTGTCTGGAACTGATGAAATTAATGGAGGAATACAAGATTCCGATCAAGGTTCGGGCCTGTGATACAATGGGCTATGGCGTGAATTATCCCGGTGCTGTTATCCCGAGAAGTGTACAAGGCATTATTTATGCATTACATACACATGCCGGTGTGCCTCATGAACTGCTGGAATGGCATGGACATAATGACTTCTATAAGGCGGTGGTCAATTCGACAACGGCATGGTTATATGGCTGCTCCGGAGTGAATACGTCTTTGTTTGGTATCGGAGAGCGTACCGGAAATACTCCGCTCGAGGCTATGGTATTTGAATATGCGCAGTTAAAGGGCGGCCTGAATGGCATGGATACGACCGTGATTACCGAACTGGCAGAGTATTATGAGAAGGAAATCGGATACCATATTCCGTCCAGAACTCCGTTTGTTGGCAAAAACTTTAATGTAACAAGAGCCGGTGTACATGCGGATGGATTACTAAAGAATGAAGAAATTTATAATATTTTTGATACCGATAAATTCCTGAACCGTCCGGTATTGTGTGCTGTATCGAATACCTCCGGGCTTGCAGGAATTGCACACTGGATTAATTCCTATTACAAGCTTCCGGAAGACAAACAGCTTGAGAAATCTTCACCTCTGGTGCATGAATTGAAGATCTGGGTGGATCAGCAGTATGAGGATGGTCGTGTGACCGTTATGACAGACAACGAACTGGTTGCAAAAATTGGTGAGGTTTGTGATAAACTTAATATTTCATTGTATGACTGACCAAATACATGTATAATGAGCCTTGAGGAAAACAAATCGGCTGCAAGGCAGACAATAGAAAGCAGGAAAGAACAGCAATGAGCAGATATGATGTGAAACAGGAAGTGACAGACAAATATTCCCTGCGGGGAAGAGTCTTTCACAAGCTTCGTGAGGATATTCTGAATGGAAAATATAAGGAGAATGAAGAATTAAAGGAGGTTGCCATAGGAGAGGAGCTTGGCGTATCCAGAACTCCTGTCAGAGAAGCCTTTCGGCAGCTGGAATTAGAGGGACTGATTCAGATTGTGCCCAATAAAGGAGCTTATGTAACCGGTATTACTGCGAAGGATGTCAAGGATATTTACATGATTCGTTCTTCCTTAGAGGGAATGTGTGCGCGTCTTGCAACAGAACATATTACGGAAGAGCAGATGGAGGAGCTGGAAGAGAATGTATACCTGGCAAGCTTCCATGCCTCCAAGGGACATATGGAGCAGATGGCAGAGTTAGATAACCGTTTCCATCATATCCTGTATGCCTCCTGTGATTCCAAGATGCTGGAAAATCTGTTACAGGATTTTCACCAGTATGTCATCCGGATCCGCAGGAAAACCTTGTCTACCAAGGAAAGAAGCATGGCATCCAACGAAGAACACCGCCTGATTATGGAGGCAATCAAGGAAAAGAAGCCGGATGAAGCAGAGAAGTATGCCACACAGCATATGATTAATGCTTTTGACAACATTGTGAAGAACGGATTATACGAGAATTTTCAGTAACGAATGAAAAGCGTTATCAGGATGAATAAACAGAACCGGAAAGGACAAAATTCATGGACAAGATTAAAATGACCACACCCTTAGTCGAGATGGACGGGGATGAAATGACACGAATTTTATGGCAGATGATTAAGGAGGAGCTTCTTTTTCCCTTTATTGATCTGAAAACCGAGTATTATGACCTTGGTCTGGAACATCGTAATGAAACCGGCGATCAGGTGACGGTAGACAGTGCAGAAGCAACGAAGAAATACGGGGTTGCCGTAAAATGTGCAACCATCACACCGAATGCAGCCAGAATGACAGAATATCATCTGAAGGAAATGTGGAAGAGTCCCAACGGAACGATCCGTTCGATCTTAGACGGAACTGTATTCCGTGCACCGATTCTGGTAAAGGGAATCGTCCCTTATGTAAAGAACTGGACAAAGCCGATTACTATTGCAAGGCATGCCTACGGGGATGTTTATAAGAACGTTGAAATCAAGGTTCCGGGCAAAGGAAAGGCAGAGCTTGTTTATACGGCAGAGGACGGCACGGAAATCCGTGAAACGATCCATAATTTTGAAGGGTCGGGCGTAATTCAGGGAATCCATAATACGGATAAGTCCATCAGCAGCTTTGCAAGAGCCTGCTTCAACTATGCGATTGATACGAAACAGGATCTATGGTTTGCAACCAAGGATACGATCTCCAAGAAATATGACCATGATTTCAAGGATATTTTTGAGGAGATTTATGACACAGAATACAAGAGTAAATTCGAAGAGCTTGGAATTGAATATTTCTATACCCTGATTGATGATGCGGTAGCAAGAGTCATTCGTTCAGAAGGCGGATTTATCTGGGCCTGCAAGAACTACGATGGCGATGTGATGTCTGATATGGTGGCAACTGCCTATGGGGATCTGTCCATGATGACCTCGGTACTTGTTTCTCCGAGCGGCGTATATGAGTATGAGGCAGCGCACGGCACGGTGCAGCGCCATTACTACAAGCATTTAAAGGGAGAAGAGACCTCAACAAACTCCATCGCAACCATTTTTGCATGGACGGGCGCACTGCGTAAGCGTGGAGAACTGGATGGAAACAGGGAACTGATGGAATTCGCAGACAAACTGGAGAAGGCCTGCATTAAGACCGTCGAGGACGGTAAGATGACCAAAAGCCTTTCCCTGATCTCTACATGTGAGCATCCGGTGATCTTAAACAGTCTCGAGTTCATTAAGGCAATCCGTGAGACGTTGGAGGAATTGCTGTAGGCATCATAGTTGGGGCTTTTGCCCCCAACATCATCAATACATGATAATGCAGATAGGAATCTGTCGCGTGGAAACGCGTTAAATCATTGGGCTGGTCGAAAGACCCGGGTCCACCAAATGGCGGGTATCTTACCCGTCATTTTTATGTTGCCATGCATATGAGAAAATGATCCGGTGGATCATTTTTGAGTGGAGAAGAATGAAAATCAGCTAACGGCAGTACATTGACAAGGTTTTAACAGTGTACTAAAATTAAACATGAGGGAATGAATAATCAATCAGGGGGGAACTCCATTGGATAATAAAGAAATTTCACAGGCGGTAATCGGCCGTCTGCCCAGATATTTCCGCTATCTGGGAGAACTGAAGGACGAT
>ERZ825137.2935-NODE-2935-length-18987-cov-3.356381_pt1 | contig 18987 bp, 16 predicted proteins | sample MGYA00519873_ERZ825137 | MGnify/ENA primary metagenome ERZ825137 (study PRJEB31778, sample SAMEA3449190) | human gut metagenome | biome: human gut; feature: human-associated habitat; material: faeces | place: United Kingdom | collected 2010/2012 ...
AAAAGGCTGTATGTATATTACTTACCCTGCTTTATCTTGGAATAGAAAACATCAGATTGGGACCAAGTTTACCTGCTTTTGTATCACCAAATGTTTTAAATATTCTTGTTGAAAAGTTTAAGATTAAGCCGGTAACTTCTCCTGATGAAGATTTAAAAGCCATTCTGGCGTAAACCCTGATTTATTCACCGGCAGTAAAATCTCGGGGTTTTACTCCTCTAATCCAGTTAGATTCAATTTTTTCAAGTGATATACCTTTAGTTTCCGGCACAAAGAAGTAAACAAACAATATACAAAGTAATGAAACAAATGCAAAAAATGAACAAATAAAAAATCGTTAGTTAACGATTTTTTTTAGTCTGTAGATTTTTTTACTTTAGTTGTAGTTGTTTTTTTAGAGGTGCTTTTTTTATTAGGAGTATTATTTTTCTTATCATTACACTTTTCACATTTACATTCAATGTTACTATTATCGCGTGTACTAAGTAGAGTAGGTATTAGAGAATTGAAGCATAAAGCATAAATGATAATTGCTATTACACTAAGAGCATATTGCCCAGTTGCTAGATTTAAAACTTCTCCAAATCTAGTAACTCCTAGATAAGAAAGTCCTACAAATAGAAAACTATCAATAGTAACAGCAATAACTCCTGCGATTAAGAAATCAAAACCTTTTTTATTTCCTAGAAAATCGTAAAGTTTAATATTTATATATTGACCAACAATAAATGCTACTATTGATGAGAAAAGAATTCTAAAATCAATATTAAATAACTTTTCTAGTCCATCTGAGCCTCCATGTACTCCGAAAGTTCCAGCAAGGCCAAACATAAGTCCCATAAATATTAAAGATATAACTGAGAAATTAATTAGTTCAAAGACTCTATCTTTTCCATATCTTTCATAAAATAAAACTGCTATAAAATAAGTAAATGGATAAATTATAGCACTTGCTGTTGCAATCATTCCTCCAAATTCTATGATTCTATTTGATAGTATGTAACAAGTAGTGTAGCATGTAACAAATAGAAACATTACAAATATACAATAAAAACTTTTATCCCTTTTCATTACTTTTCCCTCCTAGTATAAATTATAAAAGAAATAGAAAAATAAAACAAGTCAAAAATAGAATAAAGTAATAAACCAATGTCAAAACTTGACTTTTACACTAAAAAATGATAAAATAAGAGACAATTTTAAAAAGGGAGGAAATGATTAAAATGAAGAATAAAAATGAAATTCAATTATCAACAAAAAGAAAAGGAAATATAAAAAGATTAGAAGAACTTAAAAAGAAAAGAGAAAGCTTTAGTAAGGATAAAGATGAATATGATAGTTTAAATGCAATTCAAAAGAGAATATTGGCTTTATATGGTTGTGTTGTAGTAGATGTTATGTTAACACGTGAATATAAGGAAAAGATTTTAGAACAAATTAAAAATTGTAAGACTGCTAGTAAAGCTGTTGAATTAAGAACTAAGTTACTTGCTATGAAGGAGTATGAAAAAGAAAAAATAGTAAAAGAATTTGGTAAAAATGATGTAATAAAAGATGAAAATGGTAATATTGATCTTGACTTATATGATTCTTTATTAGAAATTGATATGAATTGTTCTGATGAAAATAAAAAGAGTAAAAAAACAAGATAAGTAGTATGAATGATAATATTTTAAATACTTGTTTTAAAGAATTTATAATAGATAAATGTGGTACTAGTAAGTAGGAGGTATAGTATGATTATATTGGGAAAAGTAAATAAGAATAAAGCTAGAGAAAAAGACAAAGATGGTTTAGAAATGCTTACTAAAAAGTGTCAACCTTATGAATCTAAAGAAGAACTATTTAAACAAGAAAAAGCTCCAAAAGTTAAAGAAGTTGTAAGTCCTAAAAAACAAATAATTGATACCAAAAAAGAATGTGTTTCTGATAATAATGAAGTGTATGATTTATTTGTTAGAAAAGGAGAACTTTTAAGACAAAATGAAAATAAAGTAGAGGAGTTTCGCTCAAATATATATAGTGATGGTAAGAAAGAAATTTCTAGAGATAGAGTAAAAAAGATATCAAAGATTTATTCAGATATGGAAAAGTTAGGACTTGGAAGTAGTGATATTTTAAAAGTTATTAGACAATGTTTAACTTTAGATGATATGTTTAGTTTAACTGAATGTGCTTATATTGATGAAGAGTACGGAGAAGAAGAAGCTTATAAATATTTAGGTAAAACTAGAAGATAATTACTTAAAGGTGATTATCTTTTTTTAAATTAGATTAAACTGCTTGAAAAAGTGGTTTTTTTGTTATAGAATAAATGTATAGATAATACGAGGAGGACGTAAAAGTATGAAACAAGTGCAAAATCAAGATAGCAAACATTCGTTCGGGGGGGGGTCATTTTATAACCTATTAAATAAAGATATAAAAGAATTAAATACGGTAATTCTGTCTTTATTTATAATAATATTTCTTTTTAGTGTAGGATTTATTTCATATAAAATAACTAATTCTTATGCACTATTTACAGACAACATAACAGGCTCAAAAACTATAGAAATATCCGTAGGATACGAACAAATATTTAATTATACAGGAACAGAACAAGAATATAAAATACCAGCAACTGGAGCTTACAGAATAGAATTGTGGGGAGCAGATGGTGGTTCAGATACTCCAGAAATTGGACGTGGTGGTTACACAGCAGGAACCATAAATTTAACAAAAGGTGATAAAATTTATTTTTATGTAGGACAAAAAGGTGAATTAGGTACATTAGGAAATGATACAACTCAAACACCTGGAAAAGGAGCCGGAAAAACATTTAATGGTGGAGGAGCAGGAGGAAATGCCCAAGGGAGTACAACTTACAAATGGTCGAATTACAGAGGTGGTTTTAGTGGTGGAGGAGCAACAGATGTTAGATTAATAAATGGAAATTGGAACAATTCCTCATCATTAGCATCAAGAATAATGGTAGCTGGAGGTAGTTCTGGAAATTATAGAAAAAATTCTTCAAGAGTAACCTTACAAGGAACATACGGAGAAGGCGGAGGATTAACAGCAAACAAAGGAGCAGAGTTTATATATACTCTTTCCAGCAGTAATATTAGAAAATACATAAATAACCCAGGAAGCGGAGGATCTCAAACAGCAGGAGGAACGAAAGGAACCCCAACAAGAAGTTCTTCAGCCGTAACAGCAGGAACATTTGCATCAGGTGGAAATGGTGATAATTCAGGCTCAAATATAAATACCTGTTCAGGTCATAGTGGCGGAGGCGGTGGCTACTATGGTGGAGGCGGAGCAGGTAATACTGACATAGATTGCTTTATAATGTCCGGTGGAGGAGCCTCATCATATATAAGTGGGCACACAGGATGTGTAGCTATAACCTCAAATACAAACACAACGCCAAAATCAGGATGCAAAACAGGAACAACAAATAATGATTGCTCAATTCATTATAGTGGGAAAATCTTTAATAATACAGTTATGATTGACGGTTCAGGCTATTCATGGACAAATGTCAAAAGTACTAAAAAACCAATGCCTAAACCAAATGGAAAAACATATGAATTAGGACAAGGAAATCCAAATAATGGTATAGCAAAAATATATTTTATTGGTTAAAAATAATATTTCTTTCACCTGAAAAGAAATATTTTTCTATACAAAAAAAGATTCACAACAAAACATGAATCATTTCATAAGCACCGAAACCATAATCTTATCTGATATATTCTGAAATCTTACAAACAAATTAATCGAACCTCTAACAATAACAAATTTTAAAATAGCAACTCCAAACGAAAGAAGTAAATAAAAAGTACACATTTCAACATTCGCCGGCATAAAAGAAACATAATCAGGACTAGTAGCATTCTTCATAACAAACAAACAAATAACCCCTAAAAAAACCAAAATAACAGCAATATAATCAATTAAAACTCCTGATACTTCCACAATATACGCAATAGCAATACTAAGCCATTTAATACAAGTAAAAAACAAAGTACTAAGTCCCACAACCAAAGACTTAAAAAACTTAATAACCTTCCCATCAGTACTAAACTTAATATAATTAACAAAAAATTGCCACCTAGTAACATAAGCATCTGAATGAGCCTCCTTATATTCATTCTTCTTAGCACTATAAGTCTCATTTTTATTCTTAGAATATTGTTTAGAATTAGCCATATCATCAAGCAAAGCATCATAATCTCTTCTCTTAACAGGATCAAGCAAAGTATCCTTAGCCTCATTTAAACTAACAATTATCTTACTAGCTTCAGGACTCTTATTAATATCTGGATGATACTTCTTAGCCATTAAACGATAAGCTCTTTTTATATCTTCCTCAGAAGCCTTTCTATCAACATTCAAAAGTTCATAATAATTAATCATATACATCCCTCACAACTAATAAAATTATATAATAAAAACCAAATAAAATCAAAAAATAAAATATTACCTAACATAATCCAAGTAAAGATTAAACTACTAATTTTAGTGTTTTTTATCATATGTACAAAAAAATATGATAAAATATAACCATAAGGAGAAAAATATGAAAAAGTTAAAAACCATAGAAAATGATTTAACATACCTAAGACAAATATCAAAAAATATCGATCTTTCAAAAGATAATTATAAAGAATACATAAAAGACTTAGAAAAGTATTGCTCAAATCACCGATTATTTGCCATAAGTGGTATACAACTAGGTATACCAAAAAGAATAATTTATATAAAAACAGCAGAAGAAAATCCCTATACAAAAAACCAAAATAACGAAAAAATAATTATGATAAATCCCATAAAAAAAGAAGAATTAGGATTAACCAATTACTGGGAAGGCTGTGCTAGTTGTCCAAATAACATATGTCTAGTAGATAGACCATATCAAATAACAATAAGTTACCTAGATGAAAACAAAAAACAGCAAGAAAAAACATACAAAGGCTTTAAAGCCACAATCATATCACACGAATTAGACCATCTAGATGGAATACTTCACATTGACATAGCAAAACAAACAAAACAACTAACAAAAGAAGAAAGAAAAAAATTACGAGAAAAATTTCCATATAAAATAATAAATAAAACCTCTAAATACAATCACCCAAAAAGAAAAGGAGAATAAATATGATAACAGTAATAAAAAATGGAATAGTAATAACCATGGATCAAAAAAGAAAAAACAAATATGAACAACTAGACATAGTAATAGAAAATGATAAAATAAAAGAAATAACCAAAGAATATAAAGGAAAATATGACAAAATAATAAATGCAAACAATAAAATAGTTATGCCTGGACTTATAAATGCTCATACCCACTTAGGAATGAGTATCTTTAGAGCAACCAATGATAACTTAACCCTTCAAGATTGGTTAGAAAACAAAATATGGCCTATAGAAAACAAAATGACTGATAAAGATATTTATTATGCCACATTACTATCATGCCTAGAAATGATAAAAACAGGTACAACATGCGCTAATGATATGTACTTTGGCTGGAAAGGAACAATGAAAGCCATAACAGAAACAAATATGAGAATATCAATGTCAAGATGCCTAATGGGAGATCTAGATAAAGAAGGCCTAGAAAGAATAAAAGATTTTAAAGATCTAATAAATGAATATAAAAATAATGAATTAGTAACATTCACAGTAACACCACATGCTATGTATACCTGTACAAATAAATACTTAAAAGAATGTTTAAACCTAGCAAAAGAATATAATATACCAATCCATATGCATTTCTCAGAAAACGAAAAAGAAGTAAAAGATCTAACAAAAAAATATCAAACATCCCCAACCAAAGAACTACAAAAATTAAACTACCTTAACCATAAACTAATCCTAGCACATGGAACATTTATCGCAGAAGATGATCAAAAGTTACTAACAAATAAAGACATTTCCATAGTAACAAATCCAGTAAGTAATCTTAATTTAGGATGTGGAATCGCAGATCTAACAAGTTACAAAAAACAAGGAATAAATATTTGCCTAGGAACAGACGGTCAAGGAAGTGGAAATAATTTAAATTTATTTAAACACATGTCCTTAGTCGCAGATCTTCAAAAAGCCATGTATAAAGATCCAACCATAATGGATTCATATGAAGTCTTAAAAATGGCTACCATAAATGGAGCAAAAGCACTAAATCTAGAAAACAAAATAGGGTCAATCGAAGAAAACAAACAAGCAGATTTAATCATCTTAAATTTAGATGAAATAACCACATTTCCAGCCCCAGAACTAATAACACAAATAGTTCATAACATAGAAACAAATAACATAGAAACCACAATAATAAATGGAAAAATCATATATGAAAACAAAAAACTAAATCTTAACATTAACGAACAAGAACTAAAAGACAACATAACAAAAATCTATACAAGATTAAAAGTATAAAGGAGAGCTTAAACATATATCAAACATGTTTAAGTTCTTTTAAAAAAACTATGCTATAATAAAAGGCAATGTAAAATTACAGAGTGTCCGGATACCCGATGCAATCAGAGAATCAGGTAGATGGCACCAAAAGAAGAAAAAGTTCAACAGTGACAAACACCTGAGTATAAAGAAAGAAATCGGAGGTACTAAAGTGGCAGATTTTGATCAAAGTAAAATTCGTAATTTCTGTATTATAGCCCATATTGATCACGGAAAATCTACCCTGGCAGACCGGATCATTGAGATGACCGGTCTGCTGACAGAAAGAGAGATGCAGTCCCAGGTACTGGATAATATGGATCTGGAACGTGAGAGAGGAATTACTATCAAGGCACAGACCGTGAGAACCGTATATAAGGCAAAAGACGGGGAAGAATATATTTTCAACCTGATCGACACTCCCGGGCATGTAGACTTTAACTATGAGGTTTCCAGAAGCCTCGCAGCCTGTGATGGCGCGATTCTTGTGGTGGATGCGGCACAGGGAATTGAGGCACAGACGTTAGCAAACTGTTATCTGGCAATTGACCATGATTTGGAAATTATGCCGGTTATCAATAAAATATTTCTGTACCAGACCTTCATAGTAAGAGGTCTCAATCTTTTCTTTTAAAACCGCAAGCGTATCATTGGCTTCAATGTGGATAAACGGCTTCTCTTTGTCATAAAGCCAGCTGTCGAGTGCCTGCAGGCCAAGCATCAGTCCTCTTGGATAGGAGCCAAAATCTGCTTCACGGTAACGGAATTCAAATTCATTCAAGGTTGCAAGAAGCGCTTTCCTGTCAATCCCATGCTTCACAATTTTCTGCAGTTCTTCTTCGATAATGGAAACAAACTGTTCCTGCTGTGCGGAGGAAGCATTCTTTGCGGTAATGGAAAAGTACGGCTGTGCAATGCCGGTTTCGGAATAGCTGTAAACCTCATCTCCGATTCCCGCATCCACAAGAGCCTGCTTTACCGGTGACCCCGGATCTGAACAGAGCACATGAACCAGCACGTCCATCGCAATATACAGTTCCCGGTCGAGACTGCTTCCCATTGCAATATTATAGGTAAGATAGGTTTCGTTTTCTGCAATATCTCCTTCCATCACGGAGTATTCACGCTTCACGCAGCGTTTTTCGTCAAACGGCTTCTGTAACGGAATCGCAGAATCAACTTCCAGTGTCTCATAAGAGGACAGATACTTTTCATCTAAAAACGTAAGATATTCTTCCGGATCCAGATTTCCATACAGATAAATCAGGCTGTTCGACGGATGATAATATTTCCCATGAAACTTTAAAAATTCCTCATAGGTAAGCTCCGGAATGACCTCCGGATCTCCGCCGGATTCCAGTCCATACGTGGTATCCGGATATAATCCGTTCATTACCTCACGGGAAACCACATCATCCGGAGAGGAAAAAGCTCCCTTCATTTCGTTATAAACTACACCATTGATGGTAAGCGGTGCATCAGCATCCTCCATCTCATAATGCCAGCCTTCCTGTCGGAAAATCTTCTCTTCCTTATAAATATTCGGATAGAACACAGCATCCAGATAGACATGCACCAGATTCTTAAAGTCCTTATCATTGCAGCTTGCCACCGGATAAACCGTCTTATCCGGATAGGTCATCGCATTTAAAAAGGTGTTTAAGGAACCCTTTGCCAGTTCAATAAACGGATCCTTCACCGGAAATTCCCTGGATCCACATAATACCGAATGCTCTAAGATGTGCGCTACCCCCGTACTGTCCTTAGGCGGTGTACGGAAGCCGATATAAAACACCTTATTTTCATCATCATTTAAAAGCAGTGTTATATACGCCCCAGTCTTCCTGTGCTTTAACAGATAACCGTCCGAGTTCAGATCCCCGATATGGCGTTCTTCTATTACCTCATATTTATCAAGTCCCTTTAAGCTTTTCATCGTTTCCTTCATTCCCTCCGTTTTCTTTCCAATACCTACAACTTTATTTTTAGATGGAAAATGTCATTAAGCCTAGCTTCGATAACTCAATCTCTTCAATCATCAGCCCGGCTGCTTTTTTTCTGGCAAGGTTCATCTGTGCCAGCTCCTCTACCGTCCAGATTTCTTCCTTATAAACAATCTTTTCTTTTCCTGTCATCGTTTTCTTTACAGTCTGGGTACGTACCTTTGCCCGTGCCTTCAGCTGCCTGTAGGTTTCATATACAAAGGTTCCCTTTTCCATATAATAAAATTCACTTTCAAGCGTTGTCTCCGGAGCAGCTTCCTTTAGCAGATACTGGGAAATAACCGCCTGAAACTTAAACGGCACCCTCTCGTCCTGCAGAAGCTCCTCATAGGTATATTTTACCCCAAGCGATACCGTCCGGGTATCCTGCAGTACATATTTAAAATCCTGATATTCTGAAGTTCCTTCAAAAAATTTCATTCTCGTTTATTCTCCCAGCTTTCTTGTGCATACCAACCTATTACTTATCCGAATCTTCGCCCGTATCCGTATCGGTCTGCAAAGAATCATTATTATTCTTCTTTTTTTTCTCCTGATCGATGGCTTTCTTCACAATATCCTTCTCGGTCAGATCCTCCTGAATCAGTTCTTCCATAGCATCCATCACCATCTTCATCAGCATCCCCTCTGCCTCTTTGGCATGTTCAAGACACCCTAACATAGTAACCCCCTGTGCAAGAGCCAGATTCCCTTCTCCAACCAGATCCTCAATATAAACACCCTGTCCGGTATAAAGCTTCGATATTTCAATAACCTGCGGCAGATAAATTTCAACAAGGCGCTTCTTTGCATCCGTTTCTCCTGCCATGGCACTTAACAGAATGGCCTCCCGCTGTCCGGCAGTCACAGACTCCATTGCAGCCAGCTCTTCTTCATACATCTTAAGATAATCGACCTCATCCTCTGACAGGTATTCATCCAGATCCACCGGCTCATCAATGCCGATTTTATGCTTCGTCAGATAGTCATACACCATCTGGAACTGTTCCTCCTGAAAGTTCAGTTCTGCAAATGCATCGGCGATCTGCTCCTTCGTCACGTAATTTCCCTGTTCTTTAGCAAGCTTCCGGATTTCTTCGAGCTTTTGTGCAAAAAGTATTTCTTTATTCATATCAGTCCTTCTTTCCAAAACTTAGAATATCCTAACTGTTCTGCCAGATATCTTATTGTACATGCGTATGGGTAAACAGATGATCCTGACAATATTCATAATTTCCGTTACACTTCGAGCAGAAGCGGAACTCCAGCTCCGGATTCGTCTCATCCGTTCTTCCACAGACAGCACATTTATGCCTGGTGATACTGCCACTCTTCTTCGCCTCATGACGAAATGACTGTTGTTTTGCAGCCTGCTGTCTCGTAATCCGGATCGGTCCCCTGCGTACCTTTCTGCGGCTGGTAAAGAAAAATACCACAAAATTAAGAAGGGATGCTGTAATCACGAAACGGATGCCGAGGTTATAGTAAAACAGAGCCGAGCTCGTTCCATAACCGACAATGAACTGGTAAACCAGCATCGCCCCGTAAATAATACCAAGAAACTTCACCTTGATCGGCAGGATAAAAAACAACAATACTTCATAATCCGGGAAGGTTGCCGCATAAGCTAAAAAGATGGACATATTGACATAGTAGGTGCTGAACATCGTCGGATAGGTAATATAACCATTTACCGTTGTCCATAATCCAAGGCTCTGTGCCCCAAGCAGGGAACTTACTCCATACAGGATAAAAGCTCCAACTGCCGTAAAAAGAATACCGGAAAAAATATAGACATTATACCGGTAGGTTCCCCAGGTACGCTCTAAGCTCGTGCCGATCGAATAGTAAAAATAAAGCATGAGCAGTGTCCAGAAGTCAAAGCTGTCCGGCGGAACAATCAGCCATGTCAAAAGTCTCCAGATCTGGAAATGGTGAATGATTTCATACGGATTCAAATATAAATAGGTAAAAAAGCCCGGATTGATCCATTTCATGAGATAACCGCATGCATAACACATGATGAGGATCAACGACAGATTCTTAATTGCATATTTACCGAATTTCTTTTCAAAATTACTCATTCTTCTACGCCTTTCAAAAACTATTAGTCCATTTATTCTATCATTCCGGCTTCAAAATGTAAACGCAAATGTTCCGTTGCTTTTTGCCGATTCGTGTCGTATAATCACATGGTGACTACACAGAAATTAAAGTAAAGTAACTATTCAGAACCGCATTCGTAAAACCGCTGTTTCACAGCGTAGTTTACCCATGTGGTTATTTCGCCATATAAATCATGTGAAATGTCCATATGAATGCAGGCATTCTATGTCCAATTGCCATAATTTGCATGGCTCTGAATAGTTACAAATCAAATAAGGAAATGAAAGGCGGTAAAATATGGAAAACAAGCAATATACACTCGGCATTGATATCGGCTCAACCACCGTTAAGATTGCCATTCTGGATAGTGCACACAACATCCTTTTTTCCGACTATAAGAGACATTTCGCAAACATCAGGGAAACACTTCATTCCCTTCTTAGTGATGCATACAGTCAATTAGGAAATATAAGGCTGCACCCCATGATCACAGGCTCCGGTGGATTAACCCTTGCCAACCATCTGAAGGTTCCCTTTGTCCAGGAGGTAATTTCGGTTGCCACTGCATTAAAGGAAATTGCACCGAAAACGGATGTTGCGATCGAATTAGGTGGTGAAGATGCCAAGATTATTTATTTTGAAGGCGGTAACGTGGAACAACGTATGAACGGAATCTGTGCCGGTGGTACAGGCTCCTTTATCGACCAGATGGCTTCCCTGTTACAGACCGATGCGGCCGGATTAAACGAATATGCCAGGGGCTACAAATCCCTCTACACCATTGCTGCGCGCTGTGGCGTATTTGCCAAGTCCGATATCCAGCCCCTCATCAACGAAGGGGCAACCAAGGAAGACCTCGCAGCTTCCATTTTCCAGGCAGTTGTCAACCAGACCATCAGTGGTCTTGCCTGTGGGAAACCGATCCGCGGCCACATTGCCTTTTTAGGCGGTCCGCTCCACTTCCTGTCTGAATTAAAGGCTGCTTTTATCCGCACCTTAAAACTGGATGAGGAGCATACCATTGAAACAGAACATTCCCATTTATTTGCAGCAATCGGTTCTGCATTGAATGCCAAAGAAGAGGTTTCTTATACCATGGAAGAAATGGTACAGAAGCTCTCTTCCGATATCAAAATGGAATTTGAAGTAGAACGTATGGATCCTCTCTTTGCAAGCAAAGAAGAATACGATGCATTCTGTAAGCGCCACGAAACCCACCACGTAAAAACCGCAGATATATCCACGTATCACGGAAACTGCTATCTGGGTATCGACGCCGGAAGTACGACCACGAAGATTGCACTTGTCGGAGAAGACGGCTCCTTACTTTATTCCTTCTACAGCAGTAACGACGGTAGTCCCCTGAAGACGGCCATCCGTTCCATGAAGGAAATTTCTAAGCAGCTCCCTCCCGATGTGCATGTGGTCCGCTCCTGCTCTACCGGATACGGGGAACAGCTTATGAAGGCTGCTTTCCTTTTAGATGACGGCGAAGTAGAGACCGTTGCCCATTATTATGCGGCAGCATTCTTCGATCCTTCCGTGGATTGTATCTTAGATATCGGCGGCCAGGATATGAAATGTATCAAGATCAGGAATCAGACCGTAGACAGTGTGCAGCTTAACGAAGCCTGCTCCTCAGGATGCGGTTCCTTTATTGAGACCTTTGCCAAGTCCTTAAATTACAGTGTCCATGATTTTGCAAAGGCCGCTCTCTTTGCCGAGCATCCGATTGACTTAGGTACCCGTTGTACTGTATTCATGAATTCCAAGGTAAAGCAGGCACAGAAGGAGGGCGCCAGCGTCCCGGACATTTCCGCCGGACTTGCCTACTCCGTCATCAAGAATGCCTTATTTAAGGTCATCAAGGTATCCGACGCTTCTGCCCTTGGCAAAAATATCGTGGTACAGGGTGGAACCTTCTATAACGATGCTGTTTTACGAAGCTTTGAAAAGATTGCCGGCTGTGAAGCCATCCGTCCGGACATTGCCGGAATCATGGGTGCCTTCGGTGCTGCCCTTATTGCCAGGGAGCGTTACAGCACAGATTACGAAACGACCATGCTGCCCTTTGACAAGATTCTGTCCCTGCAGTTTGAAACCAGCATGGCAAAATGTAAGGGCTGTACCAACAACTGCCGTCTGACCATCAACAAGTTCTCCGGCGGACGTCAGTACATTTCCGGCAACCGCTGCGAACGTGGTCTTGGCAAACAGAAAAATGAGAACAACGTTCCCAATCTGTTTGATTATAAATTAAAGAGAGTCTTCGGTTATGAACCGCTTTCTGCCGAAGAAGCCACACGTGGCACGGTCGGCATTCCACGTGTGCTTAACATGTACGAAAATTATCCGTTCTGGGCAACCTTCTTTAAGGAGCTCGGCTACCGTGTAATTCTCTCTCCGGTATCCAATCGTAAGATTTATGAGCTTGGCATTGAATCCATTCCGAGTGAATCCGAATGTTATCCGGCAAAGCTGGCTCACGGACATGTCAGCTGGCTCATTAACCAGAAGGTCGATTTTATTTTCTATCCCGCTCTCTTTTATGAACGTAATGAATTTGAGGACGCCAACAATCACTACAACTGCCCGATTGTTACCTCTTATTCCGAAAATATCAAGAATAACGTGGAAGAAATCGAACGTGGTGAAGTCATTCTGAGGAATCCCTTCATGTCCTTCCGCGACCTCAAAACCATTACTGAAGCACTGGTTCGTGAGTTTAAAGAGCTTCCCTCCAAAGAGGTCATTGCTGCAAGTGAAAAGGCATGGAACGAATTAAATGCCGCACGTACTGACATGCAGAAAAAAGGGGAGGAAACCCTACAGTATTTAAAGGAGACCGGAAAACGTGGTATTGTTTTAGCCGGAAGACCTTATCATATCGACCCTGAAATCAACCATGGTATTCCGGAGCTGATTACCTCTTATGATATTGCTGTTTTAACCGAGGATTCCGTTTCCCATCTGGCGAAGCCGGAACGTCCGTTAATCGTTTCCGACCAGTGGATGTACCATTCCCGTCTCTACGCAGCCGCAAGCTATGTAAAGACCGTAGATAATCTGGATCTGATTCAGTTAAATTCCTTTGGCTGTGGTCTGGATGCTGTTACGACTGATCAGGTTAATGATATTCTGACAGGCTCAGATAAGATTTATACCTGTCTGAAAATTGATGAGGTAAATAACCTCGGAGCTGCCAGAATCCGTATCCGATCCCTGCTCTCTGCGATCCGTGTCAGGGAAAAGCTGAACAAGCAGCGTACGATCCGCTCCAGTGCCATCACGAAGGTGCCCTTTACTGAGGAAATGCGAAAGGACTATACCATTCTTGCCCCGCAGATGTCTCCAATCCATTTCGATGTCATTGAGGCTGCGTTCCGTGCCTGCGGATACAACTTTGAGATTCTTGGAAACGATAACCGTCGTGCCGTAGATGTCGGATTAAAATATGTAAACAACGATGCCTGCTACCCTTCCTTAATGGTGGTCGGTCAGATTATGGATGCTTTGCTGTCCGGTAAATATGATCTTAACAAGGTAGCCGTCATTATGACACAAACCGGTGGCGGATGTCGTGCAACCAACTATGTAGGTTTTATCCGCCGCGCCTTAGAGAAGGCCGGAATGCCGCAGATCCCGGTTATTTCCTTGAATCTTGGCGGTATTGAAACAAACCCCGGATTCCATCTGAATGCCGAAATGCTGATGCGTGTTGCCTACGCTGCCATCTTTGGCGATATCTTCATGCGCTGTGTATACCGTATGCGTCCTTATGAGCAGACCCAAGGCTCTGTAGAAGAAGTACATCAGAAATGGCTAAAGAAGTGCTGCGAATTTGTTTCCGGAAAACATATGCGTTTTGCCACTTTTAACAAAATGTGCCGTCAGATCATTGCCGACTTCGATGCAATTCCGATTACGAATGAAGTAAAGCCCCGCGTCGGTATCGTCGGTGAAATTCTGGTAAAATTTGCACCAGCTGCCAACAATTACCTTGTGGATCTCTTAGAATCCGAAGGAGCAGAGGCCGTTGTGCCGGATCTGGTAGACTTCATGCTCTACTGCTTCTACAACCAGATTTATAAGGCTGATTATCTGGGCATGAGCAAAAAGACCGCCCTGATTTCCCGTCTCGGTATCCGTGGCATTGAATTCCTTCGCGGAAGTGCACGCCATGCCTTTGAGAAGAGTACCCACTTCACGCCTCCGAGCAGCATTTATGAAACGGTGGAAAATGCAAAAACGATCGTAAACATCGGTAACCAGACCGGAGAAGGCTGGTTCCTGACCGGCGAAATGATTGAACTGATCCACAGCGGTGTCAATAACATCGTCTGCACCCAGCCGTTTGCCTGCCTGCCCAACCATGTCGTAGGTAAAGGTGTCATCAAAGAGCTTCGCAAGCACTATCCATTAAGCAACATTGTTGCCATCGACTACGATCCGGGTGCCAGTGAAGTAAACCAGTTGAACCGTATTAAACTGATGCTTTCTACAGCTCAGAAAAATCTTCATAAGAAGGAGGAAGACGCTTCGTGATCAAACAGGAAATCAACGAACTGAAACGCCTTTATACCCCAAGCAACTGCTCCATTACCAGAATCTGTGGCTGCTATGTCGATGGGGAAAAGAATAAAAAGACCGAATTTAAAGAAGCCTTTCTCTCCCTTCCGGAAGAAGAAATTTTTAAATACTTTGAACTACTGCGCAAAACCTTATCGGGAAGTCTCGGAAAGAATCTCTTAAATCTGGACTTTCCCCTTGCAAGCGAACAGGAAGGAGGCACCCAGGCTGCCCTTCTTGCCCTGCGCGACAGTAAATTAAAGGATGATGCCTTAATCGAAGAGTTTTATGACCGTGTCATCAATACGTATGAATACGTCGGCAACTACCTGATTCTGCTCATCCATGACGCTTATGACGTTCCGGGAAAGACCACGGACGGTTTAACCATGGATGATGCTTCTGATACGGTATTTGAATACATCATGTGCTGTATCTGTCCGGTGAATCTTTCAAAGCCCGGCTTAAGCTATGACAACATCAACAATGAATTCCATAACCGTATCCGTGACTGGGTGGTAGAAATGCCCGAAACCGGCTTTCTCTTCCCGAGCTTCAACGACCGTGCAACCGATATTCACTCTACGCTCTTCTATTCCAAGAATCCGGAGGAAGCACATAGCGAATTCGTAGAAAACATTCTTGGCTGTACCATGCCTTTGTCTGCCGGGACACAGAAGGAAGCCTTTCAGGCTTTGATCGAGGAAACGCTTGGCGATGAGGTCGAATACGAAGTAGTGAAAAATATCCATGAGAATTTGACGGAAATGATCGAGGAGCACAAAGAGATTCCGGAGCCTTTAACTCTTGACAAGCATCAGGTGAAAAGCCTCTTTGAAAAGAGCGGCGTCAAGGAAGAAAAACTGACTGATTTCGATAAGCTCTATGATGCAGCCGCCGGAGAAGATACCTCTCTCTTTGTGAACAATGTGGCAAACATCCGCACCTTCGAGGTAAAGACCCCCGATGTTGTCATAAAGGTGAATCCGGAACGTGCGGATCTGGTCAATACTCTGCAGATCGACGGCAAACGCTGTCTTGTCATCGAAATCAACGATCATGTTGAAGTGAACGGCATTACCATTCATCAGAGTGTATCCTTAGAAGATGTGGCGGATGAAGAAGAATAGAAAATCAGAAAATGCTGATAACCAATTCCTTTTCGAATGATTATCAGCATTTTTATTATTTCTATGTTTGTATTTCTGTTTCTTTCTTTCCTGATCTGCTATACTCTTTCTGTCATGGATCAGAGTAGTTCCCATATACTTATTACAAGTAACTATTCAGAATAGTTACTATTACGAAAACAGATCACGATACCAGCGCAGAGCCGTAATGTACGCATCATATACCTGTTTGGAATCCATATGGTTCAGTAACATGGTGCGGTCAATTTCCTGCCAGTTGGCACTCTCATACTGCTTCACAAACTCTAACACCGGTGCAAAGTGTCCTTTATCCTCAATGAGTGCTTCCTCAATCTCCTTAGAAACCTTTACCATCTTAAGAGCCTCTTCCATCGGCTTATTAATAATAAGATCAAGTACCGAGAACAATCCCATTAAGAACAACTCTCCTGCCTGACCGCCCATTTCGAATACAGTTGCCAGATTCTCTGCGAATTTCGCCCGGAGCAGGGAAACACGCATAATCTCATTCGGACGATCTGCACAGAGCTGACTGGTCACCGCAGTGTTGATCCATTTCTTCAATTCCTTCTGTCCTAACATGGCTGCTGCATGACGGATGGATGTAATCTCAGAATTGACCGTCATATGGTTCACCATCTTCAACAGAGAAATCACAAGAGCCGTATCTCTTCCAATGACATCGGCTGCCTTTGTCAAATCAAAGTCCGGTTCATTCACAATATTCAGAAGTTCAATATAATTCACCTTCAACGGAGAGACCTTTGCCTCTCCCTTCGTTACCGGCATACGGTAGAATGCTCCTTCATAGAGCTGGTAGCCGCCATCTGCCTTCAACTGCTCGAAAATTTCCTGTGTATCAATATTTCCGGCACAAAGCTTGATGTTCGGATAAATCTTCGTAAAATAAATTCTTGCCTTCGTAATATCAATCTTCTTATGATCGAGCAGAATATAATCCATCAGAAGAAGAACCTGGCGGTAATCCTCAAAGCTGGATACCGGCAGTTTACGGATAGCAAGCTTATATCCGCTGTTCTTTAATTCTTTCAGGCGGTTAATGTACATGTCATTCGGCAGAACCGCATTATCTACAAGCAGCACCACGCGGTCATGCGGCGCCTTACACTGTTCATTGATATCCGTAAACAGAGAAATATTATTTATGGAAATAAATACTTCCTTATCTCCGGAAAGGGTCTCGATTCCCATATTTTCAATCAGTTCAAACCCCTGAATCTGTCCTACTCCATCATTCATTCCGGTTCCTAAGAAGCTGGGATTTAAAAGGAAGTTCTTCTTCTGGGTAAATAAGGAATATGCCTTCACGGTCATATTTTCATCAAATAAAGGTATTAACGTTGCAAGCATTTTGTCTTCGCCTTTCTCTCAAAAATACCAATCATCCATCTGTCTGGAACTACAATAACGATTTCGAATCGTCATGTTTATTTTACAATAAAAATCCTCCAGTGTCTACTCACCACATACGTCTTCTTTCAAAAAGGGACACAATTTTTCGTTTGAAAAACCAAGGGCTCCTGCCAGAAGTGTCTTCACATAAACCATCTCTTTCGTCATTCCGTAAACCGGAACTGCACCTGCTTCCATCATCCATACCCCGGAAGCATATACTGCCTCATTAGGACAAGGTGTTACGATTACCGGGATCTTTGCTTCCCTGCAGCGCATCAGGAACGGAAGCATGGAATACTCCGATTTCTGTTCCTCGTTCGTTCCTCCAATACAGGCTGTTGCCGAATGATAAAGACCATGGATGACTGCACGGATTTCTTTATTAAGTACAATCTGCTGATAATTAAGCCCCACATATGGTTCTATGCACAGGACATCGCTTTTCAATTCTCCCATACGGGATAGGTCAATTCCATTGCCATTCCGCTGACTGCAGATCTTATCGCGTTTCAGTTCTTCCGTCCATTGGTTCAAGTGCATCGCTGCCCTGGAACATTCACCTTCCATCACCTTTGAGACTTCACCCAGGCAAACCGCATCACGGCTGTAAAAGTCGTTGGAATAATCCCCGCTGCTTACAAGATGTCCTCCATGATGAAGAAAGCACCTACCGTCCTCATTCCGGTACACCACATAGACACCGGAATGAATTCCTGCACAAATCAGCTCCACAGAACGCCGGAAGTTCTCATTTCCGTTCGCGCCCTCCTGATTAAGCGGCAGCTGGCTGGATACCAGAAATACCGGAATCTCCACCTTCGATAACGCTAACGCAAGCAGGGAAGCTGTATAGGCCAGCGTATCTGTCCCATGGGCAATCACGATTCCCCGATACTGTGAAAAATCACACTTTTTGAAAAAACGGAGTAATTCGTTCCATTTCGGAATCGTCATATTTTCGCTTAAAGTATTTAAAATGGTAACAACTTCAAATTTCTGATGAGCGCAGGGCGAATCCGATTCTTCAAAATATTGCAGAAGCAACGCTTTCGCTTTCTGAATGTCCACATCCCGCCGGTTCCCCTGTTCATCCCCGAAGGAACAGATCGTGCCTCCGGTTAACAATAATAAAATCTTACCTTCGCTCTCCATCATGCACTTAATCTCTCCGGAACACATCTCTGGTATAGACCTTCTCCTTCACATCGTCCAGACAGGCATCGTAACGGTTTGCAATGATTGCCTGACTCTGCTTTTTGAACTCATCCAAGTCATTCACAACAAGACTGCCAAAGAATTTCTCGCCATCT
>ERZ825137.2951-NODE-2951-length-18921-cov-7.738630_pt1 | contig 18921 bp, 13 predicted proteins | sample MGYA00519873_ERZ825137 | MGnify/ENA primary metagenome ERZ825137 (study PRJEB31778, sample SAMEA3449190) | human gut metagenome | biome: human gut; feature: human-associated habitat; material: faeces | place: United Kingdom | collected 2010/2012 ...
GTAGGAGACCGGCTCGGGATTGCCCGCATCGGCGGCGGCCATGTCGGCGTAGAACTTCTCGGCCTCGGCCTGGCGCACGTCGGGCAGCACCGCCGCAAATTCATCGCCCCCCAGGCGCATCAGGGCCTCGCGGCCGCCCAGCACCCCGCGCACCGCCGCGCTCACCTGCACCAGCACTGCGTCGCCTGCGGCGTGGCCGTGCAGGTCGTTGACCGCTTTCAGGTCGTTCACATCCAGCATGCACACGCAAAGAGGCCTGCCCGTGCCGGCAACTTCCTCCAGCAGCTGGGTGAGCAGCTCTTTGCCGGCCCGGCGGCTGAGCGCCCCGGTCAATTCATCAACGGTGGCGGCCCGGTACAGGCGGCGTGCCTCGGTCACGTCGGTGGAATGCTGAAAGTGCACCAGACGGCCGTCGGTCCAGCGCATCAGGCTGTCGAAGTTTTCGTAAATGCGCCCAGTGATGGGGTTGCGCTCTTCCCACACATAGGAGTGGGCGTCCTTTTCCTGCAGCAGCATCTGCACAGGGCAGAACGGGCAGCGGGCGGTCTGGCCCTGCTGCAGCACCTTCCAGCAAATCTGGCCCTCGGGCGAGCTAAGGCCGAACGCGCGCTTCATGGAGCCGTTCATGAACAGGATCTCGTCGGTTTCGGGGTCGGTGACATAGATGCAGGCGTGGGTGCTGTCCATCATGTGGTTCCACACCCAGTTCTGCAGGCTGGCGTTCTGCCGGTCCCGGGCGGCCCGCAGGGCGTGGGCGTACACTAGGGCAATGCTTTCCAGCACGGCGCGCTCCTGCCCGGCCCAGGCGCCGGAGGCCCGCTCGAAGCAAACGGCGCCCAGCGGCGCCTCGCCGGGCAGGGTAAGGCGGCACGCAAAAAAACCGCCGCCCGGCAGGGGGGCGTCTGCGCCGCCGGCCAGGGCGCGCAGGGGCCCACGCAGCGCCTGGGGCACATCCGCACCCTCGGGCGCTGCCAAAAAATATTCCTCGGCCGGCCGCAGGGTGCAGAGCAGATGGATGCGGCATATCCCGGGCACCACGCCCCCGGCAAAACGCCCCAGGTCGTAAATTTCCTGCGTAAAGCGGGCAAGCAGCCCGCCGGATTCCTGCTGCATGGAGTGCGCCTCCCATTTGATTCCACTTGGATCTGGTTTCCATTATAGCACTCTTTGCTGCTCTGCGCAGCAGATTTTGGAAACCGCCCGTGTTTGTGCGGGCGCGGCGGCAAAGGAGCGGCGCTGAAAGAACCGGGCTTTGGCGGGGCAGTCAGCCGATCAGCCGCACGGCGGCGGTAAAGGCCATGCAGGCCAAGGCCCCTGCCGCTGTGGGCAGCGCGGCGGCCAGCGCGGTCCATTTCCAGCTGCCCGTTTCTTTTTTGATGGTGAGCAGGGTGGTGGAGCAGGGCCAGTGCATCAGCGAGAACAGCATGGTGCTCACGGCGGTGGCCCAGGTCCAGCCGTTGGCCGCGAACAGCGCTTTCATCTGCGCAAGGTCGCCCAAGTCCACAAGGCTGCCCTGCGCCATGTAGGCCATGATTACAATGGGGATCACGATCTCGTTTGCGGGGAAGCCCAGGAGGAACGCGAGCAAGATCACCCCGTCCAGCCCCAGCAGGCGGGCAAGGGGGTCCAGAAAGGCCGCGCAGTGGTTCAGAACACTGGCGCCTCCCACCGTTACGTTTGCCATCAGCCAGATCACCAGGCCCGCCGGCGCGGCCACCGCCGCCGCTGTCCGCGCCCTGCAAAACCGGCTGGGATATACCCCCACCGGCGCGGTAGGCCCCGTTCTGTGGTCGTATATCATCACCCAGGGCGCCGGCTACGGGGTGTTCTGAATAAGCGCTTCAGCCTGTCAAAAAACCTATTCGGTCGCAAATATCGGAGGGAAGGATAGTGTGAAAGGGAACCGCCAGGGTTCCCTTTCGCGTTCAATCACCCGCCGCAGCGACCAAAATCGCAAAATAAAATGCGGGTTTTTATTTTGCGATTTTGCAGGCAGCTTGTCGAAAAAGTCCATCCGGACTTTTTCGACAAGCTGAGCTCCTCCTCCGGGCTGGCCGGAGGAGGAGCTTGTGCTGTGTATTACTATTGCGGTTATTGCGTTCCTGTTTCTTCTGTCAGATTGTGCAGCCATTTACCGGAACGGCAGCGCAGCAGACCGATGATCATGCGCACCACCTGCTCCGACTGCGTCAGCAGGAACAGCACCGGCAGGGAGTTCACGCCCAGCACCAGCAGGCCGATGTAGGCGGCGGGGATGCCCACCAGCCACACAAGACCGCTGTCCATGAACAGCAGGAACTTTGTGTCGCCGCCGGCGCGGATGGCGGACAGCAGCACGGCGTTGAACATGCGGGTGGCGATGCGGATGTTGAACAGCCTCACCATCAGAACGGCCACGTCCACGGAACTGTCCGGCAGCGCGAAGATGCTGACCACCGGCCGGGCGATCAGGATCATCACCGCGGACACCACGACAGAAAGCCCGATGGCCAGCGGGAACAGATACCGGATGATGGAGCGTGCCTTCTCCGACTCGCCCCGTCCCAGATGCTCGCCCAGCAGAATGCCGCTGGCGCTGCCCATGCCGTCGGCGATGGTGTGGGGAACCATGCCGATCTTATAGGCCACCTGATAGGCCTCCAGCATGGCGGTGCCCAGCATGCCGAACGCCTTCAGGTACATGGCGTCGCCCAGACCGAACACGATCTCGTTGCCGGCCATGGGGATCATACGGCGAAATATGGGGCGCAGGAACGTGGACGGCCAGCGGAACAGCTCTCCGGCGAAGCCGAGGAACGGCTGGCGGGTGACAAAGGCGTAGGTCACATGCCCCGCCAGCCCGCAGAAGGTGGCGATGACGGTGGCGATGGCCGCGCCCCGCACGCCCAGCGCGGGAAGACCCAGCTTTCCGAAGATCAGCAGATAGTTCAGCAGGGCGTTGAGGCAGTTGGTGGCCAGACCGAGGAGCATGGGAACCTTCGTGGTCTGCACGCTGCGGTACATGAACGTGTACCCGTTGATGAGCGCGGTGAAGAAGTAGGAAAAGGCGCTGATGGAGATGTACTGCTTCGCCAGCTCGATGAGCCGGGCGTCGTCGCTGAAGAAGGACAGGAACCATGTGCCGCCCAGCTTGGCCAGCAGAAAGAAGGCCAGCGCGATACACACGTTCAGCAGCAGCTGTAAGCCGAAGCAGCGCTTCAGGTTCCGCCGGTTCCCGGCACCGAAAAACTGGGAGGCGAATATCAGAATGCAGGAGTTGACGCCGAAACCCACCAGCATCAGCAGGTTGTCGATCTGCGTGGCCACCGTTACGGCGCCCACACCGCCCACATGACTGACCATCATGGTGTCCAGAAAGGACGCGCCCTGGTTCAGCGCCTGCTGCAAGCAGATGGGCAGCGCCAGACGCAGCGCTTTTTTGTAAAAGGACGGTGTGGAAAAATACGTTCCGATGATCCCGCTTTTCATAGCATCACCCTCTGCAAGCGTAGTAGGCGCACCGGTCAGACAATGGCGCCGCCGTGACAGTCGATGCCCACGATGGCATAGAAATCCTGTACATAGAGACGGCAGACGGCTTCGGTGCCCAGGTCATCATAGCATACCGGTTCTTTCTTGTAAATAGACTGAGCAGTCAGCGCTGCCGTTCCGCCGATGGTCAGCAGGTATACCGCGTGGTTCTTCACGATGGATTCCGCCACCTCCGGCGAGCGCCGACCTTTGCCGATCATGCACTTCAGCCCGTGCTCCAGCAGGGCGGGGGTGTAGGGATCCATGCGGTAGCTGCTGGTGGGACCCGCGGGGCCGATGACCTGTCCGGGGCGCGCCGGCGCGGGGCCAACATAGTAGATCGTCTCGCCCTCCAGAGAGAAGGGCGTCGGTTCTCCGGCGGACAGGCAGGCGGCCAGCCGCTTGTGGGCGGCGTCGCGGCCGGTATAGAGCCAGCCGGTGAGCAGCACCTCATCTCCGGCGCGGAGCGAGGCGATGGCCTCCGGGGTCAGGGGTAATGTCAGATGCTTCATGGTGTGTCCCTCCGTCATAGCGTCACGGTGCTGTGGCGGTAGGCGTGACAGCATATATTCACGGCCACCGGCAGCCCGGCGATGTGGGTGGGGAATGTTTCGATGTGGACGGCCAGCGCGGAGGTGCGTCCGCCCAGACCGGCGGGGCCGATGTCCATGCCGTTGATGGCGGCCAGCAGCTCCTGCTCCATGTCCCGGTACTCCGGCAGGGGGTGGTGGCTGCCCAGCTCCCGCATCAGAGCGAACTTGGACAGCTGCGCGCATTTTTCAAAGGTGCCGCCGATGCCCACGCCCACCACGATGGGCGGGCAGGGGTTGGGACCCGCGTGGCGCACGGCATCCAGCACGAAGGACTTGACGCCCTCGGCGCCGTCGGCGGGCTTCAGCATTTTCACGGTGCTCATGTTCTCGCTGCCGAAGCCCTTGGGCGCGAAGGTCAGCGTCAGACCGTCGCCCGCTGTCAGCTCATAGTAGATGACGGCGGGGGTGTTGTCACCGGTGTTGTCCCGGTGGAATACCGGGTCGGCCACCACCGATTTGCGCAGATAGCCCTCCCGGTAGCCCTGCCGCACGCCCTCCTGAATGGCGTCCTCCAGCGAGCCGCCGGTGATGTGCACGTCCTGCCCCAGCTGCACGCGGAACACGGCCATGCCTGTGTCCTGACACATGGGCACGCACTGCTCCGCCGCCAGCTGATCGTTTTCGATAATGCGTCCCAGGATACTGGCGGCCAGAGGCCGCTCCTCCTGCGCACGGCAGCGCTCTAACTGCCGCAGTACCTCCGGGCTGATGCGGCAGTTGGCGTCAATAACCATGGCGGCCACGGCGCTCTGCACGGCGGCTGCGCTCAGCTCTCTCATGGCGCTCACTCCTTCACGTGTGCTTTCACGGCGTCCGCCACCACAGCGGCGATGGCCTTGTCAAAGATGCTGGGGATGATATGATCGGGAGCCAGCTCCGCGGGGCTGACGCGCCCGGCGATGGCGTGGGCGGCGGAGATCATCATATCCTCGGTGATGCGGCGCGCCCGTGCCTCCAGCGCCCCCTTGAAGATGCCGGGGAACACCAGAAGATTGTTGATCTGGTTGGGGAAGTCGCTGCGGCCGGTGGCCACGATGTAAGCGCCTGCGTCCTTGGCTGCGTCCGGCATGATCTCCGGCGTGGGGTTGGACAGGGCGAAGATAATGGGCTTGTCCGCCATGGAGCGCACCATGTCCGGCGTAACGATGCCGGGGCCGGACACGCCGATGAACAGGTCGCACCCCACCATGGCGTCCGCCAGCGTGCCCTTGCACATGCTGCGGTTGGTGACGGCGGCGATGGCTTCCTTGGCGCTGTTCAGCCCCTCCCGGCCTGCGTAGATGGCGCCGCTGCGGTCGCAGAGCACAATGTCCTCCACGCCCGCCTTCAGCAGCAGGCGGCAGATGGAAATGCCGGCAGCACCTGCACCGCTGATGACCGTCCGGATGGCGGACAGGGGCTTGCCGATGCACTTGGCGGCATTGATGAGAGAGGCCAGCACCACCACGGCGGTGCCGTGCTGGTCGTCGTGGAACACGGGGATGTCCAGCAGCTCGATGAGCCGCTGCTCGATCTCAAAGCACCGGGGCGCGGAGATATCCTCCAGATTGATGCCGCCGAAGCCGGGGGCGATCAGCTGCACCGCCCGCACGATCTCGTCGGGATCCTTGGTGTCCAGGCAGATGGGGAAGGCGTCCACGCCGCCGAAGGTCTTGAACAGGCACGCCTTGCCCTCCATTACCGGCAGCGCGGCGGCGGGGCCGATGTCGCCCAGACCCAGCACGGCGGTGCCGTCGGTAACGATGGCCACCATATTGCCCTTGGTGGTATAGGCGTACACGTCATCGGGATTTTTGGCGATCTCCCGGCACGGCTCCGCCACGCCGGGGGTGTAGGCCAGCGACAGAGAATCGGTGTCGCAGATCTCTACCTTGGGCACGACCTCCAGCTTGCCCCGGTGCTCCCGGTGCATTTCCAGTGTTCTTTCCTTGATGTTGTCCATAGTGGACTGCTCCTTTCCTCAGCGGCAGAGAGCCAGAAGTGCGCGAATGTCGCGCTCCTCCTCCAGCGCCATCAGGCGGCGGTAGAGCTCCTCTGCTTTTTCCTGCCCCAGAACGGGCAGGGCGCTCTTCATGTATTTGTCGTGGATGCCCTGATCGGGGATGGGGTGCGTCAGGTGGCCGTCGGGGTATACGCGCTCCCGCGTCAGCACCCGGCCATCCACGGTGGTGATCCGCCCGAAGGCGGGGCCTACGCCCATATCGGTGGGCAGGTTGTCGTATTTCGGCTCGTTGTACATGCTGGTCAGCTGGATGATCCGCGCTATTTCGGGCTGACGGATCACGTCCTCCCGGTAGTTCACGGGCATGTTGTCCAGCCCGTTGAGATACAGCGCGATCTGGAAGCCGATGGAGAACTTGGCCTCCTCGCCGTCACGGGGATAGGGCGTCACCAGCTCCCGCAGGGCGCTCTGGCTCAGGCCGATCTCGATCTTGGCGATGTCGGCGGGCTTCAGCTCGTTTTCCCGTATCAGCTCCGTCAGGGCGTCGATGGCGCGGTGGGTGCTGCTGCACGAGGGGTACAGCTTGATGGCAAAGCCGGGGGAGCACAGATCGTAGGGCGCGCCCAGCGTCCGGGCGAAATCGTCGCCGAAGGTGACGCCGTCAAACCCGGCGTATTCCCGCAGATAGCCCTCGTGTCCCTCCAGCGCGGAGGGGGAGGAGGTGATGCCGTGGCTGGCCATCTGCGCGGCCAGCACACCGTCGCCGGCGGTCTTGCCGATGTGAACGGATTTTGTGGACGTGCCGAAGTTCTCCCGCACGCCGGAGGCCATGGACGCGGCGATGCCCAGCGTGTTCCGCATGGTATCCCTGTCCTGCCCGTACAGATACCCGGCGCCTGCGGCGGCGCCCAGCACACCGGTGATGCTGCTGGCGTGCCAGCCCCGGCGGTGCAGCTCGGCGGCACAGATCCGCCCGATCTTGCACTCCACCTCCGTGGCCAGAATGAAGGCCTTCAGCACCTCCTCGCCGGAGGCCGCCCGCTCCTCGCCTGCGGCCAGAACACTGGGCAGCACGGCCACCGTGGGGTGGCCGAGGTTGGACGACGACGTGTCGTCCAGCTCCAGCTCATGGCCGCTGATGCCGTTGAGGAAGGCGGCGTTGTTGGCGCTGACGGTGCCCTTCAGCCCCACCAGCGTGCAGCATCCGGGAGCATTATACACCGGCAGCAGCTGCTTGACAACATCGGTGCAGCTGCCTGCCAGCATCGCACCCATGGTGTCCACGATGGAGCGCTTGGCCAGATAACGCACCTGCGGATCGAAGTCAGGCTTTCCGCAGATAAACGAAGAAAGGATCTCACTGAGATACATATCAATTTCCTCCTGTCATGGGATCATGCGGCGAAGGCGTCGCCGCGTCGGTTTTGCCGGTAAGAGCCGGTGCGCCCCGCACGGAAAGAGTGCGGAGCGCACGGCGCTCTTGCCGTATGTGAGGAGAAAGGGAAAGCCGTTTCAGGCGCGGACAACGTCCTCGGCCATGGACACCAGTGTGTCCTCCACCGATTGCAGACGGGACTCCTCGGCCAGACGCCACACCTTCAGCTGCTCCACCTGCGCCTGACCGTTGTCGATGGTCTCCTGCACCCGTTCGGGACTGGGACCGCCGATGATGTGCCGGCGGGTGACGTTCTGCACGGGATCCAGCGCGTTGGTGATCAGCTCCTGCGGCATGTTCAGGTCGATGTCCAGCACCTCCTTGGCGGCGCGCGCCACCAGTGCGGTGTCGATCTTCGTGCAGGCGATGCCCTCGTCGTGGGCGATGACCACCAGCCGTCCCACGATCTTCTTGGCCGCGGCAAAGGACAGACCCATGCTGCGCACCATCTCGTCAGCCAGATCGGTGACGGTGCTGAATCCGTTGCGGACGACCTCCAGTGCGCGGGGCACGTCCACCTCCAGATTGCGGATGATGCCCTCCAGCAGGAACGCACTGTCGGTGATACGCTGCATGATCTCGAAGAACTGCCCCACCACCAGACCGGGCTCCCGGCCGTTTCCGGGGGGGTAGGCCTTCATGGTGTTGAACATGCTGGACAGCGTGCCGTACGTCCACTCGCCGGAGTACCGCAGCGTCTCCAGCGCCACGGGGTTGCGCTTCTGGGGCATGATGGTGCTGTAGGAGCAGTAGGGCAGTGCCAGCCGGCTGATACCCACCTCGTTGAGGTTCCACAGCAGCAGGCTCTCGGTGACGCGGCCTACGTTGTTGATGAAGATGGCCATGGCGCAGGCCGGCTCATAGGCGTAGTCCAGCGTGCTGGTGGCGTCCATGGAGTTGACCAGCATCCCGTGGAAGCCCAGCAGCTCCGCCACCCGCTCGCGGCTGATGGGGAATCCGGTGGTAGCGACGGCGGCGGCACCCATGGGGCTGAGATCCACGTGCTCATAGGCGCGCATCAGCCGCTCCATGTCGCGCCCGAAGTTCTCGAAGGCGCTCATGTAGAAGTGCCCCAGCGTGATGGGCTGCGCCTGCTGGGAATGGTGGGTATAGGCGGGAATGATGGTGTTCTTGTGCACCTCTGCCTGTACCAGCAGCGTCTCCATCAGGAAGGTGATGGCCTCCATCTGCTCCAGCAGCTTCCGGCGGATGTACATTCTCTCAATGGCCGGGTTCATGTCGTTGCGGGAGCGGCCGGTGTGCATCTTGCCGCCCACCTGAATGCCCACTTGGGCGATGACCCACTCCTCCACGTTGGAGTACAGATCGGTCAGACCCGGCTTATGGGGCACGATGTCCGGCCCCTCCCGGCGCAGCTTCAGAACAGCGCCGAGGATCTGGGCGGCATCCTCCTGCGAGATGATGCCCTGTTCCTTCAGCATCAGCACATGTGCCAGATGATCCAGCAGCTGATAGGGGAAGGTCAGATGATCCTCCGCGATGGTGTTGGCGGCGTGCTGATCCAGAATTTTGATGTCTCGCCCCTCATAGGGCTTGTAGTAATCTTTGTTCATATAGACGATCCTTTGCAGTTCAAATGATTCCGTTGGTTCCGAACGTGTGTTTCCGCGTCAGGCGGCCTTTTTTACGAACAGCTTGCAGCACAGGAAGTACAGCACCAGCGCCACGACGATGGCGATAGGCAGCGCGATGGCGGCGCTCATGTCGGCGAAGCCCACGATCAGATAGGTGATGAAGGAGCCTCCTGCGGCTACCAGTGCGTAGGGCAGCTGGGTCTTTACGTGCTCGATGTGGTTGCAGCCGGCGGCCATGGAGGACATGATGGTGGTGTCGGAGATGGGGGAGCAGTGGTCACCGAACAGGCTGCCGCTGAGGACGGCTGCGATGACCAGCGGGAAATCCAGACCGAAGCTGTATGCCATGTTGATGCCGATGGGCAGCAGGATGGCCATAGTGCCCCAGGAGCTGCCGATGGCGAAGGAGATCACGGCACCGATGACGAACAGCAGGCCGGGAACCAGCGCGGGACTGAGGGTGCCGGTGGTGGATTCCACGATGAAGGTGGAGGTGCCCAGCGTACCGCAGACGCTGCCCACGCCCCAGGCCACCACGATGACGGCCAGGATGGAGCCCATCTTCTGGATGCCGCCCACGAAGATATCGAACGCCTGCTGGAAGGTCATCAGCTTCTGCTTGACGATCATGATCAGGCAGGTGATGGCGGCCAGCAGATAACCGGAGGTCAGCGCGATACGGATCTTGGAGCCGGCGATGTTGTGGGTGGGCCAGCCCCAGCCGATGAACATGGCGAAGATCACGACGAACAGAACGATCAGGGGCAACAGCATGTTCCACATGGAGACTTCCTTGTCGTCCTCCACAACGATGGCGTCCTCGGACTTCATCTGCTCCTCGGTCAGACCCTTCAGAGCCAGCTGCTCGGAGCGAGCCATGGGGCCGAAGTTCTTCTTGCTCAGGGCGATAACGGGGATCAGCACCAGCGCCAGGATCGCGTAGAACTGATAGGGAATGGCCTGCATGAAGGTGCCCGCGTCGGAGCCCTCGATGCCTATTGCCTCATACTGGGTGGCGATGATGTTCATGACATACACGCCCCAGCCGGTGATGGGGATCAGGATGCAGACCGGGGAGGAGGTGGAGTCCAGAATGTAGGACAGCTTGGCACGGGAGACCTTCAGCTTGTCGAACACGGGGCGGAAGATGGGCCCCAGGATCAGGCTGTTGCCGGAGTCGGAGAAATAGATGGCCAGACCGCCCAGCCAGCAGGCGAGCTGTGCGCTGACGGGCTTTGTCAGCTTGTTGGAGATCGCCCGGGCGAAGGCGCGTGCGCCGCCGGATTTTTCCACCAATGCCACGAAGCCGCCGATGACGGCCATCAGGACAATGGTCTGGGCGTTGCTGCCGCTGGTCATATCCACGAACAGATAGTCACTGAACGTGGTCTGCAGCGCTGTCCAGGGGTTGCCGTAGGCCAGGATCAGGCAGCCGCTGAACAGACTGACGAACAGCGACAGGATGACGTTCTTGGTCAGAAAGGCCAAGGCCACCGCGAGGATAGGGGGGATCAGGGACCAGATACCGAAGTTAATATCCATGTGATTGTCTCTCCTTTTGATATAGGTTTGCAGCCGGCTGCGGCGGGCGTGAGCTGTCTGTTTCACGCCGTGTGCCGTGAACCTGCCGTCGCCCTATTTTAGTAGCAAGTTCCGTGCCAGAATGTGCTGTCGGGTTTGCTGGATTTTTGACAAAGCATTTGTGCGATTTGCTGAAAAATATGGGCGATCACCGTGGCGTGGTGCGGCGAAATGGTGCGCCGGAGGGCTTGAATGAAAAGAGAGGGGTAGTTGTGTCGAAAGTTCGACACAACTACCCCTGCTGGAAATATGTGGATATTCCCCGCTAAAACCCGCTGGAATCGCGGCGGAACGCGGCGTGTGTCCGTTTTTCGACATGATTTGTCGAAAACTGGACGGTCAGCGCAGCCCCAGCTTGCTCATGCGGGAGTACAGCGTGGTGCGGGGGATCTGCAAAAGCGCTGCCGCCCTGTCGATGTTCCCCTTTGCCTCCTGCAAGGCCTGTCGGATCAAGCCGCGCTCATAGTCGGCCACGGCCTCCCGCAGCGGCACATTGGGCACGCTGCGCGTGTTCGCTCCGCCGGAGCCGGCGGCGGGCGCGCCGGCGGGGGAGAAGAAGTACGCGGGGATATCCTCCACCCGCAGCTCCCGGCTGCCGTCGGTCAGATTCAGCGCGGCCTCAATGGTGTGCTCCAGCTCACGGACGTTGCCCGGCCAGTGGTAGGTTTTCAGCAGCTCCATGGCCTCCGGACTGATGCCGTTGTTCTGCTTGCCCAGCTGCCGGTTGTAGCTGTCCAGAAAGTGCTGTGCCAGCAGCTCAATGTCCTCCGGACGGCTGCGCAGCGGCGGTACGCGGATGTGGATGGCGTTGAGCCGGTAGAACAGATCCGGCAGCATCTCCTTGTTCTGCATCAGCTGCTCCGGCGACCGGTTTACGGACGCCACAATACGGATATCCACCTCTTTCGGCTTGGATGCGCCCAGCGCCATGACTGTCTTGGTGTCCAGCACCCGCAGCAGCTTGGATTGCAGCTTCAGCGGCATGGAGTTGATCTCGTCCAGATAGATGGTGCCGCCGCTGCACTCCTCGATCAGCCCCACCCGATCCTCCGCGCCGGTGAACGCGCCCCGGCGGGTGCCGAACAGAAGGCTCTCCAGAATGGACTCCGGCAGCGCGGCGCAGTTGATGGGCATGAACGTCTTATCCTTGCGGTAGCTGGCGTTGTGGATGGAGGACACCACTAACTCCTTGCCGGTGCCCGTTTCACCGTAGACCAGCACAGAGGAGCTGCTGTTGGCAATGCGCTGGATGAGGCGGCGCACCTCCTGTATCTCCGGCGACTGCCCCACGATGTCCTCCAGCGTGTAGCGAGCGCCGGTGGCGGCGGGCGCGGAGCTTTCCTCACGGGCGCGCTGGACAGTCCGCCCGGAGCGCCCCATGTTGGTCACGTCACGGGATAGCTGCACGGAGCCGACAAACTGTCCCCGGCAGACGATGGGGATGGTCAGGTTGTTGGTCACGGACTTCTTGCCCAGATGGTTCCAGGCAATCTCCTGCTGGCGGTAGATGACGCCGTCGGTTTTCAGCGCGGCCAGCAGCGCACTGGATTGAAAGTTCTGGCCGGGGAATACCTCCAGCAGGTTCTTGCCCAGTGCCCACTGGTTGTCGGCGGCGTTCTCCTCGTCGGTGTAGCGGGGGTTGAACCGCTGTTTGGCGATGATGGTGCCGCTGTGGTCGATGATGGTCACGGAGTCCACAAAGTTGAAATTTTCATTTAGCCATTTCAATGCGTCGCTGCTGCTCATGGCCTGCTCCTCCTTCCGCGTGATCTCATGCTTGTTTCCGCTGGCAGGCGGGCGGTATGCCCATTTCCTGCCGGTATTTTGCCACCGTTCTGCGTGCGACGGATATCCCCTTCGCATCGAGCATGTCTGCGATCCGGCTGTCGCTCAGCGGCCTGCGGCCGTCCTCCGCCCGCACCAGAGCGCGTATCTCCATGCGCACGGCCTGCCCGGAAAAGCCGTTTACTTCACCGGAGAAAAAGTACCGCAGGGGGAATGTCCCCTGCCGGCATTGGAGGTACTTGTCCTTCACGCAGCGCCCCACTGTGGACTCGTGTACCTGCATCCGCTCCGCCGCCGCCCGCATGGTCATAGGGGTCAGATGCGCCGTCGTGCCCTGAAAAAAGTCGCTCTGGGTCTGCAAGATCAGGTCGGCACACCGCTGCAGCGTGCCCTGCCGCTTTTCCAGACAGGCCAGCATCCACTGTGCCTGCCGCAGCTTCTCCTTGAGATATTGCCGCACCTCCGTATCTCCGGAGCTTTCCAGCAATTCCAGATACTGGCGGCTGACGGAGAACCGCGGCAGATACCGCTCGTTGAGCACGGCCTGCCATTGGCCGTCTGCTTCCTCTATGATGACGTCCGGGATCACGTAGACCGGCGTCTCGTCAGGCTCCTCGCGCCGGGCGGGGTATGGCTCCAGCTGCTGTATGATCTGACAGGCACGGCGCACCTCGCTCTCCGGCAGCCGAAGCTGGCGGGCGATGGCGGCGTACTGCTTTTTGCCCAGCAGCGGAAGACAGTGGGTCACGATCTCCTCCGCCGCAGGTTCCCGCGGGCGGCGGCGCTGCAATTGCAGCAGCAGACATTCCTCCACGCTGCGGGCACCCACCCCGGCGGGCTCCAGCGATTGCAGCACGGCAAGCGCCCGGTCGATCAGCGCCGGGTCGATGCCCAGATGCTGTATGGCCGCCATGTCCTCGCTGTCCAGATAGCCGTTGTCATCCAGCAGCTCCACCATGTAGCGGCACAGGGCGGCGGTGGGCTTGTCCAGCCGTCTGTGCTCCAGCTGCCCGGTGAGGCTGGCGGAAAGGGATGCCATGGCGCTGTCCCGGCGCCCGGCTTCCGGGACGAAAGCGGCTGGCTCGCTGCTTCCGCGGGCATTGGTGCGGTGCTCTATCCGCTCCAGCAGGGGGTTTTCCTCGGCGGCGCGCTCCAGAAAGTGAGACAGCTCCTGGGCGGGCATCAGCAGCATCCGGGTGGCCTGCAGCAGCTGCGGTGATATCCGCAGCGCCTGCTTCGGCTCCAGCCGCAATTCCAGATCGGACATTCCCGCCGCCTCCCATCACGTTTTTCCCAATTATATGAAAAGCCGCCGCAAAAGGCAAGCGGCATTTTGCGGCAATTAGCGAAAGCACCTCCTCCGGCCAGCCCGGAGGAGGCGCTTGTGCCTTAATAATCCGAATTCAGCCACGGCTTTTGCCCGTAGAGCAGCAGTCGGGACAGCTGCTGTGCCGCTTCGCCGTTGTCGGCGGAGGCGGCGCCCAGCCGCAGCATGCCCTCCAGCTGGCAGGAGCCCATCAGCAGCGACGCCAGATCACCCTGGCGGCAGGTGACGGTCACATCCGCCGCCGCGTCCGCGTCCGCCACCGCCCAGCGCCCGCCGGAGAAGGCGATGCGCAGACAGCGCTCGTCGCCCGCCAACTCGTCCCGGTAGCGGAACGCCGCCGTCAGCGTCCCCGCCGGGAAGGGGCGGTACGCCGTCCGGCGCACGAAGTCCTCGCCGTCCACCAGCTTGAACATGGTGCCAACGGCGGAGACGTTCGTCTGCAGAAAGCCGTAGTCGATGTAGTTCTTCGACACGTCCTGTGGGTCGTCCAGCAGGTGGTGGAAGTCCTCCTCGCCGGTGCGCAGGATAACGGTCTGCGCCAGATCCGCCTGCATGTTCAGGCCGCCCAGCAGCCCCCGCAGGATCGCGCCGTCCTCGTAGACCAGTTCCTCCACGCTGAGCCGGTTCTGGGTGTAGTTGCTGTCGCTGGCGCTCTCGAAGCGGTATGCCGCGTAGCCCCGCAGCACGCCGCCGTCATACCAGCCCAGCCGACGCACCTGAATGTCGCCCCGCGCGCCGCGTATCTCCTCGTCGAATTTCTCCACCATGCCGTGGTTCCGCGCCGCGAAACGGCGGTGGCACGCCAGCGCCGCGTCGAAGTCCTCCGGCTGCATCAGCCGCAGGTGCGCCAGCACCGCCGCATCCGGGCGGGGCAGCGCCGCCGTGGGTAGGTGATACTCGTAGATCTTCCCGGCGAAGCCGTAGCCCATCTGCCGGTAAAAGCCGATGCGGAAGGGCAGCAGCAGCGTGAGAAGTGCGCCGCTGCGCCGGGCGTAGTCCTCGAAATACCGCACCATCTCCAGCGCCGCGCCCTTCCGCTTGTGCAGCGGGTGTACCTCCAGCGCCATCAGGCCGCAGGCAGGCTGCATCGCGCCGAAGATGTTCATGGAGAACAGGATGAGCTTCATGGTGGCGATCAGCACGCCGTCCTCGAAAAGACCCATGGTCCGGGTCTGGGTGTCCTCCCGCAGCTCGGTGAGGTGCTTTTCCCGGTAGTGGGCGCGGCACTCCTCGTCCAGCGACTTGTAGGCCGGGTAGGAGTTGAGATAGATGTCCAGATACGGCTCCACGTCCGCCTCCGTCAGCGGGCGGACAGCCCAATTGCGCCGGTCTGTCTTGCGTTCCATATACGCCGCTCCTTTCGCGTGGATATATGCACTCATAGTAACACAGTCCGGCGGGAAAGGGAAGGAAAACCTGCGGCGCGCCGCCGGGAGGAGGGAAATAATTTCCAACCTCTGGAAGTCCCTCCTCTGCGCGGCATAGGGGTGAATTTGTGTATATTGCATAATACATATAGTGCTGAATTGTGCGATATGATGATGTTTTTAGGGAAACCCCTGTTGACTTCTGCGGTAGGCTTTGCTAAAATGTGCCCATCACTTTTGAAGCGAAGGAGGCGGCCACGATGACCAAGATGATGAACAGCAAGATGAACAAGACCCCATGACCGCCGCCTGCGCCGGCGCTGCCTTCTGCTGCGCCTGTGCCGCTTCCTATACTGTCATTCTGTCCGTGCTGGGCGCCATTATTATGGCGTCCATTATTATTTGCGTCCTGCTGGCCGCATATACCGATACGCCATTGGCACGGATAACCGCATGATACGCTGACACACGATACAGCAAAGCGGCTCCGCCCATGGGCGGAGCCGCTTTTTTGTATGACTCCGGCACAGCCGGGGCCGATATCCCTCAGAAAAAATGATACAAAAGGAGAACAAGAACCATGAAAAAGAGAGTATTTGCCATGCTTATGGCCTGTATGATGGCGCTCAGCCTTGTGGCCTGCGGCAATAAGACCAACGACAACGGCGGCAGCGGTGACAGCGCCGACGGCGCCGGGACAGAGACCATCAAGCTGGGCGTGGTGGGGCCGCTGACCGGCGGCTACGCCAACTACGGTCTTTCCGTGCAGCACGGCGCGCAGCTGGCTGTGGATGAGATCAACGCCGCCGGCGGCGTCAACGGCAAGCAGCTGGAGCTGAGCGCGCAGGACTCGCAGGGCGATCCCGAGAGCGCCGTGGCGGCCTACGGCAAGCTGATGGACTGGGGCATGAACGTATTTCTGGGCGGCGTGCTGTCCGGTGAAACGGCCTCCGTCGTGGCGGCGGCCAAGGCCGATGACATGTTCATCATGGAGACTACGGGTTCCGCCGACAAGTGCATCGACGGCAACGACAAGGCGTTCCGCATCTGCTTCTATGACTCCTATCAGGGCACTGCTGCGGCGGACTACCTGAAGGACAACGCCCTGGCCGATGAGGTGGGTGTGTTCTACCAGAGCGACAACGACTACTCCGCGGGCCTGTATAACGCCTTCGTGGCCGAGTGCGAAAAGACCGGCGTGACCATCAAGGAGACGCAGACCTTTACCACCGCTACCAACACCGATTTCTCCACGCAGGTGAACGCACTGGTCAACTCCGGCGTGAAGGTGGTGTTCATCCTCATCTACGCGGAGGAGGCCTCCACCTTCCTGACCCAGGCCAAGGGCAAGTTCGCGGAGGACGTGTACTTCTTCGGCGCTGACGGCCTGGACGGCATCCTCGGCAAGGTCAGTCAGGATGTGACCATCGCCGATAACGTGCTGATGATGACTCCCTTCGCCGCTGACTCCGCCGCCGCCAATGTGCAGGCCTTTGTCAGCGCCTATCAGGCGAACTACAACGCCACCCCCGATCAGTTCGCCGCCGACGCCTATGACGCCGTGTATGTGGTGAAGGCCGCCGTGGAGGCTGCCGGCGGCAGCACCTCCGGCGCGGAGCTGGCCGCGGTGATGACCTCCCTGACCGTGGAGGGCGTCACCGGCACCATGACCTGGAACGCCGACGGCAACACCAACAAGGCCGCCAGCGCCATCCTCTACAAGAACGGTGTGGGCGCCCTGTTCGGCCAGAACACTGCTGAGAGCACCGAGAACACCGATACCGCGGAATAAAACGCTTTATTCTACCTACCTCACATAAGCCTCTCCGTCCTCCCGGCTTCGCGCCGGGAGGACGAGCCGGGGGCGACGCAAAGGAATGACGACTATGACGAATCTGATACAAACCTTAATAAGCGGGCTGAGCCTGGGGAGCATCTACGCGCTGATCGCGCTGGGCTACACCATGGTCTACGGCATCGCCAAAATGCTGAACTTCGCCCACGGAGACGTGATCATGGTGGGCGCATACAGCGGCATTGTGGCGGTGGCGCAGATGGGACTGTCCCCGTGGGTGACAGTGATCGTCAGCATCGCGGTATGCGCGGTGCTGGGCGTGGTCATCGAGTTCTGCGCCTATAAGCCCCTGCGCCAGGCGGCGCCGCTGAGCGTGCTCATCACGGCCATTGGCGTCAGCTACCTTTTGCAGAATGCGGCGCTGCTGATCTTCGGGTCACAGCAGATGGCCTATCCTACGCTGGTAAAGCTGCCCGGCTTCACCGTGGGCGGCGTGCAGGTGGACGGCATCACCGTGCTGACGCTGGCGGTGACGGCGGCGCTGATGATAGCGCTGACGCTGTTCATCGACAAAACGAAGCTGGGCAAGGCCATGCGCGCCGTGTCCGAGGATAAGAACGCCGCCACCCTGATGGGCATCAGTGTGGACAGGACCATTACCCTGACGTTCGCCATAGGCTCGGCGCTGGCGGCCTTCGCCAGTATGTTCTATGGGATGACCTATGTGTATATCAAGCCCACCACCGGCGCCATGCCCGGTATCAAGGCATTCACGGCGGCGGTGTTCGGCGGTATCGGCTCTATCCCCGGCGCTATGCTGGGCGGTATCCTGCTGGGATTGATCGAGCAGCTGTCCAAGACGTATATCTCCACCCTGTGGGCGGACGCCATCGTGTTCGCCGTGCTGGTGGCAGTGCTGGTGGTGAAGCCCACGGGCCTGCTGGGAAAGCCCATGCAGGAAAAGGTGTGAGGTGAAGGAAATGCAGCTGATACAGAAAAAAAGACAGCGCGCCGATCTCATCACGGTGGCGGCGGTGGCCGTACTGTTCGCGGTGATGGCGCTGTTCGACACCTTCGTGTTCAACGTCGTCATTGCGGCCATTTGCCTGCTCGCCATCCATGAGGTGTTCAAAGCGTTCCGGTTTGAAAAGGCTGCGTATATTTATTGGGGCTTTGTGCCGTATACGCTGCTGGTGATGTTCAGCGATTTCCATATGGTTCGCATCTGTATGCTTCCGGCGTCCTACATTTTTGCGTTGTACCTCGTTTTGTGTGTCATCGGCAATTCAAAGTCCATCAATTATGCAAAGCTGGGCGGCATGGTGCTGTTTTCCTGCATCATCATGTTCTGCTTTTATTCCCTCATTTATCTCAAGCAGCTTCTGCCGCGAGCGACATACGGCTACGATGCGCTGTATTTTATTTTCCTGATTTTGGGCTTTGCCTGGGGCGGGGATTCCGCCGCATATTTTGCGGGACGCGCGTTCGGCAAGCATAAGCTGGCGCCGCGCGTTTCGCCGAAGAAAAGCTGGGAAGGCTTTTTCGCGGGTTTGGTGGGATCGGCGTTGTTCTGGTGCCTGTTCACGCTTATCCCGGGGTTGAATCTGGGCATTCCCATGGCAATGGCGTTCGGCGTGATCAGCGGCCTGTGCGGCGTGCTCGGCGATTTGGCCGAAAGCCGCATCAAGCGCAACGTGGGCTTCAAGGATTCCGGCAAGCTGCTGCCGGGCCATGGCGGCCTGCTCGACCGTTGCGACAGCCTGTTTTTAGTGGCGGTCGCCTCTGCCATCTTGTTGGTGGCGGGCGGGTGCATCCCCTTTAGCTGGTAAATCGGACGAGCCAACGTTCTAGCGGCGTTGGCTCGAGTTGTTTTCGCAGATGATTCGGAGGGTTTCATGAAACGCATCGTTGTTCTTGGGTCCACGGGCTCTATCGGAACGCAAACGGTTGACGTGGTGCGGCGGCATTCCGACGAGCTTAAAATCGTCGGC